>Ga0307470_10000037_pt1 | contig 96475 bp, 91 predicted proteins | sample atmos_gasesAM3C__FD_204565 | JGI IMG/M metagenome (GOLD analysis project Ga0307470, IMG submission 204565) | Hardwood forest soil microbial communities from Morgan-Monroe State Forest, Indiana, United States - atmos_gasesAM3C_05 | ecosystem: Environmental > Terrestrial > Soil > Temperate forest... | reverse complement strand
GCGCCCCCTCATCCGGCCTTCGGCCACCTTCTCCCCCACAAAAAGCGTGGGGGAGAAGGGGCTCGATGTTGGGGCGTTGCGAAATGCGTCAACCACGTTCTTTCCAAGAAGGGGCTCGTTTGGAGACGCGCTGCCAAGACTCCCCACAGTTCCGTGTGCCGCACTTCTCGAACTTTTCGCGACTCCTTTGTGTCAAACGCGTTCTTCCCGAGAACGGGCTCGCTGGAAACGCGCTGCCGCCATCGATTCCCTACAGGCGTAAGAAATGCAGACGAACGATCGATGTCACAAGCTGTGCGCTTGCCTCACGCCACCTTCGACCCGGTCAGGTGGGGAAATACAACGCTCGATCATCTCCTGCAGCGTGCGGTGATCGATCGGCTTGGGCAGTACTCCGCAGACACTATATTGAGCGACGCGCTCCCGGTACTTTTCGGGAAGCCCGCTGGAGATGATCGTATGAGACAGCAGCTCCGGACGGCAGCGCTTGAGAAACTCGAGGACGCCGAAGCCGTCGATTCCTGGCATGAGCAGATCGAGCACGATCGTGTCAAAGGCCGTGCCGTCAATCTTTTCGATAGCCCGGCGGCCGTTCTCGGCGATCGCGACTTCCATGCCGAGGCGCCGGCCAAACATGGCCACCAGCTCCGCGGCCATGGTGTCGTCATCGACGACGAGCAGACTCTTCTCACCCGGATTCGGCCGCGAGGCCGCCGGACGCACCGCGGCCACGACGGCAGCCACGAGCGCTCGGTAGCTGAATGGTTTCCGAAAGAGACGGGAAAGCAGTTGCGGCGCGGTATTCATCACCGTCTGCTCCGACATCCCGGTCATGAGAAAGACGCGGTTGAGAAGCTTCGGCTGCTCCATCTCGATGAAGTTCAGCACACCGAATCCATTCAGTCCGCGATGGATGATCAGATCGAGAATGACGGCGGAGTATTCGTACGCCTGCAACTTCTCGATCCCGGCGTAACCTTCCTCGACGAAGTCGACGACGAAGCCCTCACGCTCGAGTGGAAGTCGAAGGATTATTTCCGCGGCACGGTCGTCTTCGACGATGAGGATGCGTTCTCTGCTCACTACGTCTATAATTATATGCCGCATCGAGCGACGAGGGACAGCCCATTCAGGCGCTCCTGATGTTTGCACCCGAAATAATTCTCAGATCCTCGAAGCAGGCCGTCGTCGCAACCGACGACACGGAAGCGATCGTTTTCCTGAATCACGCCGCGGAGGAGTTGTACGGGTGGCGTGCGTCCGAGGTGCTCGGCAAGCCCCTCGCCGAGGTGTTGACGCTCGGCGACCCTCTCACTACGGATTCGCTTTTCGAGGCGCTGCGCACGGGCCGCTCGTGGTCGGGAACGCAGCGTTCCGGTCCGCTCGACGGGCCGCCTTCCGTTGTTTTGCTGAGCGGCTCGCCGCTGCCCGCGGAAAACGGCAAGGCGGGCGGGTTCGTTCTGCTCTCCACGCCGCTCGATCAGTTCGAGCTGCCGAAGATCGCTGCCGAGAGCGAACAACTCTATCGCGAGATCGTCAATACCACTCCCGAGGGAATCTGGATTCTGAACGAGCGTGACGAGACCGTCTTCGCCAACCCCCAGCTCGCGGCAATGCTCGGATACACGTCCGACGAGATGCGTGGCGCCCCCTCATCGCAATTCGTTGCCGGCGACGGCCACGCTATCGATGCCCAGCACGGAGAGCGATACCGCGCCGGGCATTCCGCGCAACTCGAGCTGACGCTCAGGCGCAAGGACGGAGCGAAGCTGTGCGCGCTGCTCGAGACCCGGCCGCTGTTCCGTGCCGACGGCTCCTATCGCGGCGTGCGGGCCACGATCATCGATATCTCCGAGCGCCGGGCCGCTGAGGAAGAGTTGCGGAACGAGCGACAACAGATCCGCGAGATCATGAAGATCGCCCGCATCGCCGAATGGCGGTGGCAGATCGACAGCGATGCCATCGAAGGGATGCCGGAGCTGTGGGAGATCCTGAAGGTCGACGAGTCGACCGGCCTCACGCTCATCGATTTGCTGACCCGCTTCATCCATTCCGATGATTGCGACCGCGTCAGCGAGGCCTTCTATCGCACGAGGAGCGAAAACCTCCCGCTCGACATCGAGTTCCGCCTGCGGACCAACGGCGACACCGATCTCGTACTGAACATGCGCGGATACAGCGTGATGGATTCGACTGGGAAAACTACGGGCCTCTCCGGCGTGCTGCAGGACGTGACGGAACGGCGCCAGTTGGAAAGCCGCCTGCTGCAGGCCGAGCGCGTGTCGAGCCTCGGGCGCCTGGCCGCGTCGGTCGCGCATGAGTTCAACAATGTTCTGATGGGAATCCAGCCGTTCGTCGACCTCCTGAACCGCCGCGCTGGCGCTGATCCCACGGTCGCGCTGGCCGCTCCGCGAATCGCCGATGCGGTAGCGCGCGGCAAACGGATCACGCAGGAGATGCTCCGCTTCACGCGGATCGGCGAGCCCACACGAAGCACGATCGATGTCTCCACATGGTTGCAGGAATTCGAGCCTGAGCTCGCGCAACTTGCCGGCCCCCAGATCAGAGTCATCGTCGACACCGCCCCCTCGCTGATGATGGTCGCCGACGGTCACCAGCTCCGGCAGGTCTTCGCCAATCTGGTCGTAAACGCGCAGCACGCAATGCCGGAAGGTGGAGAGGTTGCGATCCGCGCGATGCCCGGCCTGCTTCGCGACCGCAACGAACGGCTCAACGAAGCCGTTCACTTCACCATCGAGGACAACGGCATCGGGATGCCGGAAGAGACGCTGCGCTACATCTTCGAGCCGCTCTTCACGACGCGTAAATTCGGCGGCACCGGCCTCGGCCTGGCCGTCGCGGCGCAGGTGGTCCAGCAGCACAAAGGGCACATCTACGCCGAAAGCACGGAAGGCAAAGGATCGACGTTCCACATCCTCATTCCCGCGGCGCAGGCTCCAAAGACGATTGCCGCACCGGAAGTGGCAACCGCGCCTTCGAAGCAGGAGCCCGCACGTGAAGGAACGCGCGTCACGCTGGTCGAAGACGACGAGTCGGTCGGCGCCGGTTTGGCGACAATTCTCGATCTCGAAGGGATCGCCGTCGACTGGGTGCGGCTCGGACTCGATGCCGTCGGCCGTATCGCCGCCAATCGTCCCGACGCTGTCATCCTCGACCTCGGCCTGCCCGACATCGATGGACTCGAGGTCTATCGCGAGATCGCCAAACGCTGGCCCGGCCTGCCGGTTCTCTTCTCGACCGGCCATGGCGACGAAACGATGCTCCAGCCCGTGCTCAGCGCTCACGTCGCCTACATTCAAAAGCCTTACGAGATGCAGGCACTGATCGACGCGCTGGATAAAGTGATCCAGAAATAGAAAAGACCATTTCTCACGCGAAGACGCGAAGGTCGCGAAGAAGAACCTCAAAGACAAACCTTCGCGCCTTCGCGTCTTCGCGTGCGCGCCTACTGGCTCTTCACCTTCTCGAAGAAGGCGATGAGTTTTGGCGACCATGCGCCGCGGTCCAGCCGTAACGAATGGTTGATGCGTAGCGCCGCCTGGATGTCCGAGGCGGCGCCGGCCAGAAGCGCGTCACCGTTGCGCGAGAGCATTGCCTGCGTGTACCGCGAGCATCCGCGCAACAAGTACGCTTCCGCGTTCGGCTTCGCAGAAAGAACGCTTGTGAGGATTCGGTCGGACGACGCCAGGTCGCCTGACGCATAGGCACGGTATGCCGACTCGAGCGCGACAGTGGTTGGATCCGAGGCGGGGATCTCGACCGGCTTGCTCGAAATCGCTGCCGCCTTCTTGTCGAGGTCTCGTTCCCTCGCGGCAATTTCGTCGACGATGCGTCGAATGGCGCCCGGATCGCTCTGAGGCGTTAGTTGGCGATCCAACCGTTGCGCATCCGTTGTCGCCATGTTTAGTGCAACCAACCGACGGCGGTATTGCTGCACAGCGATTCGCGCGGCAACGAGCGCCTCACTCTCCTCGGGTGGCGGCTCGACAACCTTAGGCTTCACCTCCGTTTTCGGAGGCGGCGCGGATGTCTGCGTCACCGGCGCCGTCGTCTGGGTTGGCGGCGGTGGAATGACCCGCTTCGGCTGTGGCCCTTCATCGAACGGGATCACCACCTCGATCGGCTTTCTCTCGGGAGTGCTCTTCGGAGGCCGGGCCGCGCGCTGCTTTTTTGCGTCGTCTGCAGCGCTGGTGAACAGGCCTCGCGCCTCTTCAGCGACGTCGGCCGCGTGTTTGAAAACGCGCACGTCGAGGCCACCCTTGCCGCTCAACGCTTTCGCTTCTCCCAGCTTCCGTTGGGCGGCGTGATAGGTATCGCTTCGGTCGCCTCCGGCCGTCACCGCGTCCATCTGCGCCGAAAGAGCACGGCTGATCGCGGCGTTTGCTTCCTGCTTGGCCGGATTCGCCGCCACCTGCGCGCGGCGCAGTTTCTCCGAGTTCGCGCGGCCGATCATTTCCTGAAGCTGCGAGTAATAAGGAGTGCTCTTGATCGCCGCCTGATCCTCGGAAATCTTCCATTCGCGTAGCGCGCCATCGGGATCGGCGAGGTTCAGCCGCGCGATGCCAAGCCAGAAGTGCGGCACGTACGTGAAGATCTGGTCGCGCACACGCTGCGCCGCGTTTTCCTGCGGCATTTCGTCGATTGATTTCTGCAACGCCTGCGCGCCGGCCTGAAAGTTGTTTGCGCGCACCGCGCTGACGCCGCGGTTGTAAGCGTCGAGCCACTTCTCTTCCGCGAGCGCGGGCCACGCTGCCAGGCAAAGAAGAACGAACATCGCCCGCTTCATTGCGCCACGTCCTCGAATCGCGGCAGCGTGGCGGTCGCAGGATCGGCGAACTGAAGGTTGACGGGTTGCTCTTCGCCAGCTTTCACTTCGACCTTGCGCGTGATCGGAGCCGCGAAGGAGGGATTCGACATCGTGATCTCGTACGTGCCCGGCGCAAGGTCGAGGGTTAACGGCGTCACCGGCTCTTTCAGCGGGACAGCGGAACCCGTTGCAACATTGCGAATACTCGTCACTTCTCCCCAAGGAAATGCGTTCAGCGCGACGCGGCCGGGCGCTACCGGAACCGCGTTGGACGCAGTAATCGCCGGCGCTTCCTTCACCGGCGCGGCCACGGGGGACGGCTTCATGCGAACGACGATCGCAACGATGACAAGCGCTACCAACGCTGCAACCGCGGCAAACCAGGCCATGCGCGAGCGCGGACGCGGCGGCAGCGGCACGACGTTGGTCGTCGAGACCTTTCGCAGCTCGCGGTTGGCGATGGGCCTTCCGTGATCCGTCAGCTCAGTAGGCGCATGGGAATCGCTCGCCACCGCCTTCAGCGGCGAGCCGCTGCGCTGCGTCGGCGTGGCGACCTTCGTCGGCTCTTCCGTCACCTCAACCGCGCGCGGCAGCGGCCGTGACACGCCTACCTGGTCGTTGAGCGACGGCTCGATCTCTTCGAGCGCACGCGCGAATTCGCGTGCCGAGGCGAAACGTTTCTTCCGGTCCTTTTCCAGTGCCTTGAAGATCAGCGCTTCGAGCGCCGGTGACGAGGGCATCGACGGATTGACCTCGGCAAGCGCCCGCGGCTTCTCCGAGGAGTGCAGCATCAGATACGCGTGCGGCGTGTCGGCTTGAAACGGTGGAACGCCGGTAAGCATCTCGTACAACACGATGCCGAACGAATAGAGGTCGGCGCGGCCGTCGATCCGCTCGCCGGCGTCGAGCATGCCGAGGTGCTCGGGCGAGCAGTATTTCCACTTGCCCACGAACATTCCCGTCGCCGTCATGCTGGCGTCGCTACCATCACCCTGCTTGGCGATGCCGAGGTCGATGATCTTCACATGCTGCGTGCCCTCCTCATCGGGGCAGATCATGATGTTCTCGGGACTGATGTCGCGATGAACGATGCCGGCGCGATGAATCGCCTCGAGGCCGTACAACGCCTCGATGGCCAGCTTCGCCGCATAGCGCGGTGTGAGCGGACCGTTCGTTTCGATCAGCTCATGAAGGTTGGTGCCTTCGATGTACTCCCACACCATGTACCGCGAACCGTCATCGAGCGTGGAGAAGTCGTGGAGCGCCGCGACGTTCGGATGGTTGATACGCGTTGCCAGCCGCGCCTCGCGGATGAAGCGGTCGTCCGCCCCCGCCTCGCTGGCGATGCTGCTGCGCATCAGCTTGATGACGCGGATCGAGTTCAGATGGAGGTGAAGGACTTTGTACACCTCCCCCATCCCGCCGACGCCGAGGCGAGCCAGGATCTGATACTTGCCGTCGATCGGATGTTCGAGATACCGGCGGAGAAAGTCGGTGATGGGCTCCCCGCAATAGGGGCACGCCTTGAACTTCGAATCGACTTCCGACCTGCAGTGGATGCAGAAAAATGGCATGGGAAGGTGAGTGCGAGGATTATAGCGGGTGTGGGTGTGGGGCGTCGGTTGTCGGGGGTCGGGGGTCGGAGCGTTTGCAATCCGCGGAGTTAGCGATTGTGCGGACGTGACCTATCGACGACAAACTCCCACGCCCTGCTACCATTCCCACCCATGCTCCGCGAGCAATCCTTCACCGTTCGCACGACCGCACGCGAGCAGATCCTTCTCATCACTCCCGACGTCCAGCGTGCGCTCAGCGCGCTGACGCTCAACGACGGCATCGCCACGATCATCGTGCCGCACACGACCTGCGCCATCTCCGTCAATGAGAATGCCGATCCCGAGGTTCCTGCCGACCTGACCAAGGCGTTGCGCGCGCTCGTTCCGAAAGTCCGCTTCGCGCATGGCGAAGGAAACTCCGATGCGCATTTCCTCTCCCTGCTCATCGGTACTTCCCTCTCCTGGCCCTATCGCAACGGCCAACTGATCCTCGGCACGTGGCAAGGGATCTATTTCATTGAGCTCGACGGTCCTCGGCCATCGAGAAAGGTGACGGTGTATGTCAATGGCTAAGCAGGCAGTGCAAGTGGTCGCGCATCGCGGCATGGGTCAGGGTTTCGTTCAGAAGGAAGCGCCGCCCGAGAACACGCTTCCGGCATTCAGCGAGGGATGGAAGATCGCCGGCGCCTGCGAGCTCGACGTCCACCTCACGAAAGATGGCCAGGTCATCGTGATTCATGACGACACGACGAACCGCACCACGAACGCGAACTGGACGGTGCGCGACCGCTTCGCCAATGAGCTTCGCTCCCTCGACGCCGGCCGCTGGAAAGCGCAGAAGTGGGCGGGAACGCGCTTGCCGCTGCTCGAAGACGTGCTCGAAGCGATGCCCGAGGAGTGCGAGCTGTTCATCGAGCTGAAAGACGGCCCGCAGGTTGTGCCGCCCACCGCGGAGCTCGTGCGGCAATCGGGCAAAGCGTCGAACGTTGTTCTCATCAGCTTCGACATCGACACGATCATCGCCGCGAAGCACGAGCTGCCCGACAACGACTGCCTCCTCATCGTCGTCTTCGAAGCCGACTACAACAATGGCCGCTGGAACGTGCTCTACGACGAAGGCCCCGGCTTCCGCACAGTGACGAAAACGTACGTCGAAGACGACCTGATCGCGCTGGTAAAGCAGTACGACCTGAACGGCATCGACACGAGCTTCGCCGTGCCGCCATCGCTGATCACGCGACTTCACGATGAGAAGCTGCGCTCGGTGGTCTGGACGGTAGACGAGCCGTCGATCGCACTGGACATGGTCCGCCTCGGCATCCACACGATCACGACCGACAGACCAGGACCGATCCGGGATGCGCTGATCGCGGCAGGTTATGAAGTTCGGTAGAACGGTTCAACCACAGAGACACAGAGTCACAGAGTTTTGAAAACACGGCTCTGTGATCTCTGTGCCTCTGTGGTGAAATGCCTTTGAGCATGCCTGAATCACTTGACGTCATCGTCATCGGGGGCGGCACCGCAGGACTCGTGACCGCCTCCGGCTGTGCGCGCCTCGGGCGCAAAGTCGCTCTCATCGAGCGCGAGAAGCTCGGCGGCGATTGCCTCTGGACCGGCTGCGTTCCGACGAAAGCGCTCGTTGCCTCGGCACGCCTCGCCCACCAGATACGGCACGCGGATTCTTACGGCCTCGAGCCGCAAAAGGTATCCGTGACGCCGAAATCCATCATGGACTCGATGCGCGCGCAGCGTCACGCCATCGAGCATCACGACGATCCTGAAAAGTTTCGCACCCTCGGCATCGACGTCATCTTCGGCAACGCCAAGCTCGTCTCGCGAAAGGAAGTGGATGTCGATGGACGCCGTCTCATCGCCAAAGACATCGTCGTCGCCACCGGCACCCGCACCGCGGTTCCGCCGGTCGAAGGGCTGACCGAGAACGGCTTCCTCGACCACGTCTCCTTCCTCAATCAGGACTCATTTCCCTCATCGCTCCTGATCCTCGGCGGCGGCTACATCGGCATCGAGTTCGCGCAGATGTTCCGCCGCTTCGGCAGCGACGCCGTTATCGTCGAGATGCTCGACGAGATCATCAACAAAGAAGACCACGACGTGATCGCACGTCTCCGCCGCATCCTCGGCGATGAAGGAATCGACATCCGCACCGGCTGGGGCGCCAAGTCGGTCCGACTCGACGCAGGAAAGAAAGTCGTCCGCATCGAGAACAAGCTCGGCGAAACGAAGGAACTGCGCGTCGATGAGATCTTCGTCGCCAGCGGCCGCCGCGCAAACACCGAAAGCCTCGGGCTCGAAGACGCCGGCATCAAAACCAACCGCGGCTTTATCGTCGTCGACAAGTATCTGCAGACGTCCGTCCCACGCATCTGGGCCTGCGGCGACGTTCACGGCGGCATGCAATTCACGCACGTTGCCGCGTTCGAGGCCGTGAAGCTCGTGCGCAACATGCTCTTCCCCGGCCGCTCGCCCGTCACCTACGACAACATCCCGTGGGGTCTGTACACCGATCCCGAGGTTGGCCACATCGGCATGACTGAATCGGAGGCGACATCCGTCCTTGGCGCCGAGAACGTTCGCACCTACAGCGTCGAGATGTCCGAGGTTGACCGCGCAGTCGTCGATCGAACGACGGGCGGATTCGTAAAACTCGTCTGCGACAAACGCGGCCGCATCGTCGGCGCCCATGCACTCTGCGCCAACGCCTCAACCCTCATCGAAACGCTCGTCCTGGCCCGGCAGAAAAAGATGACCGTCGCCCAGCTCGCGGGCCTCGTCTCTCCCTACCCATCGCTCGCCGACGCCCTCGGAAACGCAGCGTCGATGTACTACCAGGAGGTGGCGAAGGGGTGGTTGGGCAAGCTGGGAAAAAAGATCGCCAAGTGGTCGCAATAACGGAACCTCATCGCGCTTCCAAAGCGCACGAAGGCCCCATTGGCACTAGAATCGCTCGAATTTTGCAAGACGGAGGCTGTATGAAAAAACTTCTGGTAGTTCTTCCGATCGCGGTTCTCTTCCTCGCCTGCGGCCACAGCCGAGGCCCGATGGCAAACGCCACAATCGATTCGACCAGCGGGTCGACTGCAAAAGGGACGGTTCATTTCCAGGATGCCGGCGAGAACGGCGTGGAAGTGGTCGTCGACCTGACCGGCGTTCCTCCGGGCGTCCATGGATTCCATGTTCACGAGAAGGGCGACTGCGGCAACAACGCGCAGAATGCCGGCGGCCACTTCAATCCCAACGGCATGGTTCACGGCGCACCCGATGCCGTCTCACATCACGCCGGCGATTTCGGCAACGTCACCGCCGACGACAAAGGTGAGGTCCACACACGCTTCACGACGCACTCGATCTCGATCAACACCGGCACGAACGCCGTCGTCGGCCACGCCGTCGTACTTCACGGCAATCCGGACGATCTCGTTTCGCAGCCCGCAGGCAACGCCGGTCCCCGCATCGGCTGCGGCGTCGTAACGCTTGCGAATGCGGTGGCATCGGTGAACGGTCCCACGATGTTTCCCGCCAGGCGGACGACATGAGACGGCTCGCCTTCGTCCTCCTGCTGGTCGTTCCGATCGCCTGCGCCACGCGTCAGCCCGGGACGGCGAAGAGCAAGACCACGCGCGGACACGGAGCCATCGAACTGACCGTGACACCGAACCCGGTGCTGGCCAACAACACCGGCGGCAGTGGATATGAGTTCCCGTTCGACGTCGTCGTGAAGGAGACCGGCGGCCATCCAGTGACCATCGATCGCGTCACCGCAAACGTCTACGCGGGCGGCGGCATCTCCGTAGCGAGCGAATCCTACGACGCGCCCAAAATCCAATCCCTCGGCTTCGCCACCTCGATTCCGGCCAAGGGCGAACTGCACTACCACTTCAATCCAAAGAAAGACGTCACCGACACCAGCCTCTTTTCATCCGTCTACGGCGACGTCCGCGTCGAAGCAATCGACGACAACGGCTCGCGAGCGAGCTCGACGACGACGATCTCGGTCAAGAAAAAATAGCGCGCTCGGTGCTGGCACGGGAAGGCGCGAAGACGCGAAGACGCGAAAACAGATGATTCCTTCTCTTCGCGCCTTCGCGTCTTCGCGTGCCGCAACTGAAGTTCTCAATCCACCCACTTCGCGATAAACAAATTCATCTCGTGGCTGTCCGGCTTCGCCCGGCCGGACGCCCAGATCAAGTACTGGCCGTCGGGGCTGAAGACGCAGAATCCGTCGAAGCCTGGCGCGGTCGTGATGCGCTCCAGTCCCTGCCCGTCCTTCCCGATCGTCCAGAGATCGAAGTTGAATCCGGTGTTGTTCACGTTCGACGCGAAAATCAATCGCTTCCCGTCGTTCATAAAGTAGGGGCAGAAATTCGCGGCGCCGTTGTGCGTGACCTGCCGCTCGTTCGTGCCGTCCGCGTTCATCAGGAAAAGCTCCATGTGCAGCGGCTTGACCAGTCCCTGCGCCAGAAGCGCGCGGTCTTCGACGAGCGCCGGACCGACCGGACGATTGGCGCGCCAGACGATCTCCGTACAATCGGCGTTGTAAAACGCGCCGCCGTCGTAGCCGGGCGCGTTCGTCAGCCGCTTCACCTTCCCGCTCGCCTCGTCCATCTCGTACAACTCCAGATCGCCGTCGCGCATCGACGTGAAGATCATCTTCCCGCCGCGATGGCACCACGTCATCTCCGCGTCGTAGCCCTCGGCGGTCGTAATCTTCTTCGCGTTTGAGCCATCGACGTTCGCTTCGACGACATCGAACGATTTGTACACCGGCCAGACGTAGCCTTTCGACATATCCGGCCGCGGCGGACAGGCAGCATCGCCGCCCTCCGTGGTCGCATACACGATGCGATCGCCCTGCGGATAGCGGTAGTAGCCGCAGGTCGTGCGTCCCTTGCCGCTCGAGACCAGCTTCGTCTCACCGGTCACGAGATCCATCGTGTACTCCTGATCGCATCCCGCGCCGGGCACGGTGGCCTGATAGATGATCTTGGTCCCGTCCGGGCTGAAATACGCCTCGGCGTTCTCGCCGCCGAACGTAAGCTGGCGGATGTCTTTCAAGTGTTTCTCGCCCTCGAACGTCTTGTCGTACGGTTTGCCCGCTCCAATGACGAGTGGTTTCGCGGGAGCCGCAGCAGGCGGCGTCGCCGCCGCCACGCCTCGGGTGGTCAACGTCGCGCGCAAGGTAGTGCGCACGCCATCGCGCAGCACGATGATGTCGACCGTGTCGCCCGGCTTGTGATCCTGCAGCGCATAGCTCATGTCGTAGAGGTTCTCGATGCGCGTGCCGCCGATCGAGACGATCTTGTCCTTGCCACGGATCCCCGCCTTGTCGGCCGGCGAGCCAGGGCGGACATCGGCGAGAAGCACGCCGCCGCTCGTGGCGTCCATCGCCGAATAGTCGGGAACTGTACCGAGGTAGGCTCCGTAGCCGCGCGAATCGCCTTCCATCGCCGGCGCCGACGCCGCGCGCACGTACTGCGGCGTTACTCGGCCGGCGGCGAGATGCATCATCACGCTCGTCGCGAAATCGACGACGTGCTCCATCCCCGCGTAGTTGATGCTCTCCGCCACATCCTCGGGCGTGTGATACCGGTCGTGCGCGCCGGTGAAGAAGTGCAGCACCGGAATCTGTTTCGCGTAGAAACTCGTCTGATCCGAGGGGCCGTATCCGTCGCCGCTCGATGTGACGCTGATCTTCGCAAACTCCGTCGCGTGATCGACGACCTCTTTCCACTGCGGCGCCGAATCAGTCCCGAACACGATCAGACGGTTGTCGCGCATCATTCCGACCATATCGAGATTGATCATCGCCACTACGCTCGACAACGCGAACGGCGGATGCCCGACGAACCACGACGAGCCGGCCAGCCCAACTTCTTCGCCGGAGAAGAGCGCGACGACGATCGTGCGCCGGTTCTTCACATCGTCGAGTTGATTGCGGAGGCGTTCGGCGATCGCCAGAACCGCGGCATCGCCGGACGCGTTGTCATCTGCGCCGGGATGAATGGCGTGGACGTTCGGCTTCATCGAGCCCTGGCCGCCGTAGCCGAGGTGATCGTAGTGAGCGCCGATAACAACGATCTCGTTCGCCAGCGCACCGCGGCCTGGAAGCACACCGGCGAGATTCTCGCCGTCAACAAACTCCGGCTTCACATCGGCGACGCCGCTGATGATCTTGGCGATCACTTTCGAGCGCGGCTTCAGATCGGCATCGACGTCCTTCTGAAACTGCGCCAGATCGATGCCCGAATCCTTGAGCCAGTTCTGCGCGACCGAGGTCTGCACCTGGATGACCGGAATGCCGGCCGGACTTTCGGGCCCGTCGTTCATGAGGCGTGGGATCTTGTCTTTGCCCTCATCCTGAACGGGGCCAGTGACGAAGACCACCGCAACGGCGCCACGCTCGCGCGCCTTCAAAACCTTGTAGCGCATCGCCGACCAGCGGCTCGGCTTGCGTCCGTCGAACTTCGAGTTGTCGTCCTTCTCCTGCGGCTCGTAGCGCAGCATCAACGCGACTTTGCCTTTGAGATCGACGCCCTCAAAGTCGTTGTATCCGATCGGCGTGGCGTCTATGCCGTAGCCGACGAACACGAGCGGACCAGAAAACGCGCCAGCGCTGGAGAATCCCAGCGGTAGCCACGCCGAGGGATCAACGCCTTCGAGCTTGTTGCCCGTGCCGATCGAAACCCCGATCTTCACCGGAAACGCCTGCCGGTACGACTTGCCAAACGCGGACTGCAACCCCAGCGCGTGCAGCCGCCCCTCGATGTAGCTCGCCGCCAGGCCGATACCCTTCGTGCCGAGGCCGCGGCCTTCCATGTTCGGAGCAGCGAGCATCCGGACGTCGGTCTCGATCGACTTGGTCAGCTTGGCGTCATCCGCAAACGCGGTCGCGCACACGAGCAGCAGGAGAGGAATCAAGCGTTTCATACGGCAGATGGTACCTCTTGCGCTTCGCGCGTTGTCGGTTGGTTGCGCTTCGCGCGTTGTCTGAGGGTGGTGAGTGCGATCAGCAATCCTTCGCTGCGGAGCGGTGAAGCCATCTGGCCGGATCGCGCCCACCGTCCCGGCAGACTAACGCGCGAAGCGCATCTAACCGACAACCGACAACGCGCGAAGCGCATATAGAATCTGCCCATGCCGAGTCCGATTCGCGACTTCATCCAACACCACTACCGCCACTTCAACGCTGCCTCCCTCCGCGCTGCCGCCGACGACTACATCAAGCATATCGACGGCGGCAACAAGATGCTCCTGACGATGGCCGGCGCGATGTCGACCGCCGAGCTGGGGATCTCGCTCGCCGAGATGATCCGGCAGGGCAAGATCCACGCGATCTGCTGCACCGGCGCCAACCTCGAGGAGGACATCTTCAACCTCGTCGCCCACGATCATTACGAGCGCGTGCCGGGCTATCGCTACCTGTCCGCGAACGATGAGAAAGCGCTGCTCGACCGGCACATGAACCGCGTCACCGACACATGCATCCCCGAGGGCGAAGCGATGCGCCGGATCGAATCGGCGGTGTTGCGGCACTGGGTTGCCAAGGACAAAGAAGGCCGCCGCCTCTTCCCGCACGAGTTCATGTACGAGATCCTCCGCGACGGCTCGATCAAAGAGTTCTACCAGATCGATCCCAAGAACTCCTGGATGATCGCCGCTGCCGAAAAGAATCTCCCCATGTTTGTCCCCGGCTGGGAAGACTCCACCCTCGGCAACATGTACACCGGCCACTGCATCTCCGGCGACGTCGCCAACGTCCACACCGTCCGCACCGGCATCGAATACATGATCGAGCTGGCCGACTACTACACAAAGACGACCAAGGATTCCTCGATCGGCTTCTTCCAGATCGGCGGCGGCATCGCCGGCGACTTCCCCATCTGCGTCGTCCCCATGCTCCACCAGGACCTGCAACGAACCAGCGTCCCGCTATGGGGCTACTTCTGCCAGATCAGCGACAGCACGACGAGCTTCGGTTCGTACTCCGGCGCAGTGCCGAACGAGAAAATCACCTGGGGCAAACTAGGCGTCGACACGCCAAGCCACGTGATCGAATCGGATGCTTCGATTGTGGCGCCGCTGATGTTTGGGTATGTGCTGGGATGGTAGGAGGTTCTTAGAATCTTTAACCACAGAGACACAGAGTTCGCAGAGCTCGGAACCGAAACCTCTGTGGCCTCTATGTCTCTGTGCGTGAGTTGTGCGGACTTCCGAAGTCAGACACACAACGAGTAGAATAGAGCCAATGAAGATCATCACCGGAACAGTCTTGGAGGGGCGTATCGTTGTGGAAGGCGAGCGGCTCACCGAGGGGGAGCAGGTTACGGTTCTGCGGCGCGAAGGCAATGAGACGTTCCAAGTATCGCCCGAGGAGAAGCGCATGCTCCTCGAGTCGATCGCGCAGGCCGACCGCGGAGAGTTCGTGGACGTCGACGAGCTTCTGAACGAGATCGCCCACATGAACTGAGCCGTGCGACTGTCCATCAAACCGACTCCCGCCGCCGCTGCGCAGATTCGGAAGGAGTCTCGATGGTGGCGCACCAATCGCTCCAAGGCTCCAGGACTCTTTCGGGAAGAGCTTCACACTAATTCACGACACTTCTCAATCGAAGGTGGCACACCGAAGGCCGGATGAGGGGCTTGGCGCCGATGTCAAGCGCGCTCACGCTAAACTCCCCGCTCACATGGAAGACATTTGGTACTCCGGTCTTCGCGTTGCGGAGCGCCGTCCCATTACTGCCGAGGACCTCGCGGCGATCGATCGGCTTCGGCGTAATCGCAAAATGCGCACGGCGATATCGCTGCTGGGTGGTCCTTTGCTCGCGCTTGTTGGATCTCTCGCGGCGTGGCTCTTTGATCTGACCGATGCCCTTCGCCTGGCGTACCCAGGTGCCGTTGTCTTCGCGCTGTCGCTGCGTCCGTGGCGCGTCGTCCCCGCCTGTTCGCGCCAACTCGACGCGCTGCATCGCGACGCCGATGGGGGCGAGATCGTCATTTGCAAAGGGATCGGATGTGAATTGGTCTTCACCATGAATGAAGAGAAGCGGCTGACGCCCCAGATCCTCGTGCATAGCGAGCCCGACGAGCGTCTGACGATCGAGCTGCTCCCGAATTCGGGCGCGATTCTAACGGTCAACGATATGGAGGTCCACTCATGGAACGAGGCACAGCAAGGTGCCACCGCGGCGAAATCGGATCATGCAAAGGCCGCGGCCCACTTCATTCAACAGCATCCGAATGAGGACGGCACTGCGATCGGCTCGCGAGCGTTGTCCGCCGAGGAGTTGACGGAGTTGATCGCGCACGCGCCGCCGGTCTCGCAGATCGATCTTCTACTCATGGCCGGCGTCGTCCTGCTTGCGTTCGTCGCCTGGTGGCACACCTTCGCCACCAGGAACTACACGATTGCCTTACCCGTCCTCGGCACGATTGCCGCGATCTGGCTGTCGGCGCGCACGCTGCGCCGCTGGAGGATGCACCGCCGTTTCGCACGCGATATCGGCATCGCTCGTGTCGTCATCGTTCATCAGGAAGATGACGAAGAGACCTTTCCCGTAGAGTACCTTCCGTTCTCAGGAGCTCTCTGGACCTACGGCCACATCCCCACAACCTGGCGCCGCCTTCCTCTTAGCCGAAAGACGTTCGTCAGGCGAGAGCCGGGATAGTTGCTCCGCTGGAGCCTCTCTCACGCGCTCCGACGTGGACGTGGGGTCAGGTCTGAAGTATGAAGTGACGAAACCCTCAGCGTCGCCATGTAGGACGGTCTGTCTTTCGTCACTTCATGACCCCGCTCGCTCCACGGACAAACGCGCGCAGGATCTCAATGAATGCTTCCTGCTGCTCCCACGGAACGCGATGCCCGGCATTCTCGATGACCGCCACGCGCGCGTTGGGCGCGAGGGATGCGGCGCGGTGGGCTTCGGCAACGTACTTGGTGTCGCGGGCGCCGGCGATCCAGAGAGTGGTGATGGTCAGTTCGCGCAGTCGCGAGGCGACATGTGGGAGGGCGGCGGATGACCATTCGCGGAGAGCGCGGGGGTCGTAGTCATCGCGCGTGCGCGGGAGGGCGGGGCCGGCGAGGACGGGCTGGGCGTTCCAGGCGTTGATGACGGTGTCCCAATCCTCGGATTCGAAGCGCCGGGCCCAGGCTTCGTCGCTGGCGCGGCGGGCGGCGCGGGCGGATTCGTCTTCGATGCCGAGGCTGGTGGAGATGAAGATGGCGCGTTCGTAGTGGGCGCCTGCGAGGAGCGCGTGCAGTGCGAGGCGGCCGCCGAGGGAGTAGCCGAGGAGAGTGTCGCCGCGTGGGGGGATGGCGTCGAGTTTGGGCGTTTGAATGGCGAAGCCGGCGTCGCGGAGGAAGTTCCAGTCGCTTGGCGCGCCGAGGAAGCCGTGGAGGGCGGTGATCACCATAGCGCGTCGTATCTTGCCCAGGCTCGTTGAGTGGATTCTCGATCGGGGCGGATCTCGATCGCGCGTTTTGCGTTGTTTGGAGCCTCGTTTGAAGTCTTGTTTGGAGGCGCCCCCTCATCCGCCTTCGGCACCTTCTCCCCCACAAAAAGCGTGGGGGAGAAGGGCGCTCGATTGGGGAGTTTTGGCGTTGCACGTTCACTTGGCAGAAATCCCGCGTCGTGCACCGGCCTTGCATCGAGCGCCGTCGAAACCACGAGCCTGCGCGACCTCGCGAGATCGCCCGCGTTCGTGACGACGGAGTAATCCATCCCCCACATCGCGGCCCAATGTTCGAAGCGGAGGTCGTGACTGTTTTCGATGATGCGTTCGCGCGTGGTTTCATCGAGTTTGCGAAGCGATGCCACTCGGCTGAAGATGCGGCCGCCGCCGTTGTTGATGATGACGATCTGAAAGTCGATGTTGGGGTCGAGTTGGTGGACGATCCAAGGGGCGTTGCTGTCGTAGATGGCGGTGAGGTCGCCGATGACGCAGACGTTCATGCGCGACGGATCGCATTGGCCGAAGAAGGTGGATAGCTGGCCGTCGATGCCGTTGGCACCGCGGTTGGCTTCGATGGTGAAGCCGCGCGGATCGCGTGTGGCGGCGAGATCCCATTCGCGGATGGGAAGGGAGTTGCCGAGGTAGACACGGGAGTTTTCGGGGATGGTGCGCGAGAGCTCGCGAAGGAGCGCCAGCTCCGACTGCGGTTCGGCATCAAGAATTCGTTCGATCGCGGCGGCCTGCTCGTGGTCGGCTTTAAAGAACTGTTCATCGCGTTCGCGTGGAGTCACATCGAGGGGCAATGCTTCGATCGGATGCAGCTCCCCTCGGCTGCATCCGGTGAACGGCAAGGCGCTGAAACTGATGAGCGGAAGGTCGCGTCGTGATTCGTCGAGGTCGCGCCAGAAGCGCGCGGTGGGGACGTTGCCGATGCGGATGACGCCGTCGAAATCGCCGCGTCCGATCATCCGCTCGCGGGCGGTGATGAGGAGGTGTGCGAGCGCTGGATCTTCGCGTAGACCCGAGAGCGGCTCGGCGTAGATGGGGGCGTTGAGAGCGAGCGCGAAGTCGCGGACGCGATCGCGGTCGCGTTCGTGAAGACCACCGACAATCACTAGCGGCCGACGCGCCTCAAGGGCTGGAACGCTGGCGTCCCCGCCGGCTGGCTCGGCGGCGTCCTCGCCGCCGCGGCGTGACCGGGAAAGTGATGGACTCCGGTGAGGCGGCAAGGACGCCGCCTGGCCAGCCGCCGGGACGGCAGCGTTCCATCGAACCGCTTCATCGATTAACGGCTCGTCGAACTCGATGTTGATGTGTTGCACGGAGGCGTGCGCGTACACGCCAAAGATTTCTTCCTGCTCGATTGCTTGCGGGGCGCCGGTGCCGCGGTATCTCGCGGGACGGTCGGCGGTGATGAAGATCAGCGGGATGGCGGAATAGTGCGCTTCGACGGCAGCGGGGAGGAGCTCTGCGACCGCGGTACCCGAGGTGGTGATGACGACGGTGGGGCGGCCGGTGAGTTTGGCGCGGCCGAGGGCGAAGAAGGCGGCGGAGCGCTCGTCGACGAAGGAAAAGATTCGAAGATCACTTGCCCCGAGAACCGCCAGCAGCGGCGCATTGCGCGATCCCGCACAAATGCAGAAATCGATCGCGCCGCGGGCTACCGCCTCTTCGATCACGCGCCGCGCTTCGGCGATGTTGGTCATGCGAATGCTTCGACGTGCGCGGTGACGCCGAAGAGCGCTTTCACCTGCTCGCGTTTTTCGCGCAGCTCTTCCAGCTCGCGCTCGACACGGCTCTCGGCGATGAGGCCGGCGCCCGATCCGACGCGCACGCGCTCGCCGTCCCACTGCAGATTGCGGATGGCCACGAGGGCCAGCGCGGAGTGGTCTTCGCGCTCCAGGCCGAACGGCGCGCCGAACGTTTTTCGTTTGACGCCGTCGTCGGCCTCGCGAAGCCATCGCTCCCCTGCTTCGTTGCGCGGCGAAACGCCGAGGGCGGCGGTGGGGTGGAGGCGGCGGATCATTTCGGCGAAGGACATCCGCTCGGAGCCGCCGCTCTCGCTGAAGAATATCGGCGTGATGAGATGCGCGATCTTCGGCATGCGCAACGTGCCCAGCGGACCAACTTCGATATTTCCGAATGGAGAAAGACGGCGCACGATGTCGTCGACGACGAAGCGATGCTCGCGCAATTCCTTCGGATCGTTCAGCAACTCCGCGGCCTGCGCGAGCGGACGCGTGCCGGCCAGCGCCATCGTTCGATAGCCACGCGCGAATCCTTCGAAGAGCAATTCGGGCGTCGCACCGGCCACGCCGTGCGTGCCGTATGAGTAGCCGTACGCGCGCAGGCCGGGTGGCAGCTCACCGAGGCGGGTAAAGAACCAGTGCCAGTAGTCGCCGCGCACGGCGAAACGGCCCGACTCGAAGATGACGGGAACGATCTTCTGGAAATCGCCGCGGCCCATGGCCGCGCGTGCGGATTCAAAGAGCGCTCTGAAGTCATCGAGCGGCGGAGGCTCCCACGCCACGCGCGGCGCATCACGCTCCTCGAAGCGGGAAGCCAGATCGTCAAACGTCGTCTCTTCCCACGTGGCCGGATGCCGCCACGGATGGGGATCGTCGAGAAAGAAGTCGGCGATGAAGAACGCGGGCCGCCCGGGACGACGGAATGGCAACTGTTCGAACGGCCCCCATCCGATGAAGACGCGTCCCGGCCCGGTCTGGATGAAGGCGAAGTCGCGCTGCGTCATGCTGGTGGAATTGTAGTGCGATCCGCAGATGACGCAGATGAGACGCAGATAACACCTTCGTGTCTTCGCGAAGAGAATCCTCTATCTGCGTTTGATCTGCGTCATCTGCGGATCAATGTGTCGCGCATCACAGGACGGCGTAGATGCCGTCACCTTCTCCTGTTCGTGCCGGGCCGATGATTTCTTTCGACAAACGGAGACGACATGATCAGCGTGACGAAACTACTCGGTGGCTCCTCTTACTTTGGTGACCGGCTTCGCTATCCCGACCAATCAGCGCACCAGACAACTGGCGCACGGCCCGGCAGCGGACCGGTCGTGGTGTGGAACGCCACGAAAACGTGCAATCTCGAATGCGTTCACTGCTACGCGGACGCGGAGACCATCAAGTTCGCGAACGAGCTCACGACCGCCGAGGCGAAGGCGATGATCGAAGATCTGGCGGCGCTCAATGTGCCGGCGCTTCTGATCTCGGGCGGCGAACCGCTCGTCCGCCCGGACATCTTCGAGCTCGCCGCCTACGCCATGTCCCTCGGCGTCCGCGTGACCTTCTCGACGAACGGCACGCTGATCACGAAGGAAAAGGCGAAGAGGATCGCCGACATCGGCGTGACCTACGTCGGCATCAGCGTCGATGGCGACGAAGAGCGCCACGATCGCATGCGTTGCCGCGAAGGTGCGTACCGCGATGCGCTGCGCGGCATCCGCAATTGCCGCGATGCCGGCATCCGCGTCGGCGTCCGCTTCACGGTGACGCAGGACAACGTCGATGAAGTCGACAGCGTCTTCCGGCTCGTGGAGAACGAAGGCATCGGCCGGCTCTGCATTTACCACCTCGTCTATTCAGGCCGCGGCTCCTATCTCGAAGGCATCGACCTCGAGGCCGAGCAGAAGCGCGTGTTGATGAACAAGCTCCTCGAACAGGTCGAACGCTGGACCGCCGAGGGACGCGAGATCGAAGTGATGACCGTCGACAATCATGCCGACGCCCCTTTTATATATTACTGGCTCCTCGACCGCGATCCCGTACGCGCCGACGAAGCGCTCTCGCTGATGCGCAACAACGGCGGCAACCGTTCCGGCATCGCCATCGCGGCAATCGACAGCTTCGGCATCGTTCATCCCGATCAGTTCACCTCGACGCATGCGGTCGGATCGATTCGCGAGCGGCCATTCTCGAAAATCTGGAACGACTCGCGGATCCAGCTCCTGAGCAATTTGCGCGACCGCAAGCCTCTGCTGCGAGGACGCTGCGCGACGTGCCAGTGGCTTCCATGCTGTAACGGCAACTTCCGCGCGCGCGCCGAGGCGGCTACGGGCGACTACTGGCAGTCCGATCCCGGGTGCTACCTGCTCGACTCGGAAGTCATTTCGGGAGCGCCGCAATGATCATGCTCGAAGCCGAAGTGGCAACGCCGGACGTTGCGTCGTTCGCAGACGACGTATCCACTCACGCAACCGATCCGATCAATCGCCGCATTCTTGAAGTGTCGGAGGATCGTATTCGCGGATTCGTGAGCGATCCGTTCAGCACCATCGCCGAGCTCTCAGGCGTGCCCCTTCCTGTCGTCACGCAACGAATTCGGGCAATGCTCAAAGCGGGAACGATTCGTCGCGTGCGGCAGACGCTGCTGGCGACGAACCTCGCGCAAGGCGCGCTCGTGGCCTGGAAGATCGATGAAGAGCTGCTCGAGGCTGCCTTCGCATTCATCGCCAAACGCGATCCCTTTTCCGGCCACGTCGTCATCCGCAATGGCGAGAACGGCCCGACGGAGTGGCGCCTCTGGACGACGATCAAAGTTCCTTCGAAGTTTTCGCTGGAGGGACACTGCGAGTATCTCCGCCGCAGGATCGGCGCTCACAAGTTTCGCATCATGCCCACCCTTCGCGCCTTCGTCCTCGGCGTCGGCCACATGCGCCGCAAAGGGATGGCCATCGGCGCGATGTCGCCGCAGCGCGCGGAAGCGACGCAGCCTGCGGTCGTCGAGCTTTCTGAGCCCGAATGGCTCGTCCTCTCCGCGCTCAAAACCGATCTCGCACCGGCGGAGATCGGGCCGGGATTGTGGTCGCGGCGCGCGTTGGCAGCGGGGATCCATCCCGCTACGTTCCTCGAAATCGCCAGCGAGCTCGATCGCCGCGGCGTGATCGGACGCTTCTCCACATTTCTCGAGCACACCAAACCGGTGGCCGGAGCCGAGCGAGTCTCGAGTTTCAACGGTCTCTTTCACTGGGCCGTGCCGGCGGGGCGCGAGATCGAAGCGGGATGCGAGATCGGCCGCTTCGAGATCCTCACGCATTGCTACTGGCGCGATGCCGGGCCGGAATTGAACAATGTCAACATCATGGCCGTCGCGCACGGCGAAACGAAAGAAAGCGTGATGGCGCACAAGAGCGCGATCGACGCGCACCTCAACGCCATAGGCATCGGCTTCACCCACACGAACGTGTATTGGGGAGGCCGCGCCGAGATCAAACCGTCGGAAATTCTGCCCGAGGCGTATCGCGATTGGGCACGGAGCACGGGACTTCTATGAACGCCACAGTCGATTTCAACGTCAGTCCGTTTGTGGTCATCTGGGAAAACACGCGCGCCTGCGATCTCGCATGTGTGCACTGCCGCGCCGCCGCGCAACCGAAACGGAGCCAGTTCGAGCTCACGACCGAGGAAGGCTTCGCGCTCATCGATGAAGTGGCGGTGATGAAACCGCGCGTCTTCGTCATCACCGGCGGCGACCCGCTCAAGCGCGAAGACACGTACGACATGATCCGCTACGCGAAGGACCGCGGCCTGGAGCCGGCGCTGACGCCGAGCGCGACGCCTCTCCTCACCGAGGGCGCGGTGGCGCGTATGAAGAACCACGGCCTCTCGCGCCTCGCAGTCAGTCTCGATGCCTCGCGCGCCGATATGCACGACGCTTTCCGCCGCGTCGACGGCTCATTCGACATCACGATCCGCGCGGTCGAAGCTGCAAGAAAAGAAGGGATCCCCGTTCAGATCAACACGACGGTCACGCGGCGCACGATCGACGATCTTCCCAACATGGTCACGCTGCTCACCGACCTCGGCGTCGCCATGTGGAGCGTCTTCTTCCTCGTTCCGACCGGACGCGGCAAGCGAGGCGATCTCGTCACCGCGGAGACAGTCGAGCATCTTTTCGGCTTCCTTTACGAGACGACAAAGCTCGCACCCTTCGCCATCCGAACAACCGAGGCGATGCACTACCGCCGTTACATGCTACAGCGAATGGCGCTGGAAAACGGCCGCCGCATCGACGACTTGCGCGACCGCGAGACCGGCCTGATCGACGCCTCTACCCTCTTCCTCGGCCACGGCGCCCGCCCCATGCCCCTCGGCGTCAAAGCACAACACGCCGCCACCTCGCGCGCGCCCCGCGGCGTGAACGAAGGCAAAGGCTTCGTCTTCATCTCCCACATCGGCGACGTCTTCCCCAGCGGCTTCCTCCCCTTGAAAACCGGCAACGTAAAGACGGAGTCGCTCAGCCAGATCTACCGCACCAGCGACCTCTTCGTCTCCCTCCGCAACACAAGCAACCTGAAAGGCAAATGCGGCCGCTGCGAGTTCCGGGATCTCTGCGGCGGCTCGCGAGCACGGGCCTGGTCAATGACGGGGGACGTGTTCGAAGAAGATCCGTTGTGCGGGTACCAGCCGAAGGTGGCGTAGGGAGGGGGGGAGATCCAAGTGGATTCCTGTGCTGCCGCATCATATTGCCAGCACGCGATCAACGTTGTCTTCTCGATTGATGCATGCTGAGGTGCGATGCGGTACACGCACGAACTTTAGACCGCCCGGTCTGTGTCCGGCTCAAACAACCGCATGCTACAGTTGCGGCATCAGCGGCATTGCCGCAGCAGCCTTGCGGCAACATCTGAGGCAACACGGCGTTGTCTTAGAACCTTCAACGCTGGCGGAGTCGCACCATGAATGAGACGGTAAGTGATTCAAGGCGACGTCTCGTTCTGGATTCGGCGGTGCTTGTCACCTTGACAGCGGCTGTCTTGTATTTCTTCGGCATGTTCTTCCGAATAGCTAGGCTGGAAGAGATCGGAGTACCGTGGGACTTCGCTCGCCAGTGGTCGCTTCAGGAATATGCTCTGGCTGGAGGAGTCTTTGCCGCACTTCTCTCACCGGTAGTTTTGGTGTTTGACGCCGTTCTGGCTATCGCGAAGCACACTCGGTCGCGGTTGGCTGCCGTAATCAGTCACATCTCACCTTTAAGAATCGTGCTCCTTCTCCTCTATACAGCATTGGCGTCGGCGCTTATCATGCTTCCGCTCGCGAGGGGCTTGGCTCACACATTGGTTCACTATCGGGTCGTTGAAGTCACCCCGAGGTCAGGTACAGGCTTGGCCATTCCAATCATGAATACCTTCTACGTCACAAGTAACGACCGCGAGTTTGTTTTCGTTGATAAATGGGCTGATCCCCGTGCAAATTTAATAATTGTGCCGCGCGATCAAGTCGGGACCATCGTGCTGCGTCGCGAGATGTCGAGCTCGTCACCCGCCAAGTTGGGATCGCATCTAGAAAGGCAACCTCCGAAGCCGTGAGCGTTAACGTTGAGTATCCGATCTGTTTGCGTGGATACGCCGATGGGTGACCTGTGCAAAAGGAGTGCAGGGCGTCTCGCCCGCGGCGGCGAGGCGTCCTCGCCTCGGCGTGTGTATCGGGGCTCTGGTGCTCATCGTCACTTTGCGCGTTCCACACCGCCGGGCGAGACGCCCGCCGGCCGCAGGCGAGACGCCTGCACTCCTTGATATCTTCCTGGGCTGATGCTGGATCTGATCTATTTGCTTTCGATCGTCGCAGCCGCGGTCGCGCTGTACTTCAAGTTCAGCTACAGGCGCGGGGTGCGGCGGCTTGTTGCTCAGATCGAGCAACAGCTATCCGAACAAGAGAAGGCAGCCTCGGGTGACACTGAGTCGAACGCCGCCGAGCGGGATGCTGGTTGACGGCGGCCCGCCCTGCCTCTCCGTGTCTCTGTGGTTCGGGTTTGGTAGCAAACCAGCAGCAGCGTTACGATGCGATCGCGATGACCAAAGCTGCCGCCTGCCCGATCTCCTACGAGACCGTCGATCACAACGCCAGCCGCGTGACGTGCATCCTGACGATCGTTGCTCTGGCTGCGATCTCTGCGATGGCGGTGCTGTGGCCCGGTCTCGGAACGATTGCGTTGATCCTCGCCGCCGCGCTGACGCTGGACTACGCGATCCGTGCCTGGACCAGATTCCCGAGCCCGATGCAAAGCCTCGCACGCGGATTCGCGCGGGCGTTCGGCATCCCCGAGAAGCGGAGCGACGCCGCGTCGAAGCGTTTCGCCTGCCGCATCGGCTTCTTCTTCGCCCTCGGCACCGTGGCGCTTTTGCCCGTGGCTCCCAGGATGGCGGTCATGGTGGCGGGCGCTCTGCTGTTTTTCAACGTGCTCGATGGCGTGTTCGACTTCTGCGTCGGCTGCTGGATGTACACAGCGTTCTTGCTGCCGAGGGGTACGGACTCCTGAGCCGGCGTTTCTCTGCGTTCTCCGCGGCTCCGCGTGAAACTTGAGACCTTTGTTCACGCGGAGGCGCGGAGAAGCGGAGAAAGCCAGCCTACGTCTGCGCAACCTTCGGCTTCTTCCGCGCCGCTGCCACTTCGCGGACGAACTCCCCCGCATCCGCTCCGAGCACCTCGGCCAACTCCAGGATGGTCTTGAGGGTGGGGCTGTTCCGGCCGGCCTCGATGACGCCGAGGTATTGGGAATTCATCCCGGCGCGCCGGGCGAGCTTGACGATGGTCCATCCGCGAGCCAGGCGCTCGCGTCGAAGCACTGCCCCGAAGAAAACGGCATCAGGATCAGCCTGTCGAGATCTCGTCATGGCCCGGATAATATATCCATGGACATTTTAAATCCACTGATTTGCCACGCAAATTTGTCCATGGACATCGAACTTCAGCAGATTGACGACCTGAATTTGTCCATAGCCATATTTCACCAGTCAAAACTACAACTCAAATTTGCCATAGCATGGTTAAACGAAGGACACTCCACCAAAAACATGTCCATGGGTATAAATCAGACATCATCAAGCGTACCGAAAGTTGCCATGGCCATATTTCGCCAATCTGAAACGACAACTCAAAATCTCCATAGCATGATTAAACGGGTGAAATTTTGCAGAAAAATGTCCATGGGCATAAATCAGACATCATCAAGCCTACCCAAAATTGCCATGGCCATATTTCGACGGTCGAAGCGACTACCGAATAAGTCCAAAGCGTGAATTCGCCAGGCAAGGTGACTACCGAAAAAGATCCACGGATCTACTCATCAACGATTTTCGCATCCGCTGGAGATCCAGCGTTGATTCACGAGCCGTCTCGACTCCCCTTCACCCAACGAACCGGCTCGCGGCTGCGTTTCTACAGCGAAGCTGGCAGCCTTGCCAGCTTCTCATGGTGCGCGAAAGATACATGGCTGTCTCCGGTTCCGAGGCCCGGCGCGGACTCATAGGGGCGCGGGCATTCGTCTCGCCTGAGGATCAAGGTGGAGGGACTCATGGTTCGCTCAGCGATCACTTCTCTCTTATGTTTGGCGGCTGTGATGAGCGGATACGCGGCAACGGCCACGCAAGGTTCCGCGCCGGACGGAACGAGCCCGGCGGCGGACGTTCAGTTGCTCACGATCGAGCTCAGGGATCATCCCGATCCGCACACCGGGACGCTTCGCGTCATCGAGAGCGCGCGGGCGTGGCCGCTGGATCTGGGCGCGCTCCTGGATGCCGTGTCGCACGATTGGGCGCCGGCATCGGTCTACGACGTTCGCCGCGCCACGCTTGCGGACGGCGTCGTCGAGCAAACCGAGGAGACGACGGTCCGCGTTCTCGAGTCGAATCGCAATGCCGCGCGCCTATCCGTCAAGCTCGACGCAGCAGCGCAGCCGATTGAAGTCACCGTCCCCATCAACAGCACGGTCGTCGTAGGCAGCGAAGCCGGCGGTCAGCGCCACCCATTCGTCGCCCTCTCCCTCCTAGACCACGCGACGAGAATGCGGATTCCCGAAGTCTTCAGCACACGCGAGCCCGGGGTCGTCCCGCCGCTACAACTGGATCATTCATCGCTCGCAGCCCCTGAATCAGCACGCGCGAACGGACAAAAGGGCGTCGTGCTCGACGTCGAGATAGACGAACGTGGCAATGTCATCAGAGCCCACGTCCTCGGCCACCGCTTTCTCTCGGACACAGAGATCGCTGCGATCGAGAAGACGGTATCCGAGTGGAAGTTCAAGCCAGCAACCGCAGGCGGAAAAGCGGTTCGGGTCGTGACGACGGTTGTCGCGACCTTGGGTCGGTGATTCTTGTCGGCTGCTGCCAGGGATGCGTCGACGAGCACCTCAGCCATTGCTGCCGAGTCGCGATTCGTAAAGGTAGCGATCGAGATTCTCCGACCAGTCCGCGGGACCCTCGAGCTCGATACTCATCGCGGTGTCGAGGAAGCTCTCGCTCGGCGCGGAGGTGTAGTCCCGAGTGATGACAATCAGAGTGACGCACGTATTTGGCTCGAGTCTCAAAGGCTGGTCGGGTCGAAACACCTCGCCGTCGAATACCGCCTCAATCGTGGTCGTCATCTCTCAATCCAGCACAAGTATGTCCTGCGAGCTCCGACCGAGCAACCGAAGGGCCCTCAACGGTCTGCAGTGATAGCATCTCGACAATCATGGCCAAGCGAAAGGCCGTTTCGCGTAGTGTCGCTGATAGCGAGGACGGCACTGGCTGAGTGTGCTTCACGATCATGCCGTTCGGTGGCTGGTTTGACGAATACTGGCGAGATATCTATTCGCCTGCGATCACGGCGGCAGGCCTCTCTGCGAAAAGAGCTGACGACATCTTTCGCGCAGGTGTGGTCATGCGTGACGTCTGGGAGTTCACGCAAACCGCCAAGGTATTGTTGGCGGATCTGGCAACTCGAAACATCAACGTGTTTTATGAATTGGGTCTGGCACACGCTACCGGAAAGCCGGTCGTGCTTGTCTCAGATTCGATCGACGATGTGCCGTTCGACCTTCGAGGTCTTCGTGTCTTGCTCTACGATCGAAACAACCCGCAATGGGGATCGGAACTGCGCGTTGCCCTAACAGCGGCTCTTCGCGACACGATTCGGGAACCGTTGGCCGCTGTTCCTACCGCGTTTGTCAATAACCGTCCCGAGAATCGCCAACAACCTGATCTGCCGCAGGATGCGAGGGATTTGATACAGGTAAAGCAGGACGTGGAGTTCTTGAAACGCGAATTTGCTGCTAGCCAACTGTCTTCTGATCCGTCGAAACAACTACCACTGCCACAAGCATTTCTGCGCGCACACACCCGTTTTCCGGTCGTGCCGAGCCGTTTCGTTTTCGACTCTCCGGATGAACCAGAGGACGACAAGAAGTAGCACGTTACGTGATTGCTGCAAAAGAGCACCAGCCCGAACCGCCAGAGAGCAGCAGTCCGCAGGCCGCATCATTGCTCCGCGATACGAGCGAGGGTACTACGCGAGAATTGCATCTCGGCACTCGTAAACGACAATCGCCTTGCGACTCAGCAAGGTTTGCGGCCCTGGGCGGGGCGGTACGCCGTTGAGTCAGCTAGGCGCCGTCTTGAAATGTGCGACTAGTGAGGCCGATTGCAAACGCGAGCGCACGATCCAGGAGTGCAATCCTTGCGGGCGATAGGGAGCCGACGAAATTGGTGAGAGAGGCCTTGGGTAGGTTCATGAGCTCGTCGCAGTGAATGCTGCTCTCGTGCTTGAGCCCCTCGTCCGTGCCGACGTCGACCTGGGTGTGTATGCCATCGCGACGGGAGTAGACCGGAGCGCAGATTACGGACGAGAACGTGGAATCGAGGAGGAGTTGACGGCTGACGACAACAAAGACCCGCTGCTTCCGCGGATCTCGAGATGTCGGGTGCTGAACGAGATATAGCTCACCACGCCTCACAGCGGAACCTGATAGGAAAGCGCGTCCTCGGCCTCGGCGTTTAACTCAGCCGCGTTTGCGTTAATGATCGCGAGATCCGCGGCGTCTTCACCGGGCCGGGGCCATGCCAGGTAGGCGCGAACCGCGGCTGCGACGAGCCTGTCTCTGTCCAAACGGTTCGGAGCGCGTTGGTCAAGCGCCTGGCTGACGTCGTCGGGTAGAGCTAGTAGCGTTTCGATCATGGGTCAATGCTACGACTCCTGGGAGACTGGAGCAATACATCGACTCCTTCTTGCTCTACTTCGCGTCCATCCCCTCGGTCGAGCGCATCACCTTCTGCAACTCTTCCTTCGTCAGCGCGTGGCCGCCTTTTGGTGCGCGGTATTCGTTGTTGTGGGAGACCATCAGGCGGTTGCTTTGGAAGTTGCCGTTGCGGGTCAGGGTGCCTTCGACGACGACGCCGATGTTTTCGCGGAACATTTGCGGGGGGACGCCGTTCGACGTTACGTGGACGATGCGGGCGGCGTCTTTGACGTCGAACTCGACGCCTGACGTGCCAGGGGGGCGGTGGATGGAGCCGGGGGCGACCATGCCGCCGAGGCGGATGGTGGCGCCGTAGGCTTTGTCGCCATTGGCGTAAAGGTCGGTGGGGGTCCAGTAGTAGACGAGGTTCTTGTTGATGCCGCCCATGGCGATGGCGATGAAGGCGCCGGCGGCGACGATCAGTGCGATCACCGTGTAGAGGCGGCCGCTGCGGCGGATGCTGATCGTGGCTGGGGGGAAGGAGCGGTCGTCAGGCGTACTCATAGCGCTCATGATTGCTCCGGGCGATGGGGATGCGCGGCGGCGATGGTCACGGGACAGGGTGATGGGAGTCACGTAGTGCAGACATTCTTGTCTGCTGCTGCCGGGCGTCCCTGCCCGGCAGGGGTTTTGGGTTGCTTGGGCGGGCGATCAGCTCGAATACATTCGCACATACACCGCCGGGCGGGGACGCCCGGCGGCCGCAGGCGAGACGCCTGCACTCCTATGGGCGCCAGCGGAAGTAGAGGCCGTAGCGGGTGGCGTTGTAGTCGCTGAAGATGCTGGACGTTTCGTCGTATTTGTCGCGGTCCATTTCGGCGGCGAGACCGGTCTTGTTCTTGAAATCCCAGGTGGCGCGGACTTTGTGGCGGTCGATGTTGAAGGGGAGCGTGCCACGGTTGTGGAATCGGGACAGGCTTGCGTCGATGGAGAACGGGCCCTTGATGTAGCTCACGCCGCCTTCGCGGGCGTTGCCGTCTTCCTGCTGGATCGATTCGCCGAGGTTGAAGTTCTGCGGGAAGCGGATGCTGATGTTGCTGTCGGCGCGGAACTGCGACAGCGATCCGCGGAAGTGCAGCGCTTCGATCGGCGACACTTCGATCTCGCCGCTGTACTGGCGAAGCTTGCTGTCGTAGCCGATGCCGGGATCGTCGTTGGATTGATTGGTGCGCTCGGCAGTGACGCCTGCCCGGAACAGTTTCTTCGGTGTCATCCAACCGGCACGAACGCGATACCGGTTGCGGTCGCGGTAGTCGGTGCGGAAGATCGCTGCGTCAGCAGTATCGTGCTTCACCGCTGCGCCGAGCATGAATCCGGAGTGTGTGTAGGCGCCGTTCAGGTCGACCGTGTGAATGCGCCGGTCGAAGGTTCCGCTCTGGCTTCCCGGAACGACGATCTCCGACAGATCGGGAGCGACGGTCACTTGCAGCTGCGACTCGCGGACTTCGCCGCGGAAGGAGAAGGGTCCGACCGCATGCGCGGAGATGCCGGCGCTCAGGACTTCATCGGTACGATCGATCGCGCTCGTCGCCTGGAGCACGGTGGCGATGTCTTTGCGGTCGAAACCGGCGAAGGTGATGGTCTGCAGGAAGACGTCATTGATCAATGCCGAGCCGTCGAGCTCGCGCTTTTCGCGCTGATAGCCGGCCAGGAGATCGATGTGCGGCGTGAGCGTGACTTCGGCACGGCCGCCGGCGCGCCAGGTCTTGTTCTTCGCGGACGACGTCGCGCTCTCCGTCAGCCCCGTGTAGAAGCGGCTGATTGCGAACGATGCGAATGATCCTGCCGACGATTCGTTCTCGCTGCCGCTCGAGTCGGCGGAGAAGCGGACATAGTTTCCGATCAGGCGGACGCGATCGGTCAGTTGTCCGGTGATGAAGAAGTTGGTGAACGGCGTATCGACGTGCGTCTGGTCGGTGCGCGTGATCGATGTGGCCGTGACCGGCTGCCCGAGGACGGTGCCGGGATCATTGCCATTGCCTGCGCCCGACGCGAGCGACAGTGATTCCGTTCCGCGGAAGCTGCGCCAGCCTTCTGTGAGCTGGCCAGCGATCGATGCGAAGTGGAAGCTGGCGCCGGCGCGGATCTCGCGGTCGCGCTCGTGCAGATCCTGCGAGAGACGGAACTCGTCCTGGCCGAGGTGATAGGTCGTCTGGCCGGGACCACGGTTGTCATTGTTCGTGAAACCGATGAACGGAGCGATGGCGCGGTCGGGCAGGAGCTCGAGATCGACGTCGAACATGCGTCGCCGGCGATCTTCCGTGTGCTGGCCCGGAACGATGCCCTGATCGAAGAGAGGATTGGCAAACGCGGGCAGCGCGCTGAACGCGTCGGTGGATCGGTAACCGAGGCGCAGCTTGTACGCGTTGGCGCGCGAAGCCTCCATGCGCACCGATTGCGCGGGGCCGGAGCCGAGGTCGCTGACGTCGATGCGGAAGCGGTCGGTCAGCGAGTTGTGTCCCTCGAAGTCGGACGTTGCCAGGGTGAAGTTGTGGACCAAGAGGCCGTCACGCTCGTTGATCTGCGTGCGGTACATGCCGGTGTCGCCCTTGAGATCGAGCCAGCGGTACCCGATCTCGAGATCGAAGGGAACGACCTGGGCGTTGGCTGCGAAGGCAATCGCGAGGATCGGCAGTGAGAGCCAGTTCGCGACGAATCGTTTCATGTTCATCGCTTCCCCTACTTGAGCAGTTGCGGATCGCGGTTGGAACCGTGGATCGCAACATGGCAGGTGGTGCAGTTCTGATAGCGAGGGAGACTGAGGTTGTGGAACGAGGGCGGCTGCGAGCCGAGCGTCGTGCCGCTGCTTACTGAACTGATAGGTGAGTGACACTCGAGGCAAAGCTGCGAAACGGTCGACCTCTTGAGCCTCCGCGGATTGGACGAGCCGTGCGGCTCGTGACAGGTCATGCAATCACCGACGGCGATCGCGCCGTGCTGGAAAACGAACGGTCCTCGCTTGTCGGCGTGGCATCCGAGGCAGGGCAGCTCGCCGGCGGATGTCGTCCGCAAGCTTGCGGCACCCGGACGGCCATGGGGCTCGTGGCATGACGAGCATTCCATCCCTCCCCTGCCCAGGCGATGCGCGTACGGTAGGTTCTTGAATGCTGAGACTTGGGTCATGTGGCAGGAGTCGCAGAGCGCGAGCTGTTTTTTCGCCAGCAGATGCGGTGCATGCGCCTCGGACGAGTGAATCGAGTGACAGGTGAGGCAGTTGACTGCCGCGGAGTTGGCGTGCATGCCAGCGTGACGCGAGATGCGGTCGGTGCTGATGTCGTGACAGCTCATGCAGGTCTTGTTCGACCCGAGGAGCCCGACCGGTTTGAAGATCTTTTCTTTGTCGCCGCCGCCTTCGATGTGCGCCTTCCCGTCGCCGTGGCACGACTCGCAGAGCGCGTTGGGGACTTCACCCTTCTTGATCTGGCCGCGTGCGTGCGCGTTGGCGGCGAAGGCCTTGGCCTGATCGGCGTGGCAGTCGCTGCATGCGGGAAGTGCGGCTGCTTCCGCGGGCGCGGCGGGTGTCGCGGCCGCCTCGGGAGCCGTGGATGTGGCAGGGGGAGTGGTTTGCGTGACAGGGACGGCCGGCTCGGGCGGCTTCCCGGGAGGTTTTTCCTGTGCGAGCGCCGGGAGGGCGAGAAGCACTACAAGCGCAAGTGCTCCAATCAGGTGAGATCTCATCGCTATTTTCCTCGGAGCCGGGGGGAGACGATGCCGTCTCCCCCGAGCCCAGGCGCTGCTTACCGCGCGTGAACCTTGTCGACTGCCCAGTCCTTGCCGGTGCCGTGGCATGTCGCGCACGCCTCGGCTCCGATCGTCGAACCGGGGAATGCGGCGGTATTCAGGTACGCGTGTGCGGCAGCGTCCTTGTTGTCGTGGCATCCGAGGCAGGCTGCGGTGGCCGGGCCCTGCGGAGTGAAGTAATCGCGCAATGTGGTGACAGAAGCGACGTTGGTCTGCTGCAGCGGCAGCGTGTAGGCCGCCGTTGAGGCATGGCATTTCGCGCAGTTGCGCGTGTCGCCGGGGAAGCGCACTTCGTTGAAGTTGTTCTTCGAGCCGCCGAATCCGAAGATGGTGAAGTCCTGCGTCAGATTCTCGCCGCTGTGAATGCGATGGATCATGCGCTGGAAGGAGATCGACTCCGGAGCCCCTTCGGCTGCGGGACGGTTCGCCTGATCGTTCCCGGTCGGGTTGTGGCAGATCACACATTCTTCGATGTTGCGGCGCTGTCCACCGTGCAGCTCGAGCGTGTCGTGGCACTGATTGCACTGCGCGAGTGCGACGACAGTGCGGCGCGGGGTGACTGTGCCGGTGACGGCGATGTACTTGATTGGATTGAGCGTCGACTCCTGGATGGCGATGTCGGCCTTGCCGTCGCCGCGCTTGAGTGAGACGTTGCGGCGAAGGTCCGCGCTGACAGTCCACGTGCCGGATGCAGTTGCGGGAAGCGCGGCGGTGAAGGTGTAGGTGGTCGTTCCCGCGGCGGCGCTGAAGACGCCCTTGGTGATCGCGTTCTCGCGGATGTTCGTAGCGTAGTTGGATGTCGGACCTGCGAAGATCGGCGAGAAGGTCGCGAGCTTCGTTCCGTCGACGGCCGCGCCGTCGCCGTTGGTGATCTTGAAGACGGCCGTCGGCGCCTTGCCAGGGGTCATGTTCGTGACGCTGACGACGGAGACGTTGAGACCTTTGAGCTGCTTCGATTTCTCGGGGACGGTGTGGGCGCCCTTGATCGAGGCGTCGAATTCGATTCCGTCCGGTTGGTGGCAGGAAGCGCAGGCGTTGTCATCGGCCTGCGGTCCGGCAGGATGGTTCGCGCCGGTGACCCAGTTCACATCATCGTGGCAGGAGCCGCACGCTTCGCGGCTGGGGTTCGTGTACCAGACCGCGGCGCCGGCGCCTTTGTTGGCTGCAACCGTGCCTTCGTGGCAGTTCGCGCAATTACGAATGTCCTGCGGCAGTGCGACGGTGGAAAAATCGTTTAGCGATTGGGCGTTGCCGATGATCTGGTATGGCGTTCCGGCGATGACGCTGGGGAGGTTCTCGCCGCGATGGATCTTGTGCGCCATCACCTTCATGTCGACGGTGTTGCCGGTGTCGGGATCGACCGTCTGCGGCTGATGGCAGAGCACGCAGAGCTTGAGGTCCTGGCGCGATCCGCCGTGGGCCGCGAGTTTGGACTGCGTGTCGTGGCAGTTGAGACAGGTCGACGAGTCGCGCATCTTGTCCCACGTGTTCGCCACAACTACCGCAACGCCATCGGGCCGGAAGTCGTACTCGAGGTTGAAGAAGTAGTTCTTCGCAAGGGCCGGATCAATCCCCACGACCGCCGTCAGGTTCCGGGACGCGTAAATGCCGAGGGTGGTCGTCCTGGTCTGATCGAAACCGGCGGGCAGCACAGTGGTCGACGTGAACTTCGCGTGGCCCGTCTCCAGGTCGGTGAAGGTTCCGGCAAGGGTTCCAGCCTGCGTCGCCGACACTCCCGGATGCGGGCTGGTGGCCGGCGTGGTCTGAACGCGCGTCCCGTACGAGGTGTAGTGACGGGTGGCCGGGTCGTACCAGGCCAGCACGAAGCTGGGCGAGATCGGGCCGGGCGTCGTCTTGCCGAGGCGGTCGAGCGGCTGGTCGAGGGAATCGGTCATGCTGAAGTCGATGACCGGTTTCCGATCCGCGCCGATGGTGATCGAGTTGACGATGATCTTCAGACCCGGACGAATGAAGGCGAGATCGCTCGCCGTCGCGTAGGCCTCGACCTGGTTCGGGGAGAAGCGGGGTTTCGCGGTTGGGGGCGCGGGCGCAGCAGCCCTCGTCCGTGTGTCGGTTGCGGATAGCGGAAGCGTGAGCAACGCGGCGGTTAGAAGCATCAATGCGGCGCGCCTGATCAGGTTGTTCATTCGGTCCTCCAAACGACCGTTGCATTTATCAGAGACATCACGCGCATACGGTAGGACCAACGGGAACGGCCGAGTATGCGCCGCACCACTGCTGTCGTGTGACACGCGTCACCGCGTTTCGTGACTGAGGCCGCTGAGGGTTCGACCGTGCGTCCGTATCGTGCAGCGGCATGAAACGAACGACGATTGGACTGCCCATTGTTTTTTACTGCTCACTTCCGCTGTCCTGTTTTTTGCTGGAATTCTGGACGGCCTGCTGTTTGCTCCAGCGGAGCAACACATGGGCCAAGTACAGCGAATCATGTACATCCACGTTCCCACAGCGTGGACGGCGATGCTCGTTTTGACCTGGGCGTTCCTCTGCGCGGTGATGTTTCTGTTCCGCGCAAGCTGGCGCTGGGACAGTAGACTCGAAGCGGCGCTCGAAGTTTCGGTGCTGCTCTGCTTCCTGCTCTGCGTTCAGGGCTCGATCTGGGCCAAACCGACGTGGGGCGTGTGGTGGGATTGGGATCCGCGGCTGACGACCACGGCTGTGCTGCTGATGGCCTTCGTCGGAATCGTGGCGCTACGTCACTTCCTCGCCGACGCGGCGCAACGCGCCACCTGGTCCGCCGTAGCGACGATCATCGCGTACGTCGACGTCCCGATCGTCTACTTCTCGGTGAAGTGGTGGAACTCGCTGCACCAGCAGCCGTCGAGCGCGTCGACGATTTCCCGCGATTTCCTCATTCCGCTGATGCTCAATTTCGCAGGGATGCTCTTTCTCGTCATCGGCCTGATGACGATCCGCGGCCGCACGGCGCTGCTCCGTCTCGAAGATGAGATGCTGCCGCCGCCGCTGCCAGCCGCAATTCCGACGGAGGTGATGGCATGAACGGCATCGTTACCGGAGGCTGGAACTTCGTTCTGGCCGCATACATCGTGACCGGGACGGTCCTGGTTGCCTACTCGATTCACACCATGCGCGAGCTGCGGCAGAAACTCGAGATCCGCGCAGCACTCCCGAGAGTCACGAAAGGAACGTCATCATGAGCAACGAACCGAAACCCTCCCGCTTCTCCGCCCGCGCCGGCTTCTTCCTCGGCGTCGCAACAGCAGCCGTCATCGGCGCCCTCGCCTTCGCCGCCGTCCGCTACGACGGCAATTCGAAAGCGCCTGTCAGTGCCCAGGTCGCTCCAATCACAGCCTCGGCCGCGAACACGGAAACGTCCCCGCTCGCGGAGCACGTAGCTGCAATGAACGGGACAACGCAGGAAGCCGCAGCCACGCCGAGCGCACCCGCGCTGGTATCGCCGAAAGCTCCGGCAACGACGCTGCTCTCCGGAACGATCGAGCTCGATCCATCTGCCGCCAGCAGCGTCACCGGAACCGTGACGGTGTTCGTGATCGCCCGCGACAAGAAAGGCAAAGGCCATCCGATCTTCGCCAAGCGCCTCGACGTCGGCTCCTTCCCCACCAAATTCACCCTCGGCCCCCAGGACTCCATGATGGGAGGCGCCCCACCCGACACTGTCTCCGTAGAAGCCCGCATCGACCTCGATCACGACGCCATGACGAAAGAGCCCGGCGCGCCGTCCGCAAAGATCGAATCGGTGTCGATGGGCAGCAAGGACTTGACGCTGACGTTGAAGCCGTAACTGGTTTGCTTGTCACGCGGAGACGCTGAGACGCGGAGCTCTACTTCGCGTCTTCGTGTCTTCGCGTGAGAAAACGCTCTTCTTGTCCTTGTCACGCGAAGACGCGAAGGGCGCGAAGGTTCTGCTCCGCGTCTCCGCGTCTCCGCGTGAACCAATAGAACGGGCCTCGGAGCGACGCACGCGCTATCGCAGATAAGCAAGAGGACTACGATCGGCGCTTCCGACGAGCGTACACGCCTCGGCACCGCAGCACCCAGAGAGCCACTTCGTCGCTGACGCGGCGTCCCGCCTCCATCGCTTCGCCGCTGCTCGCACCCGCGGCTGCGAGCGACGAGTGGACGGTTTGAGCAACTGCCGCCGCCAGTCCGGTGGTCCGTCCATCGAAAACAACGTGCGGCATGAGCACGTCGAGAACGGCCGTAGCGGTCAAGGCGGCAACGTCCCCCGTGGGCAGGGCGGAGGTATTCGTACGTTCACTCGACTTCTCCCGGCCACCGCCGAACTCGCTCTCAGACAGCAGCCACTCCGGGACAACTACCCGAAGCGATTTCGCCACACCCGGCAGACGCGCCAGCAGACCTCGGGCGCACAACGTCTTGATCATATTGTTGACGCTGGGTGGCGTCGTACCGAAGTGGCGGCCGATATCCTCAAACGAAGGCGCTACTCCGAACTTCTGCGTGTACCGGTGAATGAACACCCGATACTGCCCTTGACGTGAGGTAAACGCGGCCATGTAAAATCGAAGGATAGCGCGGCTTGTTCCTTAGCGGCCGAAGCGAATGTTGGCAATCACATCCCCAGATTGAAGGAAGTGAAGTTCAAGGGCACGTCCGCCACGACGACGTGCTTCACGAGGAATGCCTCAATCCCGAATCGCCTGTATCCCTCGCGAATCGCCTCCGCCTCGCTGCCAAAGGTATCGACGAGGTTGCAGCCCTTCACCAACGCGTATCGCCCCGGAGCCTGATCGAGCAGGTTCAATCGGATTCGTTCGAAGGCATCGACCTCACTCTGTAGCGCGACAGCACAACGCTGGACGATCAGATATCCTCCCATCGGCCGCCGTCCGACCATTGGAGCATCCGCAGATTGTCTGCCGAAAGGTGGCCAGAACCGGATAAGACAATCCCATAGTTGAGCCAATCGGTATTCCTCGGCAACCGAGCATCAATTGAGTAGCGAGACCAAGGTGTGGTGCCGACAACCGGGCGGCGCGACATGTTGTCGAAGAACAGGTTAGGCTGCGCCTCTGCGTCGGCACGCAGCCAGAGTCCCGCCCATCCAGAGACATCCTCAGACCTTAGTTCCCCTTCGAACCGAATTGTTTTCCCCGCCAAAAAACGCCCCGGACACCGCTGCATCAGGGATCCAAACTCTGTGGGTTTCGCATCAACGTCGCTCAGCACGGCGAACATACCAGCCATACGATCCTCGGAGCGGCGGCTTGTGCCAATGAAGTACTCCGTAGACACTCCTGAAACATAGCCGAAGCTGTTGAACCAGCCGATCGGAACCCCGTTGATTGTTGCTCCATCAAAGCCGAGATTGATCGGCCGGTCCACCACAAGAGGGTCCCCCGCTTGGTTTGATTGCTCCGGTGATGCTTCGATAAGACGGAAGTACTTGTCGACGCTCCGCGCCAAAGACACCAGCACGGCCTCAGCATCAGGGCTTGTCATCAGAGACAGCGGCTTGTTTGGTGAGTTGACGCACTGATACCGTGAAAGCTCCTCGTGCTCCGAGAAGAGGCAGGGCCCGATCACAATCGGAAGGATAAGCACACCGCCGCTAGCGGCCCGATGCAACAACGCTGGCAACTCGTTGTCGGCCACGAAGTCTGACGCCAGGAAGTCGGCGCTGACAAGAAGCACCGCGACTCGTGCCTGCGCAAGAGCTCCCGCCACTTCTGTTTGCCATGCTTGGCCCGGTGAGATTCTCGTATCGTCCCAGAGTTTCAGCGTTCCGCGCCGCACGAGCGGGCGAAGGTGAACCTTCAGACGTTCGAGCCAGGCAGCGTCCGCATGGGAGTAACTGACGAAGACGTTTCGATCAACTTGGCTCATAGCAATTCATGAAGAGACTCAAACGAGACTCCAGTAGCTGCGGCACTTCCGATCCATCGCGTACGGTTGACAAACTGATTCTACTTTGGTCGGAGATCCAAGAGCGTCGCTCATAACTTCACGAGGAACGATCGCGCCGTTCCCTCTCCCTCCCTCGAATATCATGTGCCCCGCATGGCAGATCACGAAGAGACGCAGCAGACGGAAGTGCCGGAATCGGAGTTGATTCGGGTTCGGCGGGAGAAGCTCGAGCGCATCGTTGGGCTGGGCTTTGATGCCTATCCGACCAAGGCCGATGTCGATACCACCATCGCCGCGGTGGTGGTGACGCATGGCGAGAAAGCCGCGGCAGAGCTGGAGGCCGCGCCGGTGAAAGTCAAGATCGCCGGGCGCATCATGGCGGTTCGCGAGTTCGGGAAGACGGCGTTTCTCGTTCTTTCGGAGAAGACGGCGCGCATTCAGGTCTATTGCCGCAAGGACACGCTGCCGGAGCGGGAGTGGACGCTTTACCAGAACCTCGATACCGGCGACTGGGTGGAGGCGTCGGGCACGCTCTTCCGCACGAAGACCAATGAGCTTTCCGTGAAGGCCGCGCACCTCGGATTTCTCGTCAAGGCGCTGCGGCCGCTGCCGAGCAAGTGGCATGGGCTGACCGACGTCGAGCAGCGTTACCGGCAGCGCTACGTCGATCTCATCGTCAATGATGAAGTCAAAACCACGTTCGTAACACGAGCGAAAATTGTCCGCAGCATCCGCAACTACTTCGATACGCATGGCTTCATCGAGGTGGAGACGCCGATGATGCAGCCGATCGCAAGCGGCGCGGCGGCGCGGCCCTTTCGGACGCATCACAACGCTCTCGACATCGATCTCTTCATGCGCATCGCGCCGGAGCTCTACCTTAAGCGGCTCATCGTCGGCGGGCTCTCCCGGGTCTACGAGATCAACCGCAACTTCCGCAACGAAGGGATCTCGACGCAGCACAACCCCGAGTTCACGATGCTGGAGTTTTACGAGGCGTACGCCGACTACAACGACCTGATTGCGCTGACCGAGGAGTTGCTGAGCGATCTGGCCGCCGAGGCATGCAATAGCGAGACGGTTGCGTTTCGCGGTAACGAGATTCGTTTCACGAAGCCGTTCGCGCGCTACACGATGAAGGAAGCGATTGCGCATTTTGGCTCGATCGATCCGGCGGACATCGAAGACCGCGGCAAGCTCGAAGCGCTGGTTACCAATCGCGCGCACCGCGATCCGGCGGACGTGGCGAAAATGAACACGGGCAAACTGATCGCGGAGCTCTTCGAAGCGGTATCCGAGGAGCATCTCATCCAGCCGACGTTCATTACCGATTTCCCGACGGAAGTCTCGCCGCTCTCGAAGCAGCGCCGTGATGATCCTGAGATCGTCGAGCGCTTCGAGCTCTACATCGGCGGGATGGAAGTGGCGAATGGATTCTCGGAGCTGAACGACGCCGACGAACAGGACCGGCGCTTCCGCCAGCAACTCGGCGAGCGCGAAGCCGGCGACGACGAGGCGATGCAGATGGATGAGGATTACGTCAACGCCCTCGAATACGGCATGCCGCCGACCGCAGGAGAAGGCATCGGCATCGATCGCCTGGCGATGATCCTGACGGATTCGCCGTCGATAAGGGATGTGATTTTGTTTCCGTTGATGCGGCCGAGGGAGTGACAGAGATCAGAGACACAGAGACACAGAGACAAGAGATCGGAGATCAGGTGGGGGCTCCCTGATCTCTTGTCTCTGATTGTCTCTGATCTCTGATCTCTGCCCCACATGATCGAAACAAGAATCGCTCGCCGTTACCTATGGGCCGCTCGTAAGCGGGCGCATACGGCGTTTCTTTCGTCGATCTCGATGCTGGGTCTTGCGGTCGGCGTGGCCACGCTGCTCATCTCGCTGGCGCTGATGGCGGGATTGCAGGGGCAGATCAAGCGGCGGCTCATTGCGTCGAGTCCGCAACTGCTGATCGAGCCGGCGGGGACACCGACGATCGATAACGCGACGGCAATCGAGACGGCCGCGCGGCGCATGGGCGTCACCGACGTGCGGCCGCTCGTCACCGGCATCGGCTGGGGCGCGAACGATCGCGAGCGGCGCGGACGTCCGATGCGCATCCGATCAGGAGCTGCGCACGAGCTGCCTTCCAACGAAGAGATCATGGTCACGCGCGACTTCGCGGCCGCGATCGCGCTCGACACCGGCGAGACGATCACCGTCGTCTCCCCACGCACACGGCTCACGCCGTTCGGCCCGATGCCGGTCTGGCGAAAGTACCGAATCGCCCGTCTCTCATCCGAGCCGGTCAACGATGAGTCGGCCGACGGCATCCTCAACCTCGGCGAGACGGAGAGTCTCTTTGGCACCGGAGGCAAGCCGACATCGATCGAGATGTACGGCTCCGAGGAGCGCGCCGAGGAGATTCAGTCGGCGTTGGCGGGACAGTTTCCGGGCGTGCAGGTTAAAACGTGGAAGGAGATCAACCGGCCGCTTTTCCTGGCGCTGCGACTCGAAAAGATCGTGATGTTCGTGACGATCTCGATGATCATCTTCGTCGCTGCCCTGAATCTGATCTCATCTCTCTCAATGCTCATCCTCGAAAAGCGACCCTCCGTCGGTGTCCTTCGCACCCTCGGCGCAACCGAGCGCACGATCCTCGTCATCTTTCTCGAAGTGGGCCTCCTTATCGGCATCTCCGGCACGATCCTCGGCAACGTCTTCGGCCTGAGCGCCTCGTGGCTCATCGATCACTACCACATGGTGCCGTTGCCAGCGGGAATCTATCCGATTGCATATCTGCCGCTCACGATCGATCCGTCGGATGTAATCGGCGTCAACTCCGTGGCCATCGTTCTGTCGATCATCGCCACGTGGTACCCCGCGCGGATGGCCTCGCGGCTCGATCCGATCGCAGCGATCCGGGAGGAAGCATGAAACGAACATTCGTTGCGGCGGCCGTATTTTTCTTCGCGGCATCGTGCGCAAACATCGTTCATCACGATCTGACGCTGACGTTCGACGATCAGGGCGAGCGCGTCACCGTGGCCTCCGCGACATCGATCCCGACGACGAAGGACTCCCGAGACAAAAAGCGCGACGCGCAGTTGCGTGAAGACATCCTGGCCGGACGCGACGAGTGGAGTCTGCGCTTTGCCAACGCCAGTCCGGAGGCGGATCGCGTCACGTTCGAGCGCGCGCGCGGTGAGCTGATCCGTGCCGAGCACGTGGCCCGCATCGACGTAGCCGATCTGCAGAAGATCTTCTTCGACGTGGCCGTCTCCGCGGTCGTGACACGCGGCGATGGCTGGGCGGAGCTGGCCATCTATCCCGGCACCTCGACACGCGCAACGCGGCAACAGCGCGACGACTCCGAGAAGAAGTTGCGAGCCTACTCGCGGCGCGCTGTCCATTACTTCGAAACGGTTCGCGCGATGTACGACTACATGAACGACAACCCGCCGCGCGCACGCGTGATCTTCAGCGCGCTCTTTCGGGATGAGGATGACCCGCGGCCGCCGCTCATCGACGACAAAGAGCACGACCTCGTCGACGCCGTCAGACGGGCGATCGACGGTCTGACGAAAGATGAGGACACCGACGCGCTCGAAGCGGAAGCCGACATGGTCTTCAACCCGCTGCCGGCGCGCATCGTCGTGCGCGTCCCAAGCGAACCGATCCTCTTCGAAGGATTCACGCGCAGCAAAGAAGGGGAGCTGATCGCCGAGCCACTGTCGCTGCTCGAAGCGATCGCGTCGTTGGAAGGGCGATGGGTGACTCCTGATCCGCTGGCGTTCTCCATCCGGCCCGGTGGCGGCGGCGATCCGGAGAAGGAAGCCGCACTCATCGCCGCGATGCCGCGTCAAACCTCCGCCGTCATCGGCGAGATCGAAGTTGCTGATGCGCTCGTCGCGAAAATGCGACCGGCGCCGAGGTATCGGGTGCGGTGGATTACGAAGGCGCGAACTGACTGAGGATCACAAGTCCCTCGTCATCACCACGGCCGCCTCGCCATCCGGGTAATAGCCCTTGCGGATGTACTCCGGCTCGAAATGGAGCAGGTGGTAGAACTGCTGCGCTTCCTCATTCGACTGACGGACCTCGAGCCAGATCGACGTCACGCCCTGCTCGACGGCAAAGGCTGTACAGCGCTCCATCAACGCCAGCGCGATCCCCTGGCGCCGCGCTCCGGCGTCGACAGCGATCTTGTTGATGTGCATCTCGTCGACAATCCATGCCGCGAAGAGGTAGGCGATGATCACTCCGTCGCGGCGGGCTACGAGATTGAAGCGGCCCGGCGTGATGACCTCACTCTCGAAGAACTCGCGTCGCCACGGAGCAGGGAAGCAGCGCTGCTCCAGCGCATGCACGGCGGCAATGTCGCCCATCGCGGCCCGCTCGATGATGATGCCCTCGGTGGTCATCGCTTCTGCTGCAGTTTCACTTCCGCCTCGGCCAGCCGGACGTAGATCGGCGTGACATCGCGATAGCGCTCGCCATCGCCGCGCAACGCGATCGCCCGGCTGCGGCGCGCGCAGGCGAGGGCAACGTTGCTGCGCTGCACGAAATCCGGAACGCGCGTGACATCTTCGAGTGATTCGACTTCGTCGCGTCCCGCCAGATGCGGCGCGACAACCTCCTGCCCATCTTCGAGAACCGAAACGTAAAACTCGCCACGCCCCGCATCGTCGACGATCGCCGCACGTCCCCGCTCCGGAGCGATCGCCTCGTGCGTCGACATCGCGCAGACCGGCTTGCCGAGTGCGAGCGCGAGACCCTGCATCGTTGCGAGGCCGATGCGGACACCGGTGAACGAGCCGGGACCACGCGTGACCGCGAACAGGTCGATCGCCGAGCGCTCGATCGACGCCTCGGTCAGGAGCCAATCGATGGCAGGAAGCAGCTTCTCATTCCGCGAGTGTTTTCCCTCCAGCGCCACAGCTCCGATCAGCGCGTCATCGATCAGCAGCGCAGCGGAGAGGATGGAGAGCGACGTATCCGCGGCGAGGATCAGCATGTGTGCGGGGGTCGCGTGTCGGGTGTCGGGAGTCGGAGAGGTTTCAGGCACTCGTCGGACTGGTTGGCGAACCGACAATTTGGAGCCGATGCGGACCGGGTCGATATCACGATACTCCGACCCCCGACTCCCGACTCGCCGCCTCCGCCCCCAGATCGATCAACTCGATCCCCGTCTCCTTCGCCACTTCCCGCGAGCGCTCGTCCCGGTAAAACTCACCGAAGTAAATTTTGCGGATTCCGGCGTTGGCGATGAGCTTGAAGCAGTTCCAGCAGGGCGATGCCGTGGTGTACAGCTCGGCGCCGTCGATCGCGATGCCATTCTTGGCCGCTTGCAGGATCGCATTCGCCTCGGCATGCACTGTCGTAACACAATGCCCATCCTCCATCACGCAGCCGGCGTCGTCACAGTGCGGCAAACCTCGCAGCGAGCCGTTGTAACCGGTCGAAAGCACTGTACGATCACGCACGATCACCGCTCCGACCCGTTTGCGCGGACAGGTCGAGCGGGTCGCCGCCTGATTCGCGATTCCCATGAAGTATTCGTTCCATCCGGCACGCATGACCGGGATTCTACATGCGCACGAAACCTGCAGAGCTGCCAACATGCCCTCAAAAGCCAAGGTGCTCATCGTAGAGGACAACTCTGACGTCCGGAGACTCTATGCAATCGGCCTCAACCAGCGCGGCTTCGAGGTAAAGCTTGCCGCGAACGGTGCCGAAGCGGTCGAACGGATCATGGTCGAGAAGCCGGACATCCTGCTCCTCGACTGGCTGATGCCCCTCATGGACGGTGACGAAGTGCTGCGCCGGATCGGCGTACCCAACGGTAACGGGATGCCTGTCATCGTGATCAGCGGGCAGCCAGAGCCCGACGAGCGCGATCCACGTATTCGGAGCTGGCTCACGAAACCGGTCTCGATCGACGAGCTTGTCGCCGAGATCGAGCGGCCTGTCGTGGCCATGTAGGGGCACCTTGCGGCAATCGGCTACAATTCGTTCCATCCATGGCCAAGCTCTTTTTCGTCGGGCTCGACGGCACTGAGAAGAGTTATCGCTTGCAGACGCACCGGCCGTTCACGGTCGGACGCGATCCCGGCAACGACATCATTCTCCGCGACCCGAAAGTCTCACGGCATCACGCCGAGATCATCTTCGAGCGGGGATTCTTCGTCGTCCACGATCTCTCCAGCGCCAACGGCACCTACATCAACAGCAAACGCGTCCGCGTCGCGCCTCTAACCCACGCCGCGAAGGTGCGCATGGGCAACACGTACGGACGCTTCTCGGAAGAGCTGCCCACCGAGAGCGACGGGATGCCTGCCGCGGAGCCGTTCGAACAGCCGCTGCCCATTCCCACCGGCAGCCAGGGCCCCTTCGCGGCGATCGAGTCGATGCAGACGTCGCAACTCGATCGTTACAGCCTCTCCACGCAACCGCACGAACTGCTCTCCGAGGAAGATCTAAAAAAAAAAGCGGAGTAGAGGATGACGATGCGACGGTAACGACCGTCGATCCGCCCACTGAGCCTCTTCTTGATCTTCCGCCGCCTCCGCCAGCCAGCCCGGCATCGCCCACTCCCCCTGCCCCGCCGCCGCCCGCGGCTGTGTTCACTCGTTCGCGCTACCAGTTCATGAGCGGCATCCCGGCCGGCGAGACCGCGTACATCCGCGGAGAAGACGGCGACGCCCTCCTGTCGTACCGAAGCTTTGCCAGCGTCGTCGGCATCATCGCCGCGCTGATGTCGGCGGTCGTACTCGTGGCGGGAGCGGCCGGCGTGCTGTTCCTGCTGCTGGAGCGGCGGCCGCTGCCAGCCATCGCCGCCATGATCCTCAGCGCCGCCTTCGCCGCAATGATCGTCATGCTCATTCCGGCCACGAACGCAACGATCTTCGAAGGTGCGGCACCGGTAATCACGATCGCGCAGCAGCCGGGCGTCACCTTCCCGACGACGACGTGGATCGTCTCCGCTCCGGATGGCGAGCCGATCGTGCGCATCCACAAATCGTTTCTCGCCCGTTTCGGCCGCAACCGCTGGAAGATGGCTGGCGAGACGTCGCGCGGCGAAGCGGTCGAGGAGTCGCTCACCCGCGCCATCGTTCGCAAACTTTTCGGCAAGTTCGCCCGCGCCTACCAGTCGAACCTGCGCCTGATCTGGGACGGCGACGAAGCGGGTTGGATCATTCGCCGGACCGATGCGCTGGGCCGCGCCGACGTGCTCGATCTGCATCCCGCACTGACGCTCGATCGAAGAGCAGCGGTAGCGCTGGCGGTGCTGGTGTTGGGCTCGGAGCCATAAACCTACTTCATCGGCTGGATCTCGATGCCGGTGTAGTAGTGCGTCAGGATCTGCTGCGCCGTCCATCCCTTCATCGCCATACCGTACGCGCCGACTTGGCAAAAGCCGACGCCGTGGCCCCATCCTTTGCCGTAGAACGTGTAACGGTCCATGCCGTCTGGGTCCTGCGTCTTCTCGTAGACAAAGAGGTTGTCGGGGACGTTGAGCGACCAGCGAATCGGCAGACCGCGCAGCACGAATGTGCGGCCGTTTTCCGCGTCCACTTCGAGCTCGGCGACGCGCTGCGATGCGTCGACCGTCAGCGGCCGGATGCCCTGCAGTTTCGTGATCGGATTGCGCTTGTTGATCGATACGACGAGATCGTCCGCACGGAAACTGCGCGTCCAGCTGGCGAAACTCGAGCTTCGGTCGAATGACGCGCCGTCGAGATAGGCGTTGATAATCAGCGCCAGCGGAGTCTTGCGAACGTCGGAATCGATCGTGGCACGGTCTCCTATCGTCACCGGCGCGTTGCGGTACTCCTGATAGCGATCGCCGAACTTGCGAAACACGAGAACGTTGGCCGACAGCAGAAAGTGCGTCTGTTTGCCGTCGATCTTCATCGTCACATTGCGCGCCGACACGCTGACGATCTTGCCGGTCGCTTCGCTGACTGCTGCATGTTTGCGAAGCCATGAGCCGAGCAGGCCATACAGCTCATCGCGAGGCATCGCCGCGTTCATGTCTGCACGGTCGATCGCTTGCGCGGGCAGGAAGCCGAACTTGATGAGAAACGCCGCCGCGCGATACGGCGGCGTCTCTTTCGCCGCGGTCTGCGGGAAGTAGTAGCTGCGGTCCTCGGGCATGGTAACGACGCCAGCGTAGCGATCGATGCCGAGCGTGGCGGCGAGATACGTGAGCACATCGCCGCGCCGCGATGATGCTGGCGACGCAGCGTTCCGCGGATCGAAGTGAAGCGTCTGCATCGCCGCGGTCACGGCTTGTTCGACATCGCGCGCGCTCCACGAGGTTCCGGAGTCATTCAAACCGGCCAGCGCGCTGAAGAGGCGCGCGTTCATCTGCTGCTCCGTGAGCAGGCCGCTGTCGCTGCGTCCGGCGATCATGATGACGTCATCCTCCACGCAGCGGACGCGTTTCAGGTACGGCTCGTTGCGGCCGGGAAACATCGTTCCGACATCCGACGTCTCGCCGCCGCACGTGGCGGTGTAGAGCGCATCGATCGGCTGTCCGTTGTAGGTGGCCACGAGCCCCGCGGTCTCGCGCACCGCGCGATCGGTGAGCGCTTCCTCGCCCGAGAAGCCGCTGTAGGCCTGGCAGGCGGGTCCTGCACAGATGTCGTAACCCTCGCGCTTGAACTGGCCGATGTTGCGGACGGCATAGGTGCGGGCTGCGATGGCCTGCGCTTTGAGCGCTTCCACCTCGTCGTAAATCTTCGACCCCATCTCCGCGGGAACGACTCCGCGCAGGTAGTCCTCGAGATTCAGCTCATTGATGATGTTGTATGTCCCGCGAGCGTTGATGAAGAGGCGCGCCGCGGTGCGGTACGGCTTGTCGATGATCGTGAGCGTATCGGCGCTGACCGGCATCACCAGCACCGATTCTCCGTTCAGCGTGAACGTCTCCCCTTCGTCATCAACACCTTGATGACGCTTCTCGAACGGCTGATCCGCGGGCCGTTTGACGATGAGGAGGTTGGTGCCGAAGCCGTGCTGCGTGAGCTGATCGCGCAACGGCTGCGCGTCGTTCGATGTAGCGAAGTCGCCGGCAATGATGCGATACGCGGTGCCGCCGGTATCGATCAGCACATCGACGCGCTGCTGACTCTCCGCGCGCAACTTCTCGGCGAGCGCGTTGGCACTGGGAAGATCGGAAACCGCGCTGACCTGCACCGCATAGTGTGGCGGCGCATCGCTGAGGGGCGCGGTCATCGTGAAGCCGCGCCGGATCGTGGCGGAGCTGGTATCAGTAATGAGGTAGTAGCCGCCTGCAATCCGCGGGAAAGTGGCCGAGGCCTGATCGTTGATCAATCCGACTTTGATGCGCGGCTCTGCGATCGACTTCGCCGGTGTAGTCACCGTCGTGAGCGCATTCGGCGAACGGGCGGGCGGCGGTTGCGGCGTTGTAACGATGGCCGGCGGAGGCGGGAGTGCCGGGCGGGTGGGTTGGGCGGCCGGAGGCGCGGAAGCGCACGCGGCAAGGATCAGGAGTGACAGTGCGGTTGCAATCCGTTTCATCGTTGGGCGTCCTTGCAAAAAGAGAGACAGCCTAAGACCGTTTCACGCGAAGACGCGAAGGCGCGAAGAAGACCACCGCGCACTTCGCGTCTTCGCGTCTTCGCGTGAAACGGTTTTCCTTCTCCAACTCGCTTAAGGAACAACCCCACCCCACACCACCCCCGCCAACCTCTTGATCCCCTCACGAATCCGTTCGTCGTTCTCCTTCGCGAACGTCAGCCTCATCGTGTTTCGCCCACTGCCGTCGACGAAGAACGGCGCGCCGGGGACGAAAGCCACGCCATTCGCGACGGCCTCGGGAACCAGCGCGGCGGTGTCGATGTCGTCGCGCATCGTTACGAACGTGAAAAGGCCACCGTCGGCTGGGGTCCACGTTGCGCGGCCGCCGAAGTGCTCCTGAAGCGCCTCCAGCATCGTTCCGCGCTTCTCGCGATAGAAATCGCGAACGCGGGCGATCTGCGCCGACAACTCTCCCGCCGAGGTGAATTCATCGACGATCGATTGGTCGAGCATGCCTGAGCAGAGATCAGCGGCCTGTTTGGCAATCTCCAGCTTCGCCAGCAACTCCGCGCCCGCAACGATCCAGCCGCAACGCAGGCCGGGCGCGAGGATCTTGCTGAAGGAGCCGAGGTAGATCACGCGGTCTTCGTGGTCGCGCGACTTCATCGCCAGCGTGTCGGCCTCGCGGACGTACACCAGCTCGCCGTACGGATCGTCTTCGATGACCAGAAAGTCGTGCTCGGCTGCGATCCGCAGCACTTCGGCACGGCGCTGCTGCGTCATCAGCCGCCCCGACGGATTCTGAAAGTTCGGGATCGTATACAGGAGTTTCGGTTTCGTCCGCGCCGCAACCTCGGCCAGCGACTCCGGGACGATCCCATCGTCATCCTGCAACACGCCGGCGATAGTCGCGCTGCGTGCGTAAAACGACGACGTGCCGCCGATATACGTCGGCAGCTCGACCAGCACGACGTCGCCGGGATCGAGGAGCGTGTGGGCGATAAGGTCGAGCGCCTGCTGCGAGCCGGTCGTGAGCAGGATGTCGTCGACGCTGCAGTCGATCCCGCGCGAGCGGCAGATGCCGGCAACGAAGTCGCAGAGGCGCGGCAAGCCGCGTGTAGGACCGTATTGCAACGCCACCGAGCGCTTCTCGCGGATCACCTGTCCTGCGATCTCCGCGATCCGCTCAGCCGGAAACGTCTCGGGACTGGGCACGCCGCCGGCGAACGAAATGATGTTGGGATCGTTGATCAGTTTCGCGAAGGCGCGGATCGCGGAGGGACGGAAATTCCTCGCATCCCGCGAGAAAAACCTCTCCATCAACGCTCCTCGGTCATCGAAACGAAGCAGGCCAGGAAGAACGAACTGATGGCGGCGCCGATCATCCCCTGAATGACTCCGACGATGACTCTGACGGGCGCAAACATTAGCGCCAGCGGCGGGAAGCCGTGCTGGTGCTGTGTGATGTTCTGGCTGATGTTCAGCGGAATGGTGAAGGCGGACACCAGCGAATTCAGCGCCATCGAGATCACGAAGACGATGACGGCGACGGCGAGATGGCGCCCGAGGTCGCCTTTGAACTCGCGCCAGCCCTGACGCAAGGCATCTCTGGCGCTGATGGAGCGCGCGACGCAGATCGTGATCGCCTTCTTGCACCAGATCGACGTGACGATGCCGGTCGGAATCAGGATCAGCACCGCCAAAGCCACACCGGAGCACCCGACAACCACGCGTCCGACGGTATCGGAAATGGCCAGCATGATGACGATCGTGAGGATCAGCGGCACGAGCACGAGCATGAGAGTGACCGACCAGGCCAGGTTGTAGACCCAGAAGATCTGCCACCACGATGCGGCGCCCCCGGCCAGCCAGCGGTCGAAGGTGAAGACGCGGAAGTCGTCGCGACCTGCGCCTGAACGTTTTGCAGCCGCGCGTTCGCCCTCGACGTAGATCCGCGCCGATCCACCTTCCACGAAGGAATGGATCGCGATCATGATGCCGAGGACGATGAAGGCGAGCGCGAAGATCCAGACGAAGAGCATCACGTGACCGACCAGCCACTCGACGACCGCGCCGCCGGGATCGGCTGAATTTCTGATGTCGTCTGCCGACAGGCCAGCCGCGACGATGGCGGGCACGATCGCGGCCAGAATCCCGGCGATGACAATCGCGGCGAACACGAGGCTCTCGGCAATGCGCAATACGATGACCGGCCAGTTGGCGATGGTCGTATCGAGCCCGCGGCGGAGAACGTCGGTGATGTTGCGTTTCACAGGATGTTGCCGCTCTGTTTGTTCGCGCTGCGGTGATCGGGAACGCCCTTGATCACGATCTGCTCGGTCATCTCGTAGAGCCGGCTGCGTAACCGCTCGCCGATCTTGTCCACCAGGCGTTGACCATCGGCGCCTGGCTCGTCGGTCGCGTTGGTGGTGAAAATCGTGGGCCGCACGGTGTTGTAGCGGCTATTGATCACATAGTAAAGAAGATCCTGAACGAACTGCGTCGGCTTCACGGATCCGAGCTCGTCGAGCACCAGGAGATCCGCTTCCAGCAGCGGACGGAGGATTTCCGACTTGCCCACCGCGGCGTCGGCATCGAAGCTGGCTTGAATGTCCTGGATCAGCTCCTGGAAGTTGCAGAAGAGCACGCGCCCCGGTTTGCCGCTGTGAATGATCTCGACCAGCGCTGCGACGGCGAGGTGCGTCTTGCCCGCGCCGCAGCCGCCCATGAGCAGCAGGCCGCGTCCTTCGTTGGTCATCGGCCACGAGTCGACGAACTCGCGCACGCGATTCCGCGCGGATTTCAGGATGGCGTTGTTCTTGTCGTAGAACGTCTCGATCGTGCAGTGCGGATAGTAGCGGCGCGGAATGTTCGACGCGGAGATGCGCTGCCGCCGCCGCAAATCGCCCTGACATCCGCACGGCTCTACGCGCAACGAGTCGCCGGACAGCGGTACCCAGCCCGATCCGTTGCAGCGTGCGCAAGTAGCGGGGAGGAGGGCAGAGGACATGGTTGAAGTTTAGTCGAGAGAGCCGGGATGTTGAAGATTACGTGCTCGTCGAGGCTGGGTTGCATGAAGACCAAAATCCAGCACTCCGCCATTGCTTTGTCCAGCCGTCCTCTTCGACCATAATTCTCCCCTCGGCCAATGGCTTCACCCCTCGAGACGTACCTCGCCTCGCGGTCCGATACCGCCACGTTCCTCCTCGGCAGCGAGTTGGGGCGGACGTTGGAGGAGATTTTCCCGCGCGCGGACACGTTGCTGCCGAGGCCGTTCAAGATCTTCCCGGCGGACGAAACGCAAGAGCCGTCGATGGGTTTCCCGGTCGCCGACGTGCCCGTGTTGCGCGAGCTGGACGCGAAGCTCGACCGCTGGCTCTCCGATGAGATTGCCTGGCAGGCAGGCCGGCAGCCCGCGGCGAAGGAAAAGGCGCAGATCGCGAACGGCGTGTACATGACGCAGCTCTTGCGCATGGCCGAGAACGCGCTGATGTCGAACCTGCTCAGCGATTACCACGCCGTCTTCTGGCTCGCCCATTCGTTCGATCTGGCCAGGCAACTGTCGTCGATCCCGAGGCGCGTCAGTCTCTACGACACGACGACCGGCAAGACCCAGGGCGACGCCTTCAAGTACCGGATCTACGCCAAGTGGGCGAACGATACGCGCGAGGGAATGGCGCAACTGGCCACGAAAGCGTCGTCGATTCTCGACGGCGAAGAGCAGCGCAGCCTGCAATTCTTCAAACTCCTCACCGACGACGTGCTCATCCTGACCGAGGAGTTCATCGGTCCCGACTTGCGGGAGCTGCGCTCGTTCGTCAACGGCTACCTGCGCCGCGACTTCCAGGCATTCCGCGACTCCGTCGAGCGGATGCGCGAGACTGCACTCGACCTGCTGCAGCGCGACCGCACGTTCCGCGCGGCACTCCCCCTTTTCGGCGCGGCGCCCGACCAGGGAATCCCGATCGCGCTTCTGCTCGACACGCGCTTTCAGAATTTCCTGTTCGAGCAGAATGCGGTTCAGTCGGCCGTGACGCGCGAAGACCGCGAACAGTTCCAGCTCATCGCGCGGCGCCTGCGCGAGTTCGCCATCCTCAACCAACTGCGCCGTGGCATCACGATGATGACGGTGCGGTCGGACAACCAGGTCGTCTCGGCCGACAAGCGAGCCACGCTCTACTCGCGATCGACGCGGCCGATGGATTTCGGCCGGCCAGGCGTGGTCGATCCGATGGTTCATCGCTTCGGACTGATCTACGACATCTCCAACTTCACCGAGACCCTCGGCAACATCCGCCGCGGCGGCCGGAAGGAGGAGATCAGCTCCTACCGGCAGATGCTGCTGTTCCAGCGCAAGCTCGATTCGATCGCCGGCCGGCACCTCCTGCAATTCGAGAAGTTCCTAGGCGATGGCGCCTTCTACACGACGCGCCGTGCGCTACGGCTCGTGCGCGCGGCGGTGGAGATTCAGCGCTGCTACGCCGACGTCCGCCGCAAAGGTTTCGCGTTCAACAAAGGGCTGCGCATCGCACTCAACTACGGCTATTACCGGCTTCTGCCGATGAAGGGAACCGGCAACGAGCGGATCACGGAGTTTTACGGACCGGGCATCGTGGAGCTTTCGCGCCTGACGACGGGGAAGGCGAACAAGGAGCTCGAGGAGTTCGCCTCGTTCCTCCTGACGCACGGTTACGAATCGTCGAAGGTGCAAGCGTTCTTCGCGCCGCTCGCGAAAGGCGTCGACGTCATCGACCACACACAGCATGCCCGCGAGTTCTACGCCTATGTAAATGCAAGCGGCCATCTCGTCAACGAGGGGATCGTGGCCTCGTTCTCTCTACTGCAGGAGTTGTCGAACGATCTGGCGTCCGAGGGGCAGCAGTTGTACCGATTGCGCTCGGCGTGGGCGACGTACATCGGATTCGCGCCGTCGCTGACAGGACTGGAGTACATCGGCGTCCGCCTCGTCGGCATGGTGTCGCTGAAAGGACTGGAAGAGATCGACGTTGGCGAGATCGTGCCGTTTGCGCCGGGCGATGTCGAAGCAACTCCCATCGACGGCGCGGACCCGCTCATCCTGGTGATCCGCCAGGAGTTTCATCAGGACCGCGACCTGGAAGTCCCGCTGACCGCGTCCGCATTCGACGACACGACAACGAGCGAGCAGGCCATCGAATCGGAGCTGGTGATCTGCCTTCGCAACGAACCCGACGGCACCGAAGACGACGTCGTCATCGGCCAGTGGAACCCGCGCACGGATGAGCTGCGCTGCCCGCTGCGCTTCCCACACGGCGACTTCGTCCGCCTTTTCACGCTCAAAGGCGACGTCACCGCCGACCTCCTCAGCGAGCGTCGCGAAACGGTCCGCGATCTCTACAACCGCCTCTCCGACCGCGCACCGACGCCCGCAGTGCCGCTTGCCGAGTTTCGCGACTTGTACGCAACGTACGTGCTGGGGGCGGTGGTGGAAAAACTCTAAATTGCGTGGCCCTGGCGGGCCACGCGTTGTCGGTTGTCGGTTGTCGGTTAGATGCGCGACCTTCCGCCGCGCGTTACGCCGGGTGCTACTATCAACCACGATGAAAACCTACACGGCTGTCGTCGAGGAAGATCCGGAGACGGACCTTTACGTAGGTTGGATCCCTGGTTTCCGCGGCGCCCATTCGCAGGGTGAGACGCTGGATGAACTAAACGACAACCTCCGCGAGGTTGTCGAAATGTTGCTGGAGACGTAATGAAGCAACGATAAGCGTAGCGCCGACGGCCCGTCGGCTGTACCGCCAGCGGCTCGCTGGCGACTTTCATCGCGACAATGCCGCCGGGCCGGCGGCGGACCAGCCGTCGAGCCGACGGCGCTACGCTCGCCTTCGCCTCAATCCCGACAACGTGGCGCCAGCCGCACTCAACCGACAACGCGTGCCGCGCTAGCGGCACGCAATTCAGTTACCATCAATAACCCAATGCGCGTCGACCATGAGAAGCGGGAGATCCTCTGTTCGGTCGGCGATCTCGTTTACGAATCGACCAACCGGCGTATCGGTGTCGAGCGCGGGGACGGGTTCCGGCGGATGTGGATCGGGCAGGACATCCACACGAAGCGCGCGGAACAGCGAACCGGCGAGGATGCGAATTACCGCGCCGAGGTGCATGTCGTTCATCGCACGCAGATCGGCGCGTGGTCGGTCACGATCACCGGCCGCATCGACGGACTCTCCGTCGACAAAGCGGAGAAACGCGTCACGATCGAAGAGGTGAAATCGATCCACTTCGATCTCGAGCTCGAAGCGCTCTACCGCTCTGACAAGCTCCAGCGCCATCTGCTGCAACTGCTGCTCTATTCGTATTTCCTTTCCGGCCAACCGGACTTCGAAGGCTTCGTCTTCGCGCCGCAGCTCGTGCTCATCGACCTCATCTCCGGCGATGCCAAGACGATCGACGCCGAGTTCGATCGGGAAGTCGTTCGCGGCACGCTGAACGATCGGCTGGAACGGCTGATCACCGAGATCGAGACGGCGTCGGCGCTGCGCGTGGCCAAGCGCGCCTTCGCCGACACGCTGACCTTTCCATTCGCCGAAATGCGCCATGGCCAGCAGGAGATCGTCTCGTCCGTTGCCCGGACGCTCTATCAGCGCGAGGCGTTGCTGATCTCGGCGCCGACCGGCATCGGCAAAACGATGGCCGTTCTCTATCCGGCCGTGAAGCAAGCGCTGAAGCTCGGCAAGAAGTTGTTTTTCCTGACATCGAAAACGATGCAGCAGGACGCCGCCGTCGAAGCGTTGCAACTTCTCAACGACGGCTCTTTCCGCGTTCTCCGCATCCGCGCCAAGCAGAAGATGTGCGCGCATACGGAGATGATCTGCCACGAGGATTTCTGCCCCTACGCGGCGCGCTACTCCGAGAAGATGCAGCGCACTGATCTCCTGAATCATCTCGTCACGTCGATGAGCTACTTCGATCCCGCGCTCACGTTCGAGATGGCCAAGTCGAACGAAGTCTGCCCGTTCGAGGTGTCGCTGGAGCTGATCGAGCAGGCCGACGTGATCGTCTGCGATTACAACTACATCTTCGATCCGTACGTCGGGCTGAAGGCGTACCAGCAGGAGAACGACTACGGCGACTGCGTTCTCGTCGTCGACGAGGCTCACAATCTGGTCGACCGCGGCCGCGGCTACTACTCGCCGGAGCTGCACGAGGAGCTGTTCGGCCGCATCCGCAATCACCTCGCCGGCCGCAATTGCTGGCTCGACGGCGCCGATGAATTGCTGGAGCAACTGCGCGATCACTTCTCTGTGCTTGCCGAGGGGATCGACGAAGAGGCGGGCGTGAAGCAGGCGCTCTGCGAGCCCGACAGCGAGCTGTTCATCGAGCAGCGCACGGAGTGGGAGCGGCTGATCATTCACTACATCGGCTGGAAGATCGACAACCGCATTGTCGAAGAAGACGATCCGGTGATCGATTTCTACTTTCGGCTGATGAAGGTCGCCAATCTGATGACGGAGAAGGGCGACGAGTTCGCGCATCTGATCGAGCGCACTCCCGAGGGCCTCAAACTCAAGATCTTCTGCAAGGATCCCTCGCGTTTCCTCGGCAGGATCTTCGACTCCGCGCACGCCACGGTGGCCCTCTCCGCCACGCTCGAGCCTTTCGACTTCTATCGCAAGCTCCTCGGATTTCCAACCGATCGCACGACGGAGCTGGCTCTCCCCTCACCGTTTCCCCGCGGCAATCGCAAGATCGTCGTCATCTCCGAGGTCGACACGTCGTACAAAAAGCGCGCGGATTCCTACGATCGCATCGCCGACAACGTGGCCTCGATCGCCGAGGCGGGCGACGGCAACTTCCTGGCGCTCTTTCCCAGCTACGCGTTCCTGCGCGAGATCTCCGACCGCATGCCGCCGATCCGCAAACACGTCATGGTGCAGCGAACGGACATGACCGACTACGAGCGCAACGCCATGCTCGACATCCTTCGCGAGCGCTCGCGCAAGGGCAACCTCATTCTGGCAGTCTCGGGCGGCATGTACGCGGAAGGGATCGACTATCGCGGCGACATGCTTTCGGGTGTGATGGTCATTGGCCCTGCCCTGCCGCAGGTCAGCTTCGAGCAGGAGCTCCTCAAGCAGTATTACGACGAGCAGTACGGCTCCGGCTTCGAGTTCGCGTACCTGATCCCGGGCATGACGCGCGTGGTGCAGTCGGCCGGCCGCGTGATCCGCAGCGAGACCGACATCGGCGTGATTGCGTTACTCTGCCGCCGCTTCACGCAGCAACCGTACACCCAATTCTTCCCGACCGACTGGTACGAAGAATCGCCGCGCGAATTGATCTCGAAGAAAGCAGCGAGCGAGATTCGCGAGTTCTTCGAAGCCCGTTTGACGCCACAATTGAGGCTGGTATGAGAAAGGATGAAGGCAGAATGATGAAGGATGAATGCTCTGACAATCGCTCGCTGACGTTCATCCTTCATCCTTCATTCTTCATCCTTCTCTTCACCCTTCTCTTCGCCACCGGCGCGGCCGCGAAAACCCCGCCTCCACCCAAACTTCCCGATTGGAAAGCCGTCCCCGCCTCGGTTCTCGACTCGTTCTGCGCCAACTTCCGCGAGGAAGGGATCTCGTCGTCGACCACCATCAACGTCGTGAAGACGTCCCAGAAGTATCTGATCACGCCTCTGTCGATGCAGGCTTTGTCCGACTTCGGTTTCTACCATGGGTCGATGGACTCAGCGAAAGCAACGAGCGCCGCACTGGCCTCGTCGGACGAGATCCCGGTGACCATGCCCAATGACTGCGCCTGGCGTCCCATCGACCCAAAGAGCAGCGCCCGCTACCCCGACACGATGACCCTCGAGATCTCCCCACCCATCACCAACCCATTCTCCCGCAACTCCACCGGCCTCTTTGCCCGCCTAACCCTCGGCGGCGAAGCCTCGACCTGGTACTGGCTCCCCCTGATCCCCCGCGGCGAAATCTGGATCGCAGGGAAGATGGCGCTGTTGCCGTATCGGCAGTGAGGGGGCGATCTACCAATCGTAGATTCAGAGGCTCAGGCTCTTTGAGCTGCTACGATTTCCATCACGGTGGCGAAGCTTCAACATGAGATTCGAGATCCGATTCACAACTTCGTCCGCGTTACGGCTGACGAAGTCGCGGCAATCAACTCGCGGCCGTTTCAGCGTCTTCGGCACATTCACCAGCTCGCGCTCACATACCTCGTATATCCCGGCGCGACTCATCGCAGGTTCGAGCATTCTCTGGGCGTCATGGAGCTGGCAGGCCGAGTCTTCGACATCATCACCGACGAACGCAATCGGCATCCAGACGTACAGGACATCCTCCCCGACCGGGAGACGCTTCTCGCTTGGCGGAAGACCGTCCGGCTCGCGGCGTTGTTTCACGACCTCGGGCACCTGCCGTTTTCACATGCGGCTGAGGAACAGCTTCTTCCCGACGGCAAACATCACGAATGGCTCACGGTTGAGGTTCTACGGTCAGTAGAGATGCGCGACGTTCTGAAGCAAATGATGCCGGCACCCGATCCTGATCAAGTTGCGAAAATCGCAATCGGCCCTGAGAAGTGGGGCAAGTGGTTCGGAAAGGCCACCGACCTCAAGGAATGGGACCTGCTGATGACTGAGATCGTCACCGGTGATGCGTTCGGCGTCGATCGAATCGACTACCTCCTTCGTGATTCGCATCACGCGGGCGTGGCTTACGGTCGCTTTGACCACTACCGGCTGATCGACACGCTACGCATCCTTCGGCATCCAACTCTCGACCGGCCGATGATCGGCATCGAGAAAGGTGGCATCCACGCCGCGGAGGCTCTCCAGCTCGCACGTCACTTCATGTTTCTCCAGCTCTACTACCATCACGTCCGACTCGCGTACGATATCCATCTCAGCGAATTCATGATGCAGTGGCTGAAGACGTATCCGACGGACGTTGAAGGACACCTGTGCATGACCGACAACGAAGTGCTCTCCGCGATCGCGATCGCCGCAGCGGATCCAGCGGCACCGGGGCACGATGCCGCGCGGCGCATCGCTTGTCGCGGCCATTTCCGAAAAGTGTACGAGCGGAACGCACTCGATCAGCGGCTCCGCGCCGACGCGGTCGAATGCATCGCAAAGGCGTTGCGTGAGCGATTCGGTGACTCCGCCGTTCGTGATCGTTTGATTCCGCCGAAGCAACAGAACGTCGAGTTCCCGATCCTCCTCGACGACGGCAGCATCAGTACGTCACGATCGGAATCGACGATCTACGCCGGCTTCAAAGCGGCGGCAGTAGGCGTCGTCTTCATCGATCCGGAGAAGAAGAAGGATGCGATGAAGTGGCTGGCAGACAACAAGAAGACGATCCTTTCGCAACAGATGGAGCTGGGAGTATGACGACAATGAATGACCTGCAACGCTCCGCAATTGTGGCAACGCTTGTGAAGGACTGCCGTGCCCGAAACGGATTCTGCGGCGAGACGATGGTCCAAAAGTCCGTCTTCGTCATGCAGGAGTTGCTGAAGGTTCCGCTCGGATTCGACTTCCAGTTGTACATCTACGGCCCCTTCTCGTTCGAGCTTCAGCACCACCTCGGCTCCATGATGGCCGACGACATGATCGCCCTGCAGCCAACAGAGTACGGCGCAACATTCGAAGCGGGCGAACAGATCGCATACCTCGAAACGCACACCCCGAAGACAATCGCCGCACATCGGAATGCGGTCGAATTCGTTGTGAGGCATCTCGCCGGCCGCGGAGTGAAGCAGCTCGAACGGGTCGCAACGGCGCTCTACTTCACCGTGACCACCGACGACACATCCGTCGAAGGACGTTCTAAGAAGATCCGCGAGGTGAAGCCTCACATCACCGCCGATGAAGCGCAGAAAGCGGTAGAGGAAGTTGACCGCTGGCGAAAGGAATTAGCGGCGTAGGACATTCTCTGTGTCCTCAGCGTCTCTGTGGTTCATTTTCTTAAATCTCAAGTGGCTCAACAACCGCCTTCTTCTTCCGAGGACGACCGGTGCGGCCGAGGGCTGACTGCATCGCCTTAACGTGGGCGACGAGTGCTGCGGAACGGTTGTTGCGGGTGTATCCCTTGGCGAGGCTGAACATCTGCAACGCCTGCTTCACGACTTCCCAGCGCTCCCGCAATATGTTGTAGCGAATGTCCCGTGCCAGCGCCTCGGCGGCGGCTGCCAGGGGCTCGAATCGCAGATTGCGGTTGATGACCATCCGCGTTCTGGCCGGATCGAGACCCGTCGCCGCTTGCATCGACTGGTCGTTTTCCGCAGCGACGGCGCTGGCTTCGAGAAACTCATCCGGGACGGTGCAGGCCGTCCGCACCTCTCTGAAGCCTTCGACGGGTGCCGGCACAAAATCGGACAGAATCTGATAGATGGCCTGAACGTGCGCTACCGCTTCCTGCACCACGGCATCGAGCGCCTCAGGATCGGGCGTTCCGGCGCCTACGCTGTGAACGTTTTCTGTGGTTTGCATGACCTTGTCTCCTTTCCGCCAAGCGATTTGTCCTCGATCGCCTGGCGGACCCATCCCTGAGACGTTTTCGGATTCAAAACGTTCCTTTTGATCGGTAAACGACATCTAAGTCACGCGATTGCAATTAGTTACTCGTTGATCCTGAATCCATCTGAATACGCACACAAATGGAATCAACGCGTTATCACAACGCATGAATGCGATATCGGAACGCATCAATGCGAAACCAGCACGCGTGAATGCGAAATGAGAACGCATCAATGCGAAGTCGGAACGCATGAACGCGTAAGTGCAACGCGTGAACGCGTAAGTGCAACGCGTGAACGCGTAAGTGCAACGCGTGCATGCGAAACCGGAACGCATCATCTGGAAATCGGAACGCGTGGATGGTCACCTCGGTATCATCTGGCCCAACGATTAGCTCCGAGGAGGGCTCATGCTTCCAGTCATCGTTCGCTCCGCTGATTCGCTTCGTAACGAGATTGAGGCTGGCCCGCATCGGATGATCGCGGATGAGCCGGTGGCCGCCGGCGGCACGGAGTTGGGACCGACGCCCTACGACTTTCTCGCTGCCGCCCTCGGCACGTGCACATCGATGACGATGCGCGTGGTCGCGAAGAAGGAAGGGATTCCGCTCGAAGGAGTCGAGATCACGATCGAAAACGACCGGATGTACGCGAAGGATTGCGCCGATTGCCTCAGCACCAGCGGCTTCATCCACCGGTTCACCGTGGCCATCAAACTCCTCGGAAACCTGACTCCGGCGCAACGAGAGCGTATGCTGGATGTCGCGGGGCGTTGTCCTGTCAACAAAACACTCCGCTCAGAGATCCGCATCGACGAGCGTCTTGTCGATTGATTTGTCCGGATTTCTTCCTCTCACCTGCACGGAGAACGGCGCATCGCATGACACTCGCGGTGGAAAGAAGGCAACGTGTACTTGTCGCTGACGATGATCAGTCGATCCGTCAGCTCGTCAGCACGATCGTCAAGCGCGAGAACCTCCTCGTCGATGCCGTCGCCGACGGTGCCGAGGCGATCGAAGCCCTCAAGAACCACGACTATGCCGTCGTCCTGCTCGATCTCATGATGCCGCGGCTGGACGGCTTCGGCGTCATTGCCTGGCTGAAACAGAATCCGCCCGCCGTCAAGCCGATCATTCTCGTAATCACGGCTTATGCGGACCAGAGCTTCAAAGAGGTCGACCCCAACCTCGTTTCCGGCATCCTCCGCAAGCCCTTCGAAGTCGCCGACCTCGGCAATCTGATCCGCCTCTGCGTGAGCGGCTTCAACGATGAGCTGAGCCAGAAGTTGTCCCTGACGGAAGACGGCGCCATCCGCGACTTCGCGAACTAGGGATGGGTCAGGTCTAAAGTCTAGAGTGCCGAGGACGATCGTCGCTAAGGCGATCAGGCCTCTTCGGCACTCTAGACTTTAGACATGACCCCCCTCGGCTAATGCTTTGCCGGATCGTACTGGAGGTATCCGAATTCCCACGGCAGATACGGCCCAAACAGTTTCCCGAGGTTCTCGGGTCCCACACGCCTCTGCAGTGAGTAGACCTGCATTCGTGCGGCGGTCCTGGGCAGCGGCCCTTGCAGTGCCAGGCTCTCGCCTGTGCCAAGGCGTTCGGCATTGCCGCGGACCTCGCCCACGGCATGATTGTTGGCGTCGAGGAACCGTATCGTGACGGCAACTTCGCGGTACTCTCTGTCGGTGGGATTCAGTATCGCGCCATACCAGGTCCGGTTACCGGCCGCATCCACGAGCACCTGGTTCCGGCTCATGGGGATGTCCTCTTCGGCGTCGTTGATGGACAGCCCAATCGCCAGTTTCCCAATTCCAAACGCCATCACCGGGACCAGCATCAGCACGCACAGTACGGTCCATGCGGGAATCTCAAGGGTCCAGTGCAGAAAGCCGCCTCTGGAGTTCAGTCTGAGTGCCATCTTGTCTCTCCTTGTGGAGCGTTCGCTGCTCCTGATCGTCACTCTAGGCGCGGCCGGCGGTGAGCGTCATGAGCACCTTCTGAGGAATTGCTGAGGAATGGCATCCGATCGGTATCGCTTCGACCGATTCAGCCTGGACCCCGTCGAGCGCCGTCTCTGGTTGGAGGGGGAGCCGGTGGAGTTGACTGCCAGGTATCTCGATGCCCTGATCCTGCTCGTGCGCGAACAAGGATCGTTAGTGACAAAGGCGCGGTTCCTCGAGGAGGTGTGGCGTGGCATTCCGGTGACGGACGAGGCGCTCACCCAATGCATCAAGACCCTGCGACGGCAGCTTGGCGACAGCGCGATCAGTCCGCGCCTGATTGAGACGGTGCCCAAGCACGGGTACCGATTCATTGCGCCTGTCGAGCGGGATGAAGGCGTGCGCGAGGAAGTGAGCACACCGGCCGCGCGTAAGAACGCGTCGCCGTTCTCATGGCAGCAGCTACTGCTCCTCGGCGGTGCCGGCATGATTGGCGGTGGAATGGCCGGAGTCGTCGGTGGGCTGGCTCTTGGCTTCCTTGGTGCCGCTCAGTCTCAGCAGAACGGCTTGGGAGCCTTCTCGGTGCTGTTGGTGCTGCTCAGCGTCAACATACCGATCGGCATGATGGGTGGCGCTGGCATTGCTCTCGGCATCGGGCTGGCGGGAGCGGCAACAGCTGGCCGCTCGTGCCTGCGCAACGTCCTGGGTGGCGCGTGCGGTGGGCTGGTGGTGGGAGGCGGCGTGAAGCTGCTTGGCATGGACGCCTTCCGGCTGTTGTTCGGTCACGCTCCGGGCGGCATGACCGGTGCGGGCGAAGGCCTTTTGCTGGGTGCGGCGGTAGGGTTCGGGCTGTGGCTCGCCAGTCGAGGACCCCACCAACGGCTGCGATACGGCGTAGCGTGGGCAGCGGTCACCGCCGCCGTGGCTGGCATGCTCATTCCCATCATCGGCGGTCGATTGATGGGGGGCAGCCTCACGCTGCTTTCGGAAACATTTCCGGAGTCAGCACTACACCTCGAGCCGCTCGCCGGACTCTTCGGCGATGGCAGGTTCGGACAACTCAGCCAGATCGCCGACGCTGGTCTCGAAGGCTCGCTGTTCGGTGCATGCATCGTGGCCGCGATGCTTTCGGCGTCGCGCCACCGTGATCGGGTAATGGCGAAGCTCCGGAATGTGGGTCAGGTCTGAAGTCCAAAGTGCCGAGGACGATCGGCGCTACGGGCGATCAGCCAGTTCGGCACTTTAGACGTTAGACCTGACCCCAGTTCTCGATCCAATACTGCAGGATGACCAGCGCCCAGAGTGGCTTGGCGTTGTTCGCTCGCCCCGAGCGATGCGCGGCCAGCAGATCGCCGACGATCCGCTCGTCCAGCAGGCCTTGCGACCGCAAGCGCTCCGGCGCGAGCAGGCGATCGACCTCGGATCGCAATCCGTCGTTGAGCCAGCTCGCGATCGGAACGCTCAGCCCCCGCTTGCGCCGGTAGATCACATCCTTCGGCAGCCAGCGCTCGGACGCCTTCTTCAGCACCCACTTCGTCTCGAAGCGGCGCAGGCGCAGGTCGGTGGGAAGCGATAATGCGAAGCGCGTGACGTCGCGGTCGAGAAACGGCGCACGCGCTTCGACCGAGGACAGCATCGTTGCGCGGTCGACTTTCACCAGCAGGTTGTCGCGAAGATAGCTGCGATAGTCGAGCAGCATCGCTCCCGCCAACGGATCGGCGCTCGAAGGGGCGACGGGAAGGTCCGGTATGTCCGTGCGGAGCTTGAAAACATCCGCGGGCAGTCCGGTCCCGAACCACGCGAGATGACGCTCGATCCACGGCTTTTCCGCATCGGAAACGAAGCGCTTGAGGAGAAACTCGAGCGTCACCTTCTTCGTCGATGACGGCACGCGCTGCACGGCACGGCGCAGAATCGCGCGAACGAACGACGGCATCGCGTCATACATCGGAGCGAGCTTGTGGCCGATGTAGGTCGGATATCCGCCGAAGAGTTCATCGGCACCTTCACCACTGAGAACAACTTTCACATGCTGCCGGGCCGCGCGCGCAAGCAGGAACGTCGGCAGAATCGCGGGATCGGCCAGAGGTTCGGCGACGCCCTTCACGACGCTTTGCAGTGCCTCCAGCAGCGTGCGTGCATCGGTCGGCACCGGCACATAACGCGTCTGAATCCGTTTCGCCAACTCCTCGGCCACCGGACTCTCGTCATACGACTGCTCCGCAAATGCAGCCGAGTACGTGTGCACCTTGTCGACGCCGATGAACTTCGCGGCCAGCGTGGCAAGGATGGAGGAGTCGAGACCGCCGCTCGTGAAAACGCCGACCGGGACGTCGGCCATCACCTGTTTTTCGACCGCGCGCTCGACGAGACGCCGGGTCTCCGCAACCGCCTCGCGCGCAGGAATCTGCTGGATACGGAACGACTCCGGGTCCCAGTAACGAACCGCTTCCTCTCCGCTGTTCGTGAATCGAACAAACGTTCCCGCTTCGACGCGGCGGACATCGCGAAACGGCGTGCGCGGCTCGGGGATGTAGCCGAGTCGCAGGTATTCACCGATGGCGGCAGGATCGAGCTCGCGGCTCACCTCGGGATGCCGCAACAGGCATTGCAGCTCCGACGCAAAGATCACCTCGGCGCCGGACTTTCCTCCGACCTTCGCATAAAACAACGGCTTCTCGCCCGCACGATCACGCGCCAGGATCAACGTGTGCGTGCGCGCGTCCCAGATCGCCAGACCAAACATCCCGTCGAGCTCAGGGATCGCCGCCACACCACGCTCCAGGTAAAGCGGGAGAATCGTCTCGACGTCGGATTGCGAGCGATATGGATAGTCGGGATAGCGTTTCCGAATCTCGGGCGCGTTGTAGATCTCGCCGTTGCACTCGAGCCAGACCTGCGATCCGGGCGCCGCGAAGGGCTGATCAGCCCGTTCGTGAAGATCGATGATGCGCAGCCGCTCGGTTCCGATGACGGCGTCGGGCCGCGTAAACTCCGCGTGCCCATCCGGTCCGCGATGCCGCAGCGCTTCCCCCATGTATCCCAACACCTCGGGATACCGCAGCGCCGCACCGTCCGCGACCATTCCATAGATTCCGCACATCGGGGGCGACTATAGCAAGGCAACGGGTCGGGCCAAGGAGTGCAGGCGTCTCGCCCGCGGCGGCGAGGCGTCCTCGCCTCGGCGTGGTTTCCGTGATGACGGACCATTTCTAAGCATCGCCGCGGGCTTACCGCCGGGCGAGACGCCTGCACTCCTTGGCGTCGCTTTGCGTTTGACGTCGATTGGCGCTTCCCAGGCCGAGTCATCATGAGCTTCGGAAATCACTCGCTCATCGATTTGCTCTTGCCGGGAAAGTGACTTTTTCGGCGTGCGTACTGGTTTCGGTTTACTTATAGGGGCCAGCCCGTGATGATTCTGACGATTCTACGCGGCTGAGCCTACCGTGCGTATGCCAGGACTTCGTAACAGCGCGAGCTTACCGCCGGGCGAGACGCCCGACGGCCGCAGGCGAGACGCCTGCACTCCTTTACCGCGCGTATGCCACATACCGCGTATCGCTGCCAACGACGCGCAAACCTCGGGCAGCGAGTTGCGCGCGATGGGGGGCGTCGTTGTTGCGGACGATGTAGATACGGGGCGTCGTCGGATCGAGGAGAGCGCTACCGAGCCATGACTCCGGCTTGATTGATGCGCCACCGGCGAAGGTTGTGTAGTGGCGGATGAGGTAGTTGCTCGTCAGCTCTTCCGCGTCCGGCGTTACGACGATCATCGTCCGTTGCAGGTAGAACGTCATCGAGCCGCTGAACGAATCGATGCCGACGACTTCGGTTTTCGGCGTCACGAGCGGACGCAGTTGTTCGACAAGTCCCGCCTCGGAGCGGCGTGCGCCGATTGCTTGCATGATCGGATTCGCGGTCAGCGGGATCGCGATCATCGGGATCGTCAGCGCGACGAGCGCGACGTCGCGCCGCGGCATGAGCGCAAGCGCGCCGCCGATGATCCACGTTGCTCCGATCGCGATCGCCGAGACTTTCGCGGCATCGCCATACTCCGCGGGCAGATGGACGACAAACGGTGCGATGACCAGCGCCGCACCGGCGATCAACAGCACGATCGCAGCCACACGCGAGCCGGTGCGCGCGTCGCGCCAGATGCGCGCAACCAGCAGCGCGACCGGCGCCATGAGCGGCAGGATGTACTGCGGCCGCTTCGATTGCGAGATCGAGAAGAAGAGAAACGGGATGGCGATCCAGAGGAGGAGAAATATCGTGAAGCGGTCGCGGCGATCGATCGCTTTCGGCGAGCCGAGGAGAACGATCGACCACGGCAAGGCACCGCCGATGATGTACGGGATGAAGTACCACGGCGGGCCGGTCCGTTTGAGCGCCTTCGTGGCCAGCCGTTGCGCGGTCTCGGTGACGAGCACGTAGTGGAGAAAATCCGGAATGGCGCGCGAGATCGCCCAGACCCACGGCGCCACGGCGAGAACGAACAGTCCCAACCCGCTCCACGACCAGAGCGCACGAAAGCGTTTGCGCCAGATGGCGTACGGAATCGCCACGAGCAGCGGCAGCGCAAGCGCAACCGGCCCTTTCGTGATGACGCCGAGTCCGATGGCGAGCCAGGCAAGACCGGACCATTTGCGCGACTCTTCCTCGCAGGCCAGGTAGAAGAATGCTGTCGCCATCGTGATGAAGAGCGCCAACGCGCTGTCGAAGATGACCGTGCGCGAGAAGGAGATCGCGAGCGGCGTCGCGAGGAAAACAATTGCCGCGATCAGGTCGCTTTGGTGATCTCCGGCCTCGCCCGACAGCGCAACACATCGCCTAACGAACCACCACAAGAACGCCGCGTTGATCAGCGTGAAGAGCAGTGCGGGCAGGCGTGCTGCCGTTTCGGTCGGGCCTAGCACTTCCATCGCCGCGGCTTCGGCGGCGAAATAGACGATCGGCTTGTCGAGGTACGGCAGGCCGTCGAGACGCGGCATGACGTAGTCGTTTGTCGCCGCCATCTCGCGGCCAACCTCGGCGTTGCGTCCCTCGTCGGGATCGAACAGCGGAAACCCGCCGAGGTGGATGGAGAGGGCGACGACGACAGCGAGAAGCCACCAGCGAAGTAAGGAGGAAGGTCCGGCCAAAGCGGGCGAAGGATACCGCTAATATTCGCGGTTATGTCTGGACGAGTGATTGCGATTCTCTTCGCTGCCGTGGCCATGCTGGGAGTCTGGAGTCAGTTATCGGGAGTCGGAAAAACCGCCGCGCCTCACTCTGACACCCGACCCCCGATCATCGATTCCCGCGCAATCGCCTCCCACATTCGCTTTCTTGCAAGCGATGCGCTCGAAGGACGCGAGACCGGCATGCGGGGATTCGAAGTCGCGGCCGGATATGTCCGTGCGCAGTTCGAGGCGATCGGGCTGCAACCGCTGCACGACGATTGGTTTCAGCGCTTCGCTCTTCGCGCGGCGGCGCTGGACGAAAAGGCGTCGTCGCTGTCCCTCGACGGCACGCCGCTGGTGATTCGCAAGGACTTTCTGCTGCGTCCCGATTTTGCGCGCACCGAGGTTAGCGTCGATGCCTCGTTGGTACTAGCCGGATTCGGCGTTACGGCACCCGAACTTCATCACGACGATTACGCGGGCATCGATGCACACGGCAAGATTGTCGTGGTAATGAGCGGCGCTCCGAAGCCGTTCCCCTCGGATCAGCGCGCCTACTACTCATCGTCGGATGTGAAGCGGCAGAACGCCGCGGCGCACGGCGCGGTGGGGATGCTGACAATCTCGACGACGACCGACGAAGCGCGTAGTCCCTTCGAGAAGCGGGCAAAGCAGAGCGGCATCATGCCGATGACGTATCTCGATTCCAACGGCAAACCGGTCGACGTCGTCGAAGCGATTGCGGGATCGGCCTCGCTGAGCCGCCCGGCCGCGGAATCGCTCTTCGCGAGTGCAACCATGCCGCTCGATCGCGTTCTCGCTGACGCCGAGACCGGCGTCGCGCACTCGTTTGCGCTGACTGGGACCGCATCGATCAAGACCGTGACGCGTTTCTCCGAGGTGCGGAGCGAGAACATCATCGGCGTGCTGCGTGGCAGCGATCCCGCGCTTCGTGACGATTACGTCGTTGTCTCCGCCCATCTCGATCACCTCGGCAACCATCCGCAAGCAGATGGAGGCGACGGCCTCTATAACGGCGCCTACGACAACGCCTCCGGCATCGCATCGTTGATCGAGATCGCACGCGCGCTCGCTGGGGGGCCGCGTCCGAAGCGGTCGGTTCTCTTCCTCGCCCTGACCGGTGAGGAGAAGGGAGAGCAAGGCTCCGAATACTTCGTTCACTTCCCGCCGGTGCCGGCGCGGCAAATCGTGGCCGACGTGAACATGGACATGTTCCTGATGATCTATCCGGTCGCCGATCTCGTCCCCCTCGGCGGCGAGCACACGTCGATGGGCGCGTTGGCCGCCACCGCGGCACGTGCCAGCGGCTTCGACGTCAGTCCCGATCCGTATCCGGAAGAAGTGCGCTTCATTCGCAGCGATCAGTATTCGTTCGTGAAGGCGGGCATCCCGGCGATTCATCTGAAGCCGGGGAACAAGAGCAGCGAACCGGGGATCGACGGCGCGAAGATGACGCGCGAGTGGCTGCGCAACATTTATCACTCGCCGCGCGACGATATGTCGCAACGGTTCCACTTCGCGTCCGGAGCGCGCTACGCGGAGACGAATCTGCGGCTGGTGCGGGCGATTGCGAATGCTTCGCAGCGGCCGGCGTGGACGGATGGCGACTTCTTTGGCGAGACGTTTGGGCGCGGCGGGCGGAAGGCGACCATCACGCTGCGGAAGCCATGAACGAGCGCGGGCTTCGCCTGCAGGATGTTCTCGGGCGCAGCTTCGAGTTTCCCGCTCCGCCGCGGCGCGTGATTTCGCTCGTTCCTTCGCTCACGGAGACTCTCTTCGACCTCGGCGCGGGCGACGATGTCGCGGGCGTCACTGACTTCTGCATCTTCCCCGAGAACCTGAACAAGCCGCGCGTTGGCGGCACGAAGAATCCGCGCATCGACGAGATTCGTGCGCTCGCGCCGGACCTGGTCTACGTCAATCTCGAGGAGAACCTGGAGAGGCATTCGCAGGCGATCGAGGCGTTCGCGCGGGTGTTCGTGACGGAGCCGAAGACCGTCGATGATGTCGCTGCGCTGATTGCAACGCTTGGCTCCATTCATGATCGTGTCGAGCGTGCAGCCGAACCGAGAGATGCTCTGGCGAAAGAGCGTGGCCACATCGCGTCGTTCACCTTCGCCGTGCCGATCTGGAAGAAACCGTGGATGTGGTGCGGCGGCGACACGTACGTCTCGAGCCTCGTCGAATCGATCGGGGGCCGCAACGTGCTGCACGAAGAGATGCGCTACCCGTCGCTCTCGCTCGAGCAGGTGCTGTCCCTGCATCCCGACGTCGTCTTCCTTCCCGACGAGCCCTACGTGTTCACGTCCGGTGACGCTTCCGAGATCACAGGCACTCGCGTGATCGGCCCGTTCCCCGGCCATCTCTTCACGTGGCACGGAACGAGGACGATCCTCGGGTTGCGATTTCTACGCGACTGTTTCGCGTGACTCTTCGATGAGATGGAAGCGCATGAAGCCGAGCACGCGCCGGATGACTTCGCGCGAGATCTCGCTGTCATGCGCAATATCGAACGCGTGCGGCGCCTCGGCGTGATTGACGAGCGTAACCGGCAGATTGCACTCGAGTGCTTTGCTCACGAAGCGATCGAGCGTTTCGTTCAGGTGGGGAAACTCGTCGCGACCCGCACGGACGATCATCAGCGGCAACTTCGGCGGCAGATCGCTCACTGATTTCCCCGCTGCCGGATTCCTGTAGCCGAACTGCTTTGCGCCATCCTCAACGGCGGTGTGGCCATCGAGGTCGAGCATCAATCCGTAGCAGAGAACGGCGCAGCGGAACGCATCCGAAGGCTCGCTCATCAGCACCGCCAACGCCGTCGGAACGCTGCCCGAGCACGACCAGACGCCGATCCGCGTTTCGTCGATGCCGAGCGCTTCCGCGTTCTGGCGGATGAACGCGAGCACTGCTTCGGCGTCGGCAAGCGGCTCGCGATTCGAGTAGGTGACGGCGATGAGTCCCGAGGCCGCGGCCAGCTCCGCCCAGGAGATGTAGGAGGCCATCTCCTTCTGCCTGCATCCGAGGAACTTCTGAAATCCGGGATCGGGATAGCCAGTCACGAAGATCACCGCCGGCGTGCGGAACTCGGGCTTCGAATCTGGCGGATAGTAAAGATCGACCGTGAGGTCATCGCGATACGGAACATCGCGCCGGACGATCATGGCATCCTGACCGGCCATTCGATAGACAAGCGGCCGCTTCGTGATCGGAACTTCGCTCATGAACAACTACCCCGCGATGATCTCGGTCGCCCAGAGGCGCATCGTCTCTTCGACGGAGTCGAGCTGACGGGTGAAGAAGTGGTCGGCTCCGGTGATGATCATCGTCTCGGCGTTGCGAATCTGCTGGCTGAGCTTCTCGACCTTTTCGACGTCGCCGAACTCGTCCTGCGTACCGTGCAGAATCAGCATCGGCTTCTCGCACGAGTGAAGATAGCCGAAGTCGTACTTGTTGACGGGTGTTCCGATGAGAAAAAGAGCATCGACCGAACTGATCTCGCACGCGACGCGCGAGGCCACCCAGGCGCCGAAGGAAAAACCTCCGACGATGATCTTCGCGTCCGGATGCTTCTTCGTTAACCAGTCGATCGCGGCGACGACGTCCGCCTGTTCGCCGTCGCCGTCTTCGTGATGTCCGGCGCTGGCTCCCGTGCCGCGGAAGTTGAAACGGAGCGTGGCCACATTCGCCGCCTCCAGTCCTCGGGCGGCGCGGAAAACGACTTTGTTGTGCAGTGTGCCGCCGCCGAGGGGATGCGGGTGGCAGACCACGCCGACGGCGGCGGGATCCTGAAGATCGCGGTAAAGCGCTTCGAGCTTCCCGGCGCTCGAGAAGAGGTCGATGTGGCGGAGAGGCTTCGGATTCACAGTGCGTCCGATGTTTCGCGCACTGGCGAAAGCTTGACGAGGATGCGGCCGCTGTCGACCTTCACGTCATGCGTGGCGATCGTGAAATCCCTGTTCCCCGGACACCGGCCGGTCGCGACCTCGAATCCCCAAAGGTGCCAGGGACAGACGATCTCGTCGCCGATCAAGTCGCCCTCGGACAGCGGTCCCCCGCGGTGAGGACAGGTGTTGTCAGTCGCAAAGAATCCCTGCGATGTATGGCAGATCGCGACCGTATGGTCATCGATTTTCACGGACTTGATGCGCCCGACCGGCAGGTCAGTCTCGCGGAGAACCTCGATAAATGCTTCGGTCATCGGACGCGCACTCTAACAAACCGCTCGCGGTTCGGGTTCCGCAGGCTCAGCGCTTTCCCCTCATCGTCTGGTAAGTCTTCCAGTCGGGTTCGTTCCCGGCGAGGTGAAGCGTGATCGGATATGGATGTCCGGGCAGCAGATTGTTGAGCGCAGCGGCGAACGCTTTCGCATCCCCGGCATACCAGAACCAGGTCCGATCGCCGTTGCCAGTGACGACCATCATGAGGTAGGCAACGTGATCGCCCTGAATCGGATCGGTCGCCGCTTCGAGACGGGCGAAGTTCGCCTCGACTTCCGGCGAAGGCATTCCCGCCGCATCCGGCGTGTACTTCCAATGCATCTCGATCCGGTTCGGGAATTGCGCAGGCGCGACCGCGGGCGGCGTCTCGTTCCGCACCTTCCACTTCAAAACCTTGTCCGACACTTTCGTCTCGAACTTGAGCCACCCGAGGTTGGGTGGGGTGGTGGCGGCGGCAAGCGTCAATGCGACGAGTGTCGCGCTCAGAGTGGCAGCGATCTGTTTCATTCGGACAGTTCCTCTCGCGAAAGATGAACGGGGCGGGGAATGCCGCTGCGTCCGACCGCAGGATTGCCATCCCACACTCCGGGAATGGCCGTACCGCAATCGGGACAGTGACCGTCTACCAGATGATACGAGATCACGCGGAATCCGAGGCGGCCGATGACGACGCGATTGCACGACGGACAATGCGTGCTTTCGAGATCACCCACCGCTCCTGGAATGTTGCCCGGATAAATGAACCGCAGTCCGGCGCGGCGGCCGATCTCATATCCACGAAGAAGCTGGCGCGCCGTGGTATTGGCGTTGCCGGTCATCTTGTAGTCCTGATGAAACGCGGTGATGTGCCACGGGATGTCGACATCGACGCTCGCGAGAAACTCGGCCATCTTCGTCATCTCTTCATCGGAATCGTTGAAGCCGGGCACGAGGAGCGTGACGACTTCGAGCCAGATGCCGCGCTGTTTGAGGCCGCGGATCGTGTCGAGCACCGGCTGCAACGTGCCGCCGAGGTCGCGATAGTGCGCGTCGGAGAATCCCTTGAGATCGACCTTGTAGAGATCGACCCACGGAGCGATGTAGTCGAGCACTCTCTCCGTGCCGTTGCCGTTGGAGACGTACGAGCAGACGAGCCCTTCGCGCTTTGCTTCTTTGAAGATCTCGACAGCCCATTCCGAGGTGATGAGCGGCTCGTTGTAAGTCGACGTGATCACTTTCGCGCCGTGCTGTTTGGCGAGCTTCACGAGCTCGGACGGCTCGATGTCAGTCGGCGCAGCTCCCGCGACCGGATCGCGCAGAGCCTGCGACGTCACCCAGTTCTGGCAATAGCCGCAGTGATAGTCGCAGCCGAGCATGCCGAATGAAAGGGCCAGCGCGCCCGGATAGGCGTGAAAGAACGGCTTCTTCTCGATGGGATCGACCTGCAGCGCCGCGGCGTATCCACGCGGAACGCGGAGCACACCTCCCTCGTTGTAGCGGACCTTGCAGATGCCTTTGAGGCCCTCGGGAATCTTGCATCGATGGCCGCAGGAGTAGCAGCGCACGGCGGCGTTCTCGAGTTTGTCGTAGAGCTCCGGCGCTCCCTCGGCGGTGCGGCGCGCCAGGATCTCGCCAAGTGCGCGCTGTCGTTCGGTATCTGCCGGCATGCGTCGGAAAACACGCGAGGTCAGGCACGTATTGCCGGAACCCGGCGAGCTGCGGTGTAGCACAGCCACGCCAGCAGAGCACCTGCGACGCCATCGATGAGGTAGTGCCAGCCCGTCACGATCGAGCCGATGAAGATGAAGACCGCAAAGATGCCGAAGACGATTCCGCCCCATCTCGTCAGCCGCCGCATCCAGAGAAACGCCAGCATCTGAAAGGCGACGTGCAGGCTCGGAAACGCGGCCACTCCAAAGAGAATATTGAACGGACGCCGCACTCCTCGGAGCTGCGACACCACCGCGTCATAGTTCGTCATCAGAAGACGTTGGAATGTCTGCGTCCGATCGAGAAGTGGCGCGAGCGGTAGCCAGACCTCGGGGAAACGATAGGCCGGACCGAGCGACGGCAGCGCGACGTAGAGCCACGCACCGATGAGCCAGAGAAGGACGTTCGAGTTCATGAATGCGATGCGTAGCCGCTTTTCCGGCGCCGAGGCGAAGAAGACCGCGGCGATGTTGATACTGGCGAAGAACACGTTCGCGTAGGTCCAGTCGATCGTGCGCAGAACCGGCGGCGCGGAAAAGATCGTCACCAGAAAGACGTTCGGTGAGTACCCGAAGAAGATCGCGCGATCGAGATTCCAGAGTTGTTGATCGAACAGGCGCGGGTGCAGCAGCGGAATCATCAGCTTGATCCAGCCGTAGGTGTGCATCCACAGCCCAGCAAACACAGCCAGACGAAAGGTATCGATCAACCAACCTTTCGATCGATATACCGCCAGCAACTCGCGTGCGGTCCCCTTGCGCGCGGCAAACGCGAGCCGGATGGCCATTCCCACCACTGCCTGTAGCAGGAACACGCCTGCGATCGAGGGAGCAATAACGCCGAGGGTGGAGAGTGGCATCGAGGTCAGGCGGCGAACTACGAAGAGAAGCAGCAGGAAGTTCGCGAGCGTGAAGATCTCGAAGAAGTACGGGCGCCCGGCTTTCACCGCGCCATCGTATGTTGGAAGCCCGCTGGACATACGCAACTCAGGGAGTGACTGGCGCAGGACCCGACGGGAGGAAGTACAACGCCACGGCGATGATGGCGTAGACGGCCAGTAGCTGAATGCCTTCGTACCAGTTCGTCTCACCGTCCATGACGAGATACGCGAAGATCGCGACGCCGAGGACGACCGCGAGCATCTCGAACGGCGTGAAGATGAGATCGAGCGGATGGCCCAACGGATACGAGAAGAAGACCAGCATGGGCGTGACGAAGAGCGCGATCTGCACGCTCGACTGCATCGAGATGTTGAGCGCGGTATCCATCTGATTGCGCGCCGCCAGCATCACGGCCGTCGAGTGCTCGGCCGCGTTTCCCACGATGGCGAGAACGACGAAGCCGAGGAAGACTTCGTTCATCCCCCAGGCTTTGCCCGCCGCGCCTACCGCGTGTACCAACCCCTCGGCCACCACGCTCATGAGCGCGCTGGCAAAAACCAGAAGCCCGATGGCCTTCCTGACGCTCCAGACATCCTCATCGGCCATTTCCGGCGGCGCAGTCACGGCGCTGAGCTGCTCCTTGTGCGTCTTGAACGCGAACACGAGCCCGAGGATGTAGACGACGATCAGGATGATGGCGGTACCGATCGAGACCGAATGAATGAGCTGCGGCTCATGCGCGGAGTGCACTGATCGGAAGAAGAGTGCGGGCACGAGAAATGACGCAACCGCGAGGATGAGCTGTCCGGCCTGCGACTCGGCGGCGAGGGCGTTGAACTTGAGCGTAGGATGTTTCCAACCGCCAGCCAGCATCGAGAGTCCCGCCACAAACAGCAGGTTGCCGACGATCGAGCCGGTGAATGACGCGCGGACGACGTTCGGCAATCCCGCCCGGATGGCGAAGATGGCGATGACCATCTCCGCAAAGTTGCCGAAGGTGGCGTTGAAGAGGGCACCGTACGTGGAGCCCATCCGATGCGCGAGTTGCTCGGTGCTGATGCCGATCCACGCAGCCAGCGGCAGCACCGCCGCACACGCAAAGACGAACTCCCAGACCAGGCTGCCATGCATGAACTGCAATGCGATGGCGACCGGGATGGTGGCGTACAGGAGCCAGGTGGCAACGCGCTTCATTTCGCCGGACACTTTATCAAGCGTTTGCGTCAGCGACGGTTCGTGTTGCTCGCGATAACATCGGCGAGATGATTCTGAGCGAAACCACCGAAGCCGTCACCACCATCACGCTGAACCGTCCCGAAAAGCTGAATGCTTTCAGTGGGACGATGCGCGAGGATCTGCTCGCGGCATTGCGCGCGGCTGACGCCGATCCGGCCTGCCGCGTCGTCGTGATCACAGGAGCGGGGCGGGCATTCTGCGCCGGTGGCGACGTCGAGTTCATGTCCGGTCTGCAGAAGGAAGGCGACGTCGAGCGCTTTCGCAAACTCCTCGATGCCGGGCGCGAAGTCGTGACGCAGATCGCGGAGATGGCGAAGCCGGTCATCGCCTCGGTGAACGGAATCGCCGCAGGTGCGGGGTGCAATCTGGCGCTGGCGTGCGACTACCGCGTTGCTTCCGAGGCGGCAAAATTCGGCGAGACGTTCGTGAAGATCGGCATTCATCCCGATTGGGGCGGGACGTGGTTGCTACCGCGCATGATCGGGACGGGACGAGCGCTGGAAATGATGATGACAGGACGGATGGTCGATGCGGCCGAGGCGCTGGCGATCGGAATGGTTGAGCGTGTCGTAGCAGCGGATGCGCTCACGGACGAGACCACGAAGCTTGCGCAGGCAATCGCGCACGGACCGCCACTTGCGATCGCAGGAATCAAGCGGGCGCTGGCGGCTTCGCGCACGAACACGCTGCGCGCACAGGTCGAGCTGGAGAGCGAGCATCAGATCGAGGCGTTCCGATCGCGCGATGCGGCCGAGGGAATGGCAGCGTTCTTCGAGAAGCGGGCGGCGAAGTTCGAGGGGAAGTAGGCGATTAGATCCATGGACAGCCAATCATCCAGAAGTGCGCGCCACGAAGAAGGAAAAATCCTCTTACGTAGGGCCATGGCTCTGTTCAAGAGGGTTTTTCCTTTCCGTGAGAGTCGTGCCAGCAGTCACGTGAGGAAAAAACTCCTTTGAAATATGCAGATGGACATCTTCATGAGCGCAGAGAAGCATTCATGGATGGATCAAAGCCTGGTGAATAGGGCCATGGACATAGGACGGAAGGATTTTTCCTTCTGAAGAGGGCCGGCGCACCAATTCAAGATCACAAACCGCTTCTCGCATAGGCCCTTGGACATTTCCCCAAGCTTGGCGACGCCGGACACCTCCACTGACGTTTGCTAGCTGGCGCTACGCGCGATGACGAGCGTCTGGTCGTCCTTTTGCGGCGCTTCGCCGACGAAGGCATCGACGGCTGCGGCGATTGCGTCGCGCAAGCCGACGGCGGTGTTACCGGCGGAGCGCACGAGGAGCTCCTCGAACGCTTCGTTCCCCCATTCGTCGCCGCCGATGTTCTCCGCTTCATTGATGCCGTCGCTGTAGAGCACGACCGCGGAACCAGCAGCGAAGGGGCGCGTCTGCGTCATGTACTTTGACGTGCCGAGGATGCCGATGGGGAGTCCGTGGGAGCGCAACTGCTCCATGTGATTCGCGGTCAGTACGTAACACGGATTGTGGCCTGCGTTGACGAACTGGATCGTCTCCGCCTCGGGGTCGATGGTAATCATGATCATGGTGATGAACTTGTTCTCGGCCGACCAGCTATGGATGTGCCGGTTGAGCTCCGTTGCGATATCGCCCAGCTCCCGCCCCTCGGCGAAAAGAAGTTGCACGGCGGCATGGAACGCGGAGACCAGTAGCGCAGCCGGCATCGATTTGCCGGAAACATCGGCGACGATCGTGGTCAGCGTTCCCTCGCGCTGGAAAAACGCGTGGTAGTCGCCGCCCACCTGTTTGGCCGGACGGGCGAGCGCAGCCAGCTCGATCCCTTCGACGGTAGGAATCGACTTCGGCAGAATGTCGCGCTGGATCGTCGCGGCGAGATCGAGCTCCCGCTGCATGGCCTGCTTCTCGAGCGCTTCTTTATGCAGCCGGGCGTTCTCGAGGGCAATGGCAACCTGGTTTGCGAATAGCGAGAGGAGACGCAGCTCGTTCGCTTCGAATGCGCCGACGTCGCCTTCGCGCGTCTCGCGATCGCCCGCGGCAAGAACACCGATCACCGCGTTGTTGCCTTTGATCGGCACGGCCACGGTGGCAATACAGCCGGGGAAGATACATTCCGAGGCGTCTTCGAACGTCAGGGCCTCGCCTGCGGCGACAACACGGTCGGTGATCTCGTCGTCGAGAAAATCGGAGCGCGTGTCACCAAACGAGCGATAAACGCGGAACTTGTCGCCATCGCGCAGAAAGAGCGCGGCGCGGCGGGCGTTGATGAGCGAGATCATCCGGAAAAGGATCTCGTCCGCCAGAGCATCGATGTTCAGCGTGCCGGCGATGGAGAGGCCGATGTCGTAGAGCGACTCGAGCTCCCAGAGACGGTACTTGAGCTGAAAGTCGCCCTCGCGCATCTCCTGCGCCAGCCGGTGGTTGTTCAAGACTGATCCGGCGAAGGCGCCGGCAGCGTGCAGCATCTGCAGGTCTTCCTCCGACGCCGCATCGCCGTTGAGGGCGACGAGGCCGAAGTGATCGCGGATCGTGCGGATGGGAATGAGATGACGAGGTTCCGGATCGAGCGTCGGGCTTGCGGACTCGATCTCCCCCTCGAGCACCTCGGGGGCGAGACATGCGTCTGACTTCGCCGCAAGACGCAGCGCCAGCCCGCGCACATCGCGCAGGTAGACCGCGCTGACATCGTAGGGAGTGTATTTCGCGAACGCGTCGAAGATCAGCGACCCGTGCGACGAGAGGGCAGCCCGCTCGAGTTGTTGCAGATCGTGCAGAAACTCCGCGAACTGATTGACGAGGGGTGACATACGGGTGACGGAAGAATAGCAGTTGCGGGACGTAGGTCGGACTCTCCAGTCCGACTCCGTTGGGAGAGTCGCCGGACTGGAGAGTCCGACCTACGTCACAACCCCAGCTCCTTGAGCGCCGTATCCTCGCTGTCGAAGATCTTCGCGTAATTCGCAAGGCCCATGATCTGGAAGGTCTTGTGAATGACGGGAGTGAGGCAGCAGAAGGCGATGCTGCCGCCTTTGTCGATCATCTTCTCGATGATCTCGATGAGGATGCTGATGCCGATGGAGTTGACGATTTTCGTATCGCGAAGGTTGAGCAGGAGTGTGCGCACGTTGTCGTCCATCAACTCGTAGGCACGGTTAGCGATCTCTTCGCCGCCGACGTTGTTGATGTAGCCCTTCGTGTAGAGCACTGCCCCGTTCGCCTTGCGGTCGACCGCGACTCTGAGTTCCTCAGTCATGATTCTTCTTCTCGTATTTGACCATATGGATTGTGGTTCCCCCACCCGAGGAGGTCGAGATGCTGACCTCGTCCATGTGTGCTTCGATCAGTTGCAATCCTCTGCCACGCTTGTGAGTCGCGCCAACAGCGGGCCGGCGCGAACGGGCCTCGTCAGGATCGAATCCGCGACCGTGATCGGTGATCCAGACATCGATCCTGCTGCCGTCGCCCTGGGAGGTTCCGACGAATCTTAAGTAGATGCGGTTGTCTTCGCAACCGGAATGCTCGCGAGCGTTGATACAGGCCTCGATGATCGCATGAGTCATCTCATCGATTTTCTCGGAGCTCATTCCGAGCTCGCGGGCGAGGTTTCCGGCCGCACGGGCGGCAGCGATCTCGATATCCGCGACCATCGGAAGGGTCAGCTCCATCTGCCGCTCGGCGGTTGAGGTCATTTCACGGGGACCCTGTCGGACGTCTTCAAAAGGAGAGGAAGAGTGCGGCCGCGGACTTGATCCAGGCAGGAATGCCGCCGAGCTGGTCGATCGCGAGCAGGGCGAACGTGTTGATGGCCAGCAACATGGGAAGCGCGTACTGGACGGAGATGGCGTTGCTGCGGGTTTCGGCGATGCTTTTCATGGTGTCCCCCCTCATGTGTCGGGACCACCCTTGAGCAACGCGACTGCCACGCCCGGTTTGCCTGCTCCACTCTCTCTAAGCCTCTGATGCTGCGAAGTTTACATGAGAATCTGAACAAGATGTGACGAAGTGCGCCACTGGGTCAAATTGCCACACTAGCAAGGTTTCAAACTGTGTCACTGCGCTAAACATAGGCATCTTATGGTGTTATCAGTGTATGTCCCAAGACTCCACATGCGCCCCTAATTGGGACAATGCCTCGCGCATCCGGTAAAGCGTCTTCCGGTCGACCCCCAGGATCCGCGCCGCTTTCGACATGTTTCCCTTCGTGTGAGCCAGGACCCGGATCACATAGCGACGCTGCAGATCCTCCAATGATGGAAAGTCGGTGATCAGTTCCACGCCGCCGGAGCCGGCCGCCGACTCGGGGAGCGCCAGATCGCCCGGATCGATTACGGGGTCGGTCGTCAGCGCCAGCGAGCCCTCGATGAGGTTCTCCAGCTCGCGGACGTTCCCCGGAAACGGGTAGCGCATCAGTTGCTGCAGCGCTTCCTGAGTGATGCGCACGTCGTGCAGCCCCTCGCGCTTGCCGTACTTGTCGAGGAAGAAACGGACGAGTTTCGGAATGTCTTCTTTCCGGTCGCGGAGCGGCGGAAGGACGATCTCAACGACCTTGAGGCGGTAGTAAAGGTCCTGCCGGAACTCGGTCTTCTCGATCATCTGCTCGAGATCGCGATGGGTTGCCGAAAGAATGCGGACATCGATGGGGATGCGGCGCCGTCCGCCGAGCTTCTCCACCTCGCGCTCCTGCAGCACGCGCAAGAGCTTGGCCTGCAGGGCCAGCGGAATGTCGCCCACTTCATCCAGAAAGATCGTGCCGCCTTTGGCCAGCTCGAACCTGCCCGGACGGGCATCGACTCCGGTGGCCACACCACGCTCGATCCCGAAGAGCTCCGACTCGAGCAGTGTCTCCGGAAGCGCGGCGCAATTGATCGCCACGAACGGTCCGTCTTTGCGCGCCGAGTTGCCGTGGATGAGCCGCGCCACCATTTCTTTGCCGGTACCCGACTCGCCGCGAATCAGCACGCTGGCCTGCGAATCGGCCACGCGCGCGACGAGGTCGATGACGCGCTGCATCTTCGGAGAGTCACCGATCATCAGGCGGTCGTTGTAATCGCGGAGCATGCGCTGCTTGAGGTTGCGGTTCTCGTCTTCGAGCGTCTCCCGCAGAACCGAGAGCTTGTGGAAGTTGCGGGCGTTGTCGATGGCCGCGCCGCCGATAGCAGCGAGCGAGGCAAGGAAGCGGAGATCGTCCTCGACGAAACTGCCGCTCTTGGCGCCACGCTCCTCTTTCCCCCCTACTCCGATCATGCCGATGATGGTTTCGCCGGAGATCATCGGAGCCAGCAGCAGGTCCTTCCCTGTACCGCCGAGAAACTTGGAGACGGTGACGGACATCGGCTCGCGCGATGCCAGGACCTGTTTGACGGGAGGCTCCGCCAGCATGGCGTTCGCCGGCGTCGGGATCTCCAGCTCGAACGTGAAGATCTGCTGGACGTTGAGCTTTTCGTCGAGGGAGAAGACGAAGCCCGCCATCGCGTCGAGCACGGCCACGGCGCGGTGCATCAACTCTTCGATGAGCTCCCCTTCCGGACGGAGGGTATTCAGCGCACGGCCGACGTCGTAGAGCGCCTCGAGCTGGAGGAGCTTGCGCCGAAGTTCGAAGTTCGATTGCTGAGCCATCAGTCGCCCGGTGCTAATCCCTTCCCACCGCTTTCCTGCACTCACCCAGCAGAAAATCGCAGTTCCAGCTCGCGTAGAACGCGGGATCCATGGCGTAGATTCTTACAAACAACGGTGCCGCTTCGTCGAAGCGTCCTCGTTTCATCTCGGTCCGCGCCAGGAAGTAGATGGAACGGATGGTCTGCGGGTCGACTTCATTCTTCTCGACAATGCCGCGAAATCCCGCCTCTGCCTCCGTAAACTGGCGCTGCTGATAGGCGCAGAGCGCGCGGCCGTAGTCGTCTGATGTGCCGCATGTCGTCGGCGGTTTCGCTGCCACGGCCGTCGCGGCGAGCAGGAGTGCGAGAATGAGCGGCAGTCGCATATGAAGAAGGATAACGCGCTCCGGCTCGGAATCATCGGCGGCGGCCGTGCCGCATGGGCCTTCGGCTATACGTGGCGACAGATCGACTGGCCACTTTCGGGTGTCGCGACACGCTCGCAATCACCGATCGTCTCCCTTCTCAGCACATCTTCGAGAACGATCGATGCACTTGCCTCCGACAGTGATCTCCTCCTCGTCGCAGTCAGCGATCGCGCGATCGAAGAGGTCGTGGCCACGATTCCTGAGACGAAAGCCATCATCGTCCATCCCAGCGGCGCGCTGCCTGCCTTGCGAGGCGGCTTCTCGCTGCATCCACTCAAGTCGCTGCCACCGGTCGGGGAGGATTCGGATCTCGAAGGCACGCTGCTCGTCTTCGAAGGTGCGCACCGCGAGGTCGCACAACGGATCGCCGCCGCGGCCGGCGCCCGTTTCGCGGAGATCACGGCGGAGGCGAAGACGCGATACCACGCCGCCGCAGTGTTCGGATCGAACTACGTGGCGGCGCTTCTGGACATCGCCGAGGATCTGATCGGCATCGACGATGTTCGAGAGGATCTGGCCCTCCTTGCCCGCTCCGCAATCGACAACTGGCTTGCCCATACCGACGGGCAACGCTTCACCGGGCCGGCCGCGCGCGGGGACGAAGCGGTCATGAATCGCCATGCCGCTGTGCTGGCCGGACAACCGGATCTCGCGGAGCTCTACCGCCTTCTCGCCACGCACATTGTTGCGACTGCAAAGTAGCGGGTGCTACCATCGATCTCCTTTCGATCGGAGCCTCGCCCGGATGGTCTTCTTTAATTACGCGACGATGCAGATGGCGGCGAAGATCGTTTACTACGGTCCGGGCCTCTGTGGGAAGACGACCAACCTCCACCACATCTACGCCAAGACCTCGCCGCAGAGCCGCGGCGAAATGGTGAGTCTGGAAACGGAAACCGACCGCACGCTGTTCTTCGACCTGCTGCCGATCGACGTCGGCGTCATCGGCGGATTCAAGACGCGCCTGCAGCTCTACACGATCCCCGGCCAGGTCTTCTACAACACGACGCGCAAGCTCGTCCTTAAAGGCGTCGATGGTCTCGTGTTCGTCGCCGACTCGCAGATGGCGATGCTCGACGCGAACCTCGAGAGCTTCAAGAACCTCCGCGAAAACCTCGGCGAGATCGGCCTTTCCATCGACGAGATCCCTCTGGTTCTGCAACTCAACAAGCGCGACCTCCCGAACATCGCCCCGGCCGAGACGGTCGTCGATGTCATCGATCCGGAGCGCAAGTTCGACTTCGTCGAGGCCGTGGCATCCCGAGGAGATGGCGTTTTCGAGACGCTGAAGGTGATCTCGAAGCTGACGCTGCGAACGTTACGGCGGCGCATGACCGGCGAAGAGCCCGCGCGGGCGACCTTGCGCCGTCCAGCGTCTGAGGCCGCGAGCTTCCGCGTTCGGGAAGATCCGGTCAGCAGCGAAGGAAGCATCGCGGAACCAACGCAGGCGCCCGGAAAGAAGATCGACACCGCTCCGATTCCGGCGTTCAGTGGTGCCACCGCTGCTGCGGTCTTGCCGTCAGAAGCGCCCACCGAGCCCGCCGCGACGCAATTTCTTCCGGTCGAAGAGCCGATTGAAGAAGTCTCCCCCGCTGACGAGATCCTGGCGGAGCTCGCGGGCATCGATGAGATGTCCATTCCGGACGTGCTCTCCGAAGCGGACGTGCTCGACGTACTCCCTGCACCGCCGCCTGTTACCGCGGCCCCACCCGTCCTCGAGCCACAACCTGCCCCTCCCGAACCGGACATCGATTTCGGCCAGAGCGAACGACCCAGCAAAGCGGCACCGGAGGTCAAACACGTCAAGGTGCGCTCCTCGGTCGACATCATGGCGGAGCTCGAATCGCTCCGGAAGCGCGCCACACAATCGACACCGAAGGCGCCGTCGAAGAAGGAAACGTCGCCGCTCGACGCACTCAGAAATCCACCCAAACCGAAGCGCGACGTCCACCGCACAATCACTCTGCCGACACCTCCCGGCACCCTGCCAAAGTCGAAACGTTTGCGCATTGCGGTATCCTTTGAAAATGACGGAGGCGTCGTCCAGTCACAGGAAGAGTCGATCGACCTCGGCGAAACAAGCGATGTGCAGTCGCTGTCGGTCAATCTGAAATTCGAAGATCTCTAAAGGGCGGGAGGGTGTTGCGATGAAGATGAGCCGAGCGGTCGTGCTGCTGTTGGCCCTCTGCACCGTTGCTTGTGCTACTGCCCCTCCCCCTGTGCCGGCACCGAAGCTGGCCAGCAAACCAGCTCCGCCACCGTCTGCTGCAAGACTTCAGACCGCGGAGTACCGTCGGGCACTCGAGGCAGCGTATGGCGAGATCGTCGCGCGCGAAGGAAAGCCGGTCATTGCGCCGAAGGTTGATGTCGAAGCCGTCGTGTCGATGCCGATTCCGGAGCACGAAACGATCCGCGGCGCGCTTCAGTACTTCACGACCGATCTCAAGCCGAGCATCCAGGAATCACTCATCCGCTCGGCGAAGTACAAGAACCTCATCGACAAGGCACTCGACGAGAACAAGCTGCCGCGCGGTCTGGCGTATCTGCCTGTGATCGAAAGCGCGTACGTGCCGACCCTCACCTCTCGTGCCGGCGCTCATGGAATCTGGCAGTTCATGCCCGAGACCGCGCGCGAGTACGGCCTGCGCGTCGACTGGTGGGTGGATGAGCGCGCCGATCCCGAGCGCTCCACGCGCGCTGCTGCTACGTACCTCAGAGACCTCTATCGCCAGTTCAACGACTGGCCGCTCGCGCTTGCGGCGTACAACGCAGGGCCGGGACGCATCCGCCGCGCCATGGAATCGACCGGCGCTTCGACGTTCTGGGAGTTGCTCGACGCCGAAGCCGTGCCGAAAGAGACGCGCGGCTACGTTCCGACCTTCTTCGCCACGCTGACGATTGCCAGCGATCCGGTGACCTACGGATTCCGGCTCGGATCACCTGCCGATCTCGATCGTCAGCAGGTCGAAGTAGAAGGTCCGCTCTCGCTCCGCTATCTCGCCACGATCGCAAACGTCGATGAACGGCTTCTACGCGATCTGAATCCTGCGCTCCGCCAGGGCGTGGTGCCTCCAGGAAGAACCGCAGTACACGTTCCTTCGAAGGCTGCCGCGGCCGTCATCGCACGTGCATCGACGTTGAAGAACGAGGATGCGAACATCGCCGTCTGCTCGTACACGCTTCCCGACGGCCAGTCGCTGCGCCGCCTCGCCCGCAGTATCGGCACCGACGTCGACACGTTGCTGGCGATGAACAATCTACGTTCCGCCGACGATATCGGCGGCGGCGATTCGATCTACCTCCCGGTGCGAGCGCGGGAGCTGGGATCTCTGCTCGCGCACAACGACGCGTACTACGCCGTGAAGAAGGGCGACACGTTCTTCTCGATCGCGAAGAGCCATCACCTCTCCGTCGAGGAGCTTCTGGCGATCAACGAGCTCGACTCGGATCACAAGCTTCATCCGGGAGAAAAGTTGCGGGTTACCGCACCGCATGCCTTGAGCGCAGCGGGGATGTGAGGTTTTGTGGGGTCGTAGCAACCCCCGCGCACGTAACCTGCACGCGGTTCTTTTGTTATGGCAAGAGGATTCGAAAGCAAAGCAGTTGAGTCCAACCGGCAGGATGCCGAGGACGAGCGTGAGGCCCGTCGAAGCGGCAAACGTGTCGATGTTCATGAGATCGAGCGCCGCCAGAAACGTGAAGGACTGGAGCTCTCGCGCAGACGGATCATGACCGAGATCGAGTCGACCACGAACGACCGCCGCCGCGAATCGCTGCGCGCCGCACTCGCACACCTCGACGGCGAGCTGGCGAAGCTGGAGTAGCGGAGTCCCGGCAAATTGAAATGCCGCGCCTCAGCCGTTCGTTTCGCCCCCCACCATGGCCGAGAGCAGTGACTACAAGAAAACGCTGAACCTTCCGCAAACCTCCTTCTCCATGAAGGGGAACCTGCCGCAGAACGAGCCGAAACGCCTCGAGCAATGGCGTCTCATCGACCTCTACAAGCTCATTCGCGAGAAGTCGGAAGGGCGGCCGAAGTCGGTTCTGCACGACGGCCCTCCCTACGCGAACGGCCACATCCACATGGGCCACGCGCTCAACAAGATCCTCAAAGACATCGTCGTGAAATCGAAAACGATGATGGGATTCGACTCGCCGTACGTGCCGGGCTGGGACTGCCATGGCCTGCCGATCGAGCACGCCGTCGACAAGGAGATCGGCAGTGGAAAGCGGAAGGAGATGTCGCCGGCCGACTTCCGGCGCGCCTGCCGCACCTTCGCCGAGAAGTTCGTCTCCATCCAGCGCCAGGACTTCATCCGGCTCGGCGTCTTCGGCGACTGGTTCCATCCCTACATGACGATGGCGTATCAGTACGAGTCCGATATCGCCTACGCCCTCGGTCGCTTCTTCCGCACCGGCATGGTCTACAAAGGACTCAAGCCAGTGCACTGGTGTACGTACGATCAGTCGGCGCTTGCGGAAGCGGAAGTCGAGTACGCCGATCACACGTCGCCATCGGTGTACGTGCGCTTTCGACTGACTGACGAATCGGTGAAGAGCCTCGACCTTCCGATCGAGAAGCCGTGCTACGCCGTGATCTGGACCACGACCCCCTGGACGCTCCCCGCCAACCTCGGCATCGCCGTCAAGCCCGACTTCGACTACGAAGTCATCGAGCACGCCGATGAGAACTACATCATCGCCGGCGAGTTGGTGCCGTCTGTCATCACGAAGTTCGGCTGGACCGAGTACCGCGTCATCAAAGTCTTCAAAGGTGCCGCGTTCGAGCACCTTCGCTATCGTCACGCGTTCCTGCCTCGCGAAGGTGTCTTCGTCCTCGGCGACTACGTCACGCTCGATCAGGGCACGGGCCTCGTGCACACGGCTCCCGGTCACGGCGTCGACGACTTCAAGACCGGGCAGCGCTACGGCCTCGAGACCTACACGCCCGTCAATCATCGCGGCGAGTTCACGCCGGATGTGCCGCTGTGGGCAGGAATGTTTGTGTTCAAGGCTAATCCCTTGATCGTCGAGTACCTGCGCGAGCGCGGCGCGCTCCTGCACGCCGAGACGATCACGCACTCGTACCCGCATTGCTGGCGCTGCAAGCACGCCGTGATCTTCCGCGCCACGGAGCAGTGGTTCATCTCGATGGACGACAAAAACCTTCGCGCGAAGGCCCTCGAACAGGTTCACAGCGTCAAGTGGTTCCCGGCATGGGGCGAGGAGCGCATGGCCGGCATGGTCGAGAACCGTCCCGATTGGTGCATCTCGCGGCAGCGCACCTGGGGTGTTCCGATCACCGTTTTGTACTGTGAAGGCTGCGGCGAGCCGGTCACGTCGCCCGAGCTGTTCGAGCGCGTGAAAGAACGGTTCCTCGCCGAGGGTGCCGATGCCTGGTACGACCGTCCGGCCACCGATTTCCTGCCCGCGAGCTACGGATGCACAAAGTGCGGCGGCACAGCGTTCCGCAAGGAGCTCGACATCCTCGACGTCTGGTTCGACTCCGGCTGCTCGCATCTCGCCGTACTGAAAGAGCGTCCCGAGCTGACGTGGCCCAGCGACGTTTACATCGAAGGGCACGACCAGCACCGCGGATGGTTCCAGTCGTCGCTGCTCGTCGGCACCGGCCTCGAAGGCGCCGCGCCGTTCCATCAGGTGATCACCTGCGGGTTCCTCATCAACGAACAGGGCGACAAAATGTCGAAGTCGCGCGGCAACGCGCTATCGCCGCAGGACGTGCTCAAGCAGCACGGCGCCGACGTCATCCGCCTCTGGGTTGCCATGATCGACTACCAGACCGACATGACGATCGGCCCGCAGATCATGGGCCGCGCGGCTGAGGCTTACAAGAAGATCCGCAACACTGCGCGCTACCTGCTCTCGAATCTCAACGGCTTCGAGCCGGAGCGTGATGCTGTTCCGCACGACCAGCTGCTCGACGTCGACAAGTGGGTGCTGTCCCGGGCTGCCGAGGTGTTCGATCGCTGTCGCAAGGCTTACGAAGAGTACGAGTTCCACATCGTCTATCACCGCGTGCTCGACCTCTGCACCGTCGTGCTTTCGTCGCTCTATCTCGACATCTCGAAAGACACGCTGTACTGCGATGCACCGGCGTCCGTCAGCCGGCGCTCGGCGCAGACCGCGATGTACGAGATCCTGCGCGGCATGGTGGCCTTCCTGGCGCCGCTGCTCACGTTCACGACGGAAGAGATCTACGAAGCGATGCCGGGAGTGAAGGAGCAGTCGGTGCACCTCATCGACTTCCCCTCGATCACGGCGCCTGCAACCGATTCCGCCGCGTGGGATCGCATCTTCCGCGTCCGCGAGGCCGTATCGAAAGTGCTCGAAGGCGCGCGCGCCGCGGGAACGATCGGGCAGGCGCTGGAAGCTGACATCACGCTTCACGGCGTCACGCGTGAGGCGATCGTGGGTACTCTCGATCTCGATCTGGCCAAAGTCTTCATCGTGTCGCACGTCGACTTCGCGGCTGCTCCGTCAGATTCGACGATCGAAGTCGAAGGCCTCGGGCCGATTGGCATCACGATGTCGCCTGCCCGCGGAAAGAAATGCGGCCGCTGCTGGCAATATCGCGAAGAAGTCATCGAAGACGGTGGCTTGTGCGCGCGATGCGATGAGGTGGTGGCGTCACTCGAAGTTCCTGAGCAGCCGACGGTTTAGGTCTTAGAACCACTTCACGCGGAGGCGCGGAGATGCGGAGGGAGCTCTCCGCGTCCCCCGCGTCTCCGCGTGACACGGTTTGAGACCTGCTACGCTAACCCCGCTTGCGCTTCGCGGACCTCCACACCCACACCTATCACTCCGACGGCACCCGTTCGCCGCGCGAGGTCATCGATGTCGCGTTGTCGTTCGGCATCGAGATCGTGGCCATCAGCGATCACGACAATCTCGCCGCGTACTTTGAGATCAAGGCCTACGCGGACGAGCGCGGCGTCACGCTCATTCCGGCGACGGAGCTGTCGTGCGCGTACGAAGGCGTCGACATCCACATCCTGGCCTACGCGTTCGACGCCCACGATGAACGGATCGCGGCGCGTTTGCAGCATTTCCGTGACGCGCGGCAGACGCGCGGCCGGCGCATCGTCGAGAAGTTGCGCGCCCTCGGGTACAACATCAGCTCCGAGCGCGTCGAGCAGCTCGCTGCCGGTGGCGCGGTAGGCCGTCCGCACGTGGCGCGCGCGCTGGTCGAAGGTGGTTTCGTCGCCTCCGTTTCGGACGCCTTCGATCAATTGCTCCGTCCCGGCAAGCCCGGCTACGTGGAGAAAGATCGCTTCGCCATCGAGGAGGCCGTCGCGCTGATGCACGCGACTGGCGGCTTGACGTCGATCGCGCATCCGACGCTCTATCCCGATCACGCGCGGATCGTCCCGCAACTGCTCGACGCCGGCATCGACGGCATCGAGGTTCTGCATCCCGACGTCGGCGAAGCATCGCGCGAGATCTACACGAGCGTGGCCCGCTTCCGCGGCAAGATGCTGACGGGCGGCTCGGACGACCACGGCACCGTGAAGAAGACCGAAACGCTGGGCACGATCAAAGTGCCGGAAGCCTGGATCGGTCCGATTCTCGACCGGCTATAGCGCGTTCTCGGAGTCTGCGCGGCAGAAACTACGACGCCGTACGTCACACGCCCCGACCGCACTCGGGCGAGGACGCCCAAGTGCCCGCGGTCGAGACGACCTCACTCCTTACTGACGTGCACGCCTCGCAGCGCTGAGGAGTGCGGGCGTCTTCGCCCGCGGCCATCGAGGCGTCCCGCCTCGATGGTTGGATCTCCGGCCTGATGCTCCAATGATTTGAAGCGTTCTCATCTCAGAACAGCTTCGACTGCGGCGCCTTCATGCCGCCTCGCAGCGCGTCGATGAGAGCCTGCCCAAGCAGAGCTTTCTGCCAGTTGCGCATGACGGGGACGCGATCGAGATCGGCCGGTTCGTGCGGCTGGGCCTCCGCGACCGAAACGAGGATGTGGCGGGGCGCGAGCACCGAGGCATCGACTTTCAGATCTTTGGCAATCTTGTCGCGGGCCTTCTTCATCCGGTCGATGCGCGCTTCCATCTCGCGGTCGCGCAGCCAGGTCTTCGACTCCGACTTCTCCGGCAGCTCCTCGTCGGGAATCGCCATCGCCTCTTTCACCAAGCGAACGATGTCACGTCCGAAGCGGCCGCGGTGATAGCCGGAGACACCCTTGATGCTGTTGAAATCCTGCGTCGACGCCGGCTTGACGCGGGCCAGCTCGAAGATCAGGTCATTGCCGAAGATCTTGAACGGAGGGCGGTCGGCCTCGCGGGCCAGACCGTCGCGAAAGTCGTAGAGCGCGCGAACGACGGCCAGCGAACGGCGGTCGAGGGCGCCGAGTCCCTTGAGCCGCCGGAAGGGCTCCTCGTCGCCATCCTTTTCGTTGAATCGGATCTGCTCCTGCCTGCCGAACTCCTCCACCGCCCACTCCCACCGGCCCAGCGCGGTCAGCTCATCGCGAAGCCGTCCGGCCAGCGCGATCAGATGCCGCGTGTCGGTGGCCGCGTATTCGAGCATGTCGGGCGGCAGCGGACGCATAGCCCAATCGGCGCGTTGATGCTTCTTGTCGACCTTGAAACCGAAATGGCGGTCGAGCAGCGCGGCCAGGCCAAAGGCCTCGTAGCCGAGTAGCTGCGAGCAGACCATCGTGTCGATCAGATTCGCGATCGTGAAGCCGAAGTCGCGGTTGAGGATGCGCAGGTCGTAATCGGCGCCGTGCAGGATCTTCGTGATCTCACGATTTGCCAGAATCTCCCCGAACTTCGCGATATCGATCTTGCACAGAGGATCGATGATCATGTCCTCGCCGGGAATGGACATCTGGATCAGGCAGACCTTGTCGAAATACGAATGCAGCGAATCAGCCTCGGTGTCGAGGGCGACGACCGGCTGCGCGGCAACGCGCGCCATCGCGGCATCGAAGGCCACTTGTGTATCGATGACATTCACAGCACACGCTCCCGCAACCCGATCGATACCAGCTTCTCGTTGAATGCGCTGCGGTCGAACGATTCGCCCGCGGCAAGGACGCGCACATCGTCCAGCTCGTCCGACATGCTGAGGAGGAGCGCCAGATCCTCGGCGGCAGGAACCCGAATCTCCCGGGCATTGATCCCGGTATGGAGCTCGATCGTGCGCGCATTCGCGAACATGCGCGCGTAAAGCGCGTTGCTGGCCACGAGCACGTGTACGCGAACGTCGCCCTCTTCGTCCACCCACATCAGCGGAACGAGGTCGAGCTCCTCGGTCTGCTCGATCTCGTCGCGATCGACGCGGAAGCCGCGGTTGTTCGCCATCATCGCAACCTGATTCTGCTGTTGCGGTTGCATCAATGCGAGCACATCGATCGATCCGCCGTCGATCATGCCGCCGACCGTGGCGCCTATCCAGGCCACGCGCGCGACGCTGCCGACGAACATCGACTCGATTCGGAGCTTGGAGAGAAGTTCTGCGGTTGATTCGATTGCCCGGACATAGCGCGCCGTCGCGCGGAGAGGATGCATGAGCGGGCGATTATAGTTGTTCGCGCGGTACCATGACTCCGGTGCTCGATCGCCTCCGCGACCTCATCTCCCATCACTGGGGATACGATTCGTTCCGTCCGTTGCAGCAGGAAGCCATGCTCGCCACGCTCGAGCGGCGCGACTCGCTCGTGGTGATGCCGACCGGCGGCGGCAAGTCGCTCTGCTACCAGGCGCCCGCGCTCCTCAGCGAGCACGTCACGGTTGTCGTCTCCCCGCTCATCTCGCTGATGAAGGATCAGGTCGATGGCTTGCGCGAGTGTGGCGTGGCCGCGGCCCAGCTCAACAGCTCGCAGCGCAGCGACCAGCAGCGCGAGATCGAGCGCGCTGTGCTCGACGGCAAGATCAAGCTGCTCTTCGCATCGCCTGAGCGGCTGGCCATGGGCAGTTTTCGCGATCTGCTCAAACGCGCCAACGTTCGGACGTTCGCCATCGACGAAGCACACTGCATCAGCCACTGGGGCCACGACTTTCGTCCGGAGTACCGTCAGCTTCGCGAACTGCGCAAGACGTTCCCCGAGGCGTCCGTGCATGCGTACACGGCAACCGCAACACCAAAAGTACGGCAGGACATCATCGAGCAGCTCTCGTTGCACGATCCGCTCGAGCTCGTCGGCGACTTCGACAGGCCGAACCTCACCTATCGCGTCCTTCCTCGCACGAAAGAATGGGAGCAGGTGCTCGAAGTCGTCGGGCGGCACCAGGGCGAGGCCGGCATCATCTACTGCATCCGCCGGCGTGACGTCGATTCGCTCTCCGAAAAGCTGCGGCGCAAAGGAGTCAACGCCGTCGCCTATCACGCCGGCCTCTCACCTGAGGAGCGGCGCGGAGCGCAGGAACAGTTTGCGACCGAGAAGTGTGACCTGGTCGTAGCCACCGTCGCCTTCGGAATGGGCATCGACCGCTCCAACGTCCGTTTCGTGCTCCACACCGGCATGCCGAAGTCGATCGAGCACTACCAGCAGGAGAGCGGACGCGCCGGGCGCGATGGACTCGAAGCGGAGTGCGTAATGCTCTACTCCGCCGCCGACGCCATCGTCTGGCGGACGATGATCGAGCGCGGCGGTGAGGGCATCGAGCCCGATCCGGTGTTCGTCGATGCGGCGATGCGTCACGTGCGCGATCTCGATCGCTACTGTTCCGCGGCCGCCTGCCGGCATCGCTCGCTGGTCGAATACTTCGGCCAGCAGTACACAGCCGCCAACTGCAACGCCTGCGACATCTGCCTCGGCGAAACAGAGAGCGTCCCCGACTCGCTGATCATCGCGCAGAAGATTCTCTCGTGTGTCTATCGCGTCGGCCAGGCGTTCGGCGTCGGGCACGTCACGAGCGTCCTGCGCGGCGAAGACACGGAGAAGATCCGCGACCGCGGCCACTCGCGGCTGTCGACGTTCGGGCTGCTTAAGACGTCGACGAAGCACGAGCTGCGCGAATGGATCTACCAGCTCATCGCACAGGACTTCCTTCGCCAGACTGAGGACGAATACCCCGTCCTCCACCTCGGCGCGCGCGCTCGCGACGCGATGAAAGGCGCCGTCGAGGTGAAGCTGCGGCAGCCGGCGGCGCGGAAGAAGGACAAGGCCGCTCGATCGACTACCGCGAATGCTCCGCTCGAGCCGCTCGTCGCGCACGACCGCGAGCTTTTCGAGTCGCTGCGCAAATGGCGCCGCTCGGAGGCCGAGCACCGAGGCGTGCCGCCCTACGTCATCTTCAGCGACAAGACGCTTCGTGAGCTGGCGCGCATGCGCCCGACGACCCTTCACGAGCTGCGCGGAATCTACGGCATCGGCGACGCGAAGCTCGAGGCGTTCGGCGACGCGCTCGTCACACAGATCCGCGAACACTGCGCGACCGCGCCATCGTAACGAGCAGCCACACCGCGAACGCAGACGAGCCCACTCCGGCAATCAGTCCTGCCGCACGCAGCAGAAAGGCGAAGAAATGATCGGCCGGCAGCATGTGCAACGCGCCGAGGATGTACGCCCAGTCGTGCTCCAAGTCCTCTGATGCTGCGAATCCGACCAGCGGCAAATCCTTCGCTCGCGCATCGCCCACGTACGCCGACAGCTCGTACAAGCTGTACGAAAGCCAGCAACCGCCGACCGTGATCCCGAAGTAATCCGGCTGCCGCGCCAGGTAGACGATGCACACAATCGGCACGGCGATCTGAAACACACTCCCCATGATCGCCGTGACGAAATGCGGCGCCCAGGCAGTGACGAGATGCCCCATCTCGTGAAAGCCGAGTGTGATGCCGTAGAAGATCGTCCAGCGAGTCGGATCGCGGAACTTGATGATCAGAAGATAGACCAGGTAGGTCAGCAGGATCGCCCGCGGAATCCACATCCGCCCCCGGCACCAATCGCGCGCGTCCTCGATGAAGAGATCGAGGACGGAGGGGTTGGTTGGCTTGGGTGGGGCTTCGATGTGACCCATTGGCGGAATTGTAGAGGAGTGCAGGCGTCTCGCCTGCGGCCGGCGGGCGTCCTCGCCCGACGGTGGTGTCCGCGCTTACTTAACAGTAACCAACGCGCTCGACTGTGGGCGATCTTGAATCTCGTCGCGTAACCTATCGGTGGCGACAGCCCCTTCGTAATCCGCAACATCCGAAGGCACCGCCGGGCGAGACGCCCGCCGGCCGCAGGCGAGACGCCTGCACTCCTCGGTCACAAATACTCCAGCACCCGCGAAACATGCTCCCACTCGGTCGCTCCGTTGCCGATGGCGACGCGGATGCCGTAGCGGTTGCGGAGGCGGGTGTGGGAGACGAAGAGGCGGCCGCTGGCGTTCATTCGTTCGAGCGCTTCGATGCTGGCGCGCTCGGATGCCGATTCATCGATCGCCCCGTTGGAATCGCGGACGACTTTGCGGAAGACGACCACGCTCAGGCTCGGCGGCGCGATCAACTCGATGTCGTCGCGTTTCTGCAGCTCCTCGGCGAGACGTCCGGCATCGGCGATGTGCTGGCGGATCACCGCCTGCATCCTCGCGACGCCGTAGTGCTCGAAGAGGAACCAGAGTTTGAGCGCACGGAAGCGGCGGCCGAGCTGGAGGCCGTAGTCCATGTAGTTGACCTCGGCCGAATCGGGCGTCTTCAGGTATTCGGGCACCAGCGAGAACGTCTCGCGCAGTACCTCGGGCTGGCGCGTGTAGAGCACGCTGCAATCCATCGGCGTGAAGAGCCACTTGTGCGGATTGACCACGATCGAGTCGGCAGCTTCGACGCCATCCCAAAGCCAGCGGAACTCGGGACAGATCGTTGCCGGGCCGGCGTAGGCCGCGTCGACGTGAAGCCACGCACTCTCGCGTTGCGCGATCGCCGCAATCCTCCGAACGGGATCGATCGCCGCTGATGACGTCGTGCCGACCGTGGCCACAATCGCGCAGGGCACCGCGCCGGCCTTGCGATCGCGCGCGATCGTTTCTTCGAGCGCATCAACCCGCATCGCCAGCGAATCGTCGCCCGCAATCTTCACCACGCCGTCGATTCCGAAGCCGAGAGCGAGCGCTCCCTTTTCGATCGAGGAGTGAGCGTGTTCGGAGCAGTAAACGCGAAGTGCCGGCGCCGCGGAGAAACCGCGCGTACGAATATCCGGTGCCGACTTTTCGCGGGCAGCGGCAAGCGCCAGGAACGAATTGATCGACGCGGTGTCGTTGATGATGCCGAAGAGATCGCCTGGAAGGCCGAGCGCATCGCGAAGCCAGCCGAGCGTGACCATCTCCAGCTCGGTCAGCGAAGGCGACGTGCGCCAGATCATGCCGTTCGCGTTCAGCGCAGCAGTGAGAAGCTCGGCCAGGATTCCGGCCTGCGAGGCGGTATTGGCGAAGTAGGCGAGGAACGCCGGATGGTTCCAGTGGGTGATCCCGGGGAGAATCTTTGACTCGACGTCGGCAAGAAGGTCCTCGTACGGGCGCCCGTCGCGGCTCGGCTCCGCGGCAAACTTCTTCGCGATGTCGCCCGGCTGCACACGGGATAGCACGTCGTAGCGGTCGACGCCGTCGAGGTAATCGCCGATCCAGTCGATCAGCTTGTGGCCGGCGTCACGGAACTCATCACTGGTCGGGTCGAGCTTGGGCATGCGGCGCATCTTGGCTGCCCCGCAGCGAATTCGCAAGCATCAGAAAGACCACGAAGGCGATGGGCAGGGCCGCCTGGGCGGTCAGCCGCGACCACGAAGTCATCACATGCCAATGCAGGTCGTTCGGCGTCGCCAGATACGCAACGACATAAAAGAGAAGCTGGATAAGCGTGACCAGAAACACAAAGCGCTCACCGCGCCGGGCCGCGGCCGGAGCGATCAGAATCCCGGCCAGGATTACGAGCCAGAACCACGGGTCATGCAGCCGTGTGATGAGAAAGCCGAGAATCTCGTGGACGTGCGGCAGGCGCGCCACGAGCCGCGAGAAGGGAGACCCGCCGGCGATGTCGGTCGGCAGTACATGGGTGAAGCGCAGAATGAGCCACGGTGCGGCTAGCGCGTAAGCCGGCCACAGTTTTGTCGCGGTCGCAAGGCGACGCCATCGCGATGTCTCGCCAACTCGAAACCACGAGACTGCGGCAACCGCGATCGTCACGGCAACCAGCAGCGCCAGACCTTCGTTCTTGCAGTTCGCGGCAAAGCCGAGCATGAGCGCTCCGTGGCGCCACGCGGCGGCATCATCGTCGTCGCGAAGGGCCGTGCGCACGAAGAGGACGGCCGCGCCTCCAAAGGCGATGAGCGCTCCTTCCGCTAGCCCTATGAACGTGCTGACGGCGCGCGACGCGAGGGCGAGGCCGAGGAGCGATGCAAAGAAGGGCGAAGTCTCGCGCGCGGCCAGCCCGCGTGCGATCAGCACCGCGCCAACTCCCCAGGCCACGCAGAGCAGCCCGAGCCAGCGGTCGCTCCAGCTTCCGTTGAGCAGCGCGACAAAGTCGAAATTCAGCGGGACGAGCAGCGGATAGTCGGTATGGGCGAACGTGTTCCAGCGGCTGCCGAGGAATCGCCAATCGATCCCTCCTTCCTCGAGAAAGACGCGCGCTTTGAGGCCCCAAATCGCCCAGAAATCCCACTCCCAGAGTGAGGCCAGCGTGGCGTAGAGCGCGTAGCCGGTCAGCGCAAACAGCGTAACGACGTCGAAGACATGCGCACGCGCGGCAGGCTGCGGCTTGCCGGTTGCCGGCTGCTTGGCGAGGATCGACGCCGCGCAGAAGACTGCCAGGGCAGCGAGCGTGACCTCAGGCAGCGTCCAGCGCAGCTTCACGACGGAAACGGCGAGCAGGATGAGAAAGATGGCCCCGCTGCCATAAAGGAACGACGCCCCAACCAGCAGCGGTCCTCGGGCGCGGCGATCGACAGCGAGCGTGATCGGCAACCCGAGGACCGTCATGCTGAGGATGGCGATGAGCGCGGCGGTCATCGCTGCGCTTCCGGATGCAGTGGGCTGGCATTACCACCGGCGGGATTCGGACGCCCGGCAGGCGGTACCGCGCCCCATACCGGCCGCAGAAGAGTCCCCCCCTCGCCCTGCCAGACGATCTCGGCAGGCATGCGGACCGTCATTTCAAACGCGGCGATGTAGCGCGCGGCGCGGAAGTTTTGCGGAAGCTTCTCGTTCTCCGGAGTGACGAGCGGCAGCACCTCGCGGCCGGTAAGAAAGTAGCTGGCACGGTAGTAGGCGTACGAATAGCCGCTGTCCCACGCCATGCCCGGAGCGATGATGGCGATCGTGTCGCCCGGCTGCGTATGCGCGCGAACACCCTCGAGAAAGCGCGGATAGAGCGGCCACAGCCGGTCCGGAGAGCCATTCATCTCGCGCGCGGCTGCCTCGCGATCGACGAATAGGATCTGCAGCATGCGCGGTTTGATGCACACCACGAGCAGGGCGAGCAGAGCAATCAGGAGGAGGGCGCGGCGCAGCATGTGGCGCGATTGTACGAGGTCGGGAGTGGGGGGGGTTGGGTGTGGGGGTGGGAGGGAAGCGACCGAGCTCTTCTCCAGGGTTCACGCGGAGTCTCTTGCGAAAGACACCCGAGTCTTTTGCGAAAGACTCTGAGTCCTTTGCGAAGGACTCCCGAGTTCTTTGCGAAAGACTCCGAGTCCTTTGCGAAAGACTCCGAGTCCTTTGCGAAAGACTCTGAGTTCTTTGCGAAGGACTTCCGAGTTCTTTGCAAAGGACTCTGAGTTCTTTGCGAAGGACTTCCGAGTTCTTTGCGAAGGACTCCGAGTTCTTTGCGAAAGAC
>Ga0307470_10000036_pt1 | contig 97138 bp, 93 predicted proteins | sample atmos_gasesAM3C__FD_204565 | JGI IMG/M metagenome (GOLD analysis project Ga0307470, IMG submission 204565) | Hardwood forest soil microbial communities from Morgan-Monroe State Forest, Indiana, United States - atmos_gasesAM3C_05 | ecosystem: Environmental > Terrestrial > Soil > Temperate forest... | reverse complement strand
TCGACGCCGACCGTAACGATATGGAGGGTCGACCGCAACGATATGGAGGGTTGACCATAACGATGTGGAACGTCGACCGTAACGATGTGGAGAGTCGACCGCAACGATATGGAGGGTCGCCCGCAACGATGTGGAAGGTCGACCGTAACGATGTGGAAGGTCGGGCACAACGATGTGGAGGGTCGACCATAACGATGTGGAAGGTCGGCCGTAACGATGTGGAGGGTCGACCGTAACGATATGGAGGACCTAGCGCAATGATGTGGAGGACCCCACCGTAACGTTGAACTAAGAGCGAATGTGAGCCTGAAGATCTACAAGCACCGGCGGCTCGCCATCCCCCTCCGCCACCCCCAACGCCCCCTCCACCACCGCCCGCTGTCGCGCGGCATCATTCGGACGATCGAGCGGATACCCGTGCCGGAAGGGGACAAACAACGCTCGCGGCGGCCGCACCTTCTCCGCCACCTCGCGAAGCAGGACGATGCAGACCGTGGTGATTCCGCGTCGCTCGATCTCCGCGGCGATCAGACTGACCGCCTGGTTGCACATCGGTCAGACCGGGACGAGGAGGACGACGTCGACCGCGTCCTCAACGAGTAACCGGGCGGCGGCGTGGGCAGTGTCGCTGATGAGACGGCCGGGCGCCGTGATCGAGCCCATGAAGGAGAGATGACGCTTGCTGACGCGGCCGATCCGTCCGTCGCTCGCGAGCTCATGCAGGCGGTCGAGCGGGAAGGCCAGGTTGGGGTCGGACTGGACGCCGGAGTGGTCGAAGGTCTCGCTGCGATGCGTGTCGATCAGCGCGGAGACGTCAGCATCGCCCGGGATGACGCGGTAGCTGCTGTCGCCCCCTTTGATCTTGTCGTCGAACGGCTGCTGACCCGCCATGACCAGGCCGGCGGTGGTGACGAGCGCGACATTGGCCTCGGCGAGCGGCTTCCGGAGCGGCGTCCACGGGACGGGGTCTATACGACGCCACCGGTAGGTCTTCAGGAAGGCGCGGATGACAAAGGAGAACTCGGAGAGGTCGCCCATGAGAGGGGGAGTTTACCGAGAGTAGAATGAAACGGTGCAGCAGACGCGTAGGCAGTACACACTGGACGACTATCTTTCGTTGCAGCGAGGGATCGAGGTCAAACTCGAGTACTTCAATGGCGAGATCTACCTCATGGCAGGCGGGTCTGCCGGTCACAATCGGATCAGCCGGAATGTTCTGAAGCTCTTCGACGCGGCTCTGGCCGGCTCTTCCTGCGAAGCGTTCGGCAGCGACATGCGTGTGAGCACACCGTCAGGTCTCTATACCTATCCCGACGCATCGATCGTCTGCGGTCCGAAGGTCAGCGATACCTCGGAAACGATCAGCAACACGATCGTGATCGTCGAGGTTCTCTCGGATTCGACGCGCAATTACGACCGCGGGGAGAAGTTCGAGCTCTATCGTTCGATTCCGGCGTTACGACACTACCTGCTGATCGAGCAGGCGTTCAGCCAGGTGGAGCACCGTTGTCTCCAAAGTGACGGCTCCTGGTCTCATGAGATCAAGGAGTCACCCGATCAGATCATTCACCTCTCGGAACCCGGCATTGATCTTCAAGTAGCCCGGATCTACGAAGGCGTCGAAATGGCGTCGCTGCGACCTCCAAGGTAGCCGCGAAGGGAGCGCACGCAACGTAGGTCGGACTCTCAGTCCGACCAGAGCTTGGGAGAGCGGTAACTGATAACCGGCTTGCAGTTCAGAGCCGCGCAAGCTCCGGTCGGACTAGAGAGTCCGACCTACGTTACAAGCTGAGTCCGACCTGCGTTTGGCCGCGATAAACTGCTGACATGCGCATCCGAGTTGGCACCAGCGGCTACAGCTACAAAGAGTGGAAGGGGACCTTCTACCCCGAGGATCTGCCGGCGGCGAAGATGCTGGCGTATTACGCCGAGCGATTCGACTCCGTAGAGATCAACAACACTTTCTACCGGATGCCTGATGCGAAGATGGTGGCGAAGTGGGGGGAGCAGGCGCCGGACGGATTCACGTTCGTGCTCAAGGCGCCGCAGCGGATCACGCATATGAAGAAGCTCGCCGGCGCGGGAGCGGATGTCGGCTACCTGTTCGACACCGCGCGGACGCTGGGAACGAAGTTGGGTCCGATCCTTTTTCAGCTTCCGCCGTATCTGAAGAAAGACGCGGCCACGTTGCACGACTTCGTCGCCGAGCTGCCGGAGGAGGGGAAGGTTGCCTTCGAGTTCCGGCACGCTTCGTGGTTCGACGAGGACGTCTACAAAATCCTCCGCGATCGGGACATCGCCCTCTGCGCGGCGGACACAGACGAGGTGACGGACGTTGACGCGCTCGTCGTCCCGACGGCGTCGTGGGGCTACATGCGCCTTCGCCGCGCCGAGTACACGGCGGCGGAGCTCGAGGCGTGGGCGGCGCGCGTGCAGCGGCAGGCCTGGAGCGAGGCATACGTCTTTTTCAAGCACGAGGACGAGGGGAAGGGGCCGCGCTTCGCGGTCGAGTTCCGCGCGCACCTGCGTTGACGCCGGGACGCCCCGTGGTTAGGCTTCGCCAACCGTGTCTCTGCTCCGGAGTCTCATGGTCTTCTCGACGCTGCTCACGCTCAAGTACGTGAGCAGGATCTTCTATCGCCATGATTTCGACTGGGTCGGTGACGTGCTGCCGAACCCATGGCACAACATCCGGCTGGTTGCTTTCCTCAACCACACCAGCCTCTTCGAACCGGTCTTTCTCACCGGCGTTCCGAACCACTTCATCTGGCGTCTGGCCGCGCACGGCGTCGTGCCTGCGGCCGAAAAGACCACCGGGCGTCCGCTCGTCGGCATGATCTTCAAGTTCGTCGCCCATCACGTGGTGGCCATCACGCGCGAGCGCGACCACACCTGGTTCCAGTTGCTGAACAGCATCGATCCGCAGTCGATGGTCATCATCCTGCCCGAGGGGCGGATGAAGCGCGCCAACGGCCTCGACCTGCAGGGCAATCCGATGAGCGTCCGCGGCGGCATCGCCGACATCCTCCTGGCCATGAAAGAGGGGAGGATGCTCATCGCCTACAGCGGCGGACTGCACCACGTCCAGTTCCCCGGCGGCCTGCCGCGCGTCTTCAAGACCGTGCGGCTGCGGCTGGAGATCATCGACATCGCCGCCTACATCGAAGAGATGATGCGCAACGGCGGCGCGGAGCAGTTCAAGAAGAATGTCATGCGCGATCTCGACCGGCGCCGCGATGCGTATTGTCCCGAGGAGGGACTGAGGAAGACTGCGTGATCGCGGTAGCGCGGTCTCGGGGTTGCGCGGTCTCGTGGGACGTGTGATCTGTCTTTGTCTTTGCCGCGAGCCCCCGCCGCAACCGCGAGACCCCGCCGCAACTGCGAGACCCCGCAACCGCGTTACCGCCGCTTGAACACCTGCCACGCGGCGATGGCGATTCCGATGAAGGCCAGGGCGATGAGCAGCTTGTTGTCGGCCAGCGTCGACCAGAACGACTTCTGCGGCCTCGACTTCGTGCCTGCCATCGCGTTCATCTGCATCCGCCTGGCGGTACCGCTCATCGATTCGGATACGGCGCGCTTGAAGTCGTCGAACGTTCGCGTTTCGTCGGCGGGCGCTACAGCCATGGCCCGCTGGGTATCGATGAGGATGACGTTTGATGGCATCGGCACGATCAGTTTCTGGCCGTGATCTCCGGCGGCGACGTTGTACGTGCCCTGGTTGAAGTAAAGCGGTGTCAGACCGAGGCGGGTGTTGCGGAGGAAGACGACGTGCTCGTCACCCTTTTGGAAGACCGGGACGCCGCTGGTCTCCTGATGGATCCCGTTCACGCTGCCGCCCGGGGTGACGATGGTGATCAAGCCTGCGGCGTCTCCCTTCAGCGACTGCTCGACGGTGAAGGTGGCGTAGGTCACGATCCAGCGGCCGGTGGGGTCGTACCGCGCATCCGTTTTGAGGCACTTGCCGAGGATGATGGCGGCAGCGTGGTCGACCTTCTCGTCGAATGTCGCAACCTGCGCGATAGCAGCCTGAGCGGCTGGGACAGCGATCGCAACGATGACGAGCGCCAGGAGAGGGATCAATCGGTTATTTGACTTCATGCTGAGATGACAATAAGCAAGTGAGGGGCCACATTATTGCGCACGCCTACGCCGCCCGCGGTCTCCTCCGCCGATCAGCGATCGTCTCCCTCAGGAACTTCAGCAGCGCCCGCTCCTCCTTTGATAGACCGATGCGGACGACCGGGGAGCCCTTGTGGTGCTTGCGCAGCATCTCGAATGGTTTGCCTTCCATGTACTCATGGAGAAGGCGCGGGCAGATGTAGGACGAGCGGCAGACTGCGGGGGTGTTGCCGAGCTGTTCGGCCGTTGCTTGAACGGCGCGCCTGATCCTGCGCTTGCGCTCGGTCTTGCTCGCGCCCTGACCCTCCATGCCCAGGGCGATCGAGCAGAGGAGGGTACCCGCCCATGTGCGGAAATCCTTCGCCGTGAAGCTCCGGCTGATGATGGACTGGATGTAGTCGTTCACCTGGCCGTCTTTCACATTGCGGACCTTGCCGTGGTCGATGAACACGAACAGCTTGGGCCCATGGAGCGTCTTCAGCTCCTGGACCACCGCCGCCACGTCCGGATCCTCGATGGCCCGCATCTGCGACTTCCGCCATTTGCCGACGTAGTCGAACAGCAGCACAGCTCCGTCGACCTTCACGTGCCTCGATCGAATCGTGGTCAACCCGTACGTGGCCTCGGACTTCACGCTTTTGTCGTTGCCGACGCGGAAGAACCCCTGATCGATGAGGCGGACGATGGCGGCGAGCACGTGTTCGCGATCGAGGTCGGCTCGCTTCAGGTCCGCGCGCACGCGCCGGCGCAAGGCTGGCAGCGACTCGCCGAACTCGACCACGCGTCTGAATTTCTCCTCCTCGCGCTGGGCGCGGAAGCGCGCGTGATACAGGTACTGCGTTCGGCCCTTCCGGTCGATGCCGACGGCCTGGAGCGGCGCCGATTCGCCGCGGGCGATGCGCACGTCCTGCCATGCCGGCGGAATGCGCAGCTTGCGGATGCGCGCCAGTGTCTTGTCGTCATCGACCGGGGAGCCAAGGGCGTTGCGATACATGAAGCCTGTCGCCTTGGTTCCCTCGCGCCGGATGCCGTGAAGATCGAGGTACCAGCGACGGCGAACGCCCTTTCCCGGCATGATGCGCGCGATTTTGCGAGAATGGTGCCGCTTGACCGAGGCCAGCAACGAGCACGACGTGGTGAGAGGCAGTGCGGTCGAGCCGTTGACCTCGCGCCAGCGGACGATTGTCATCGCCCTGATCGTCGTCGTTGCTCTGACGCGGCTCCTGGCCGTCTCCCATTCCATGTGGGACTGGGACGAAGCGCTGTTCGCCCTCGCGCTTCACCATTACGACGTCGCCCAGCATCATCCCCATCCGCCCGGATTCCCCCTTTTCTTCGCCATGGCCAAGCTTGCGCGCACCGTCATCCACGACGACTTCCACGCATTGCGCGCCGTCAGCACCCTGGCGTCGCTGTTCCTCTTCCCGGCCATGTTCGCGCTGGCCCGGTCGTTGCGCTTCCGATTCCGCACCTGCCTCATCGCGGCGCTGCTCCTCTCCTTTCTGCCGAACGTCTGGTACTGGGGCGGTACGGGGTTCACTGATGAACTGGCACTGGTGACCGGGTTGTCGGGGATGGCGTTTTTGCTGCGCGACGACCGCAAGCGCTGGACGTATATCGCCGGCTGCATTCTCTTCGCCGCGACCATGCTCGTGCGGGCGCAGAACGTTCTGATGGCCTGGCCGTGGATCGTGGCGTCGTGGCGCCGGCTGCGCGCGCGGCGCGGCGGCGACGTGATCGCCGGTACCTTGTTGATCATCGTTCTGGTCCTGACCGGCTATGGCATCGCCGCGAAGCTGACCGGCATCGACGATTTCATCCTCACCACGAAGTTGCATCAGCACTACGTCGCCAACGTCGATGGCGCGCTGAATCCGACGCGGACTCCGATGCGGTTCCTTCTGCGCGATTTTCTTTTCGATCCCTTCGAGTCGCGCGCCGCATCGACGGTGATGTTCTTCTTCACGCTGCTGGCGTTTCTGCGCCCGCGGCGCGCGCACCTCGATGCCGTCCTGACGTTCGAGCCGAGCTTTCTGCTGACCTGGTTTCTTCTGAGTCCCACCGGCATCAGCCGTCTCTCGCTCGCCTATGTGGCCGCCAATGTCCTGCTCGCGGCCGATGGGATGGATGTCGCGGCGACCTTCATCGCCTCACGCGTGCGCTCGCTGCCGCGCGAGCGGCTGGCCACGGCGCTGCAGGCGCTTATCGCCGCGGTCGTCATCGGACGCTACTTCGTCTGGGTCTGGCCCGGTCTGCGCGAGGTGCGGACAACCGACTCGCCGCCGGTGCAGGCCATGCTCTGGATACGCCAGAACGTGCCGCCCGGCGCGAAGGTATACAGGAGCGCCGGGCTGCTTTCATTCGCCGACTACTACCTGCCGGAGTACAAGGTCGTCGAAGCCGCCGACGACTTCGATCCATCCAAAGTGCCGGCTGAAGCAAATGCGGTTTACGTGGCCGACCACCTCGACTCCTGGAGTCAGGCGATCAATTTCCGCCGGCCGCGCTGGCGGCTCTGGGCGCTCTTTAACCGGCGTTATTTCGAGGTCTCGGTGCTTCCGATCGGCAGATGGATCAAATTCGGCGCCGGATGGTACGGCGATGAGCAAGGCGACAACGGAGATCACTGGCGGTGGATGGGGCACGAAGGCCATCTTCTGCTCGGGCCTCTCGGACATCGCGCCCGCCTCGGATTCACCGCCACGTTTCCTCTCGATGCCGAGCCCGCGCCCTCGGTGACAGTCATGCTCGACGGCAACGTGGTCGATCGCTTCGTGCCGAAGAGCGCGGATGTCGAACGGACCTATGACGTCCAGTCGCGAGGCGGTACGCCGGACGAACTGGTGCTCTCGGTCGACCACGCCGTCAACCCGTCGCGCACGCATCCCGGCGGCGACCCGCGCGAGCTGGGGATGCAACTGCATCGGATTGTGTGGAAGTAGTAGCTCTTAGCTGTTAGCTCTGAGCTATTAGGGGAACCGTCAAGAGCTAAGAGCCAAGAGCTAAGAGCCAAGAGCCAACTATCTCGTGAACGAGATCGACTGTGGCCGCCACGTCTTCACGCGCTTTCCGTCTTTGATGGGAGGAGTGAACTTGATCGAACGCATCGCCCGGCTCGCGGCCTCGTTGAAGCCAAAGCGTGGATCGCCTTTGAGAATCTTCACTTCCACCACGTCGCCGTTCTCCGAGATCAGGGTGGAGAGAATCACCGTGGCCTCGGCATGTTGCCGCAAGGCCAGCGGCGGATAGGCCGGGTGGATCTCCGAGAGCGGCTGCGGAACCTTGTCGAGCTCCGTCACGTCGACAACGTCGCCTTCGTGAATGGTCATCGCCGGTTGTGGCGTCAGTGCCGGTGCCGTGTTGGTGGCCGGCTGTGGTTGCGGGGTCAACGCCGGTGCCTGCTGAGCGACGGTCTGCGTCGGCGCCGGTACCTCCTGACGCGAGGCCACACGGCGCTGGTCGAGCGCCGCAGCGGATCCTCCGCGATCGTCGGCCTGCTGCGACGCCTGTGATGCCTGCGACGGCGGTGTGGTCAGGCTCGCCGTCTGCACCGGGGCGTTCTTCGACTGCTGCTGCTTGAGCTGTTTGTTCAAATCAGCCTGCAGCTTCATCATCTCTTCCTGCATCTTCTGCTGCACCGCTGCCTCGAAGGCTTTCTTCTGCGCCGCGGGATCGATCGGCGCCGTCGACGTTTGAGGCGATGCGGCCATCACCGGCTGCGAGATGACGACGTTCGGTTTCGGAGGGGGAACGGCGGCGTGCAGTACCGGCGCGGGCGGCTTCGGTTTCAGCGCGATGAACGCGCCGATTCCGATCGCGACCAATACCGCCGCCGCAACGGCGAACAGCGGCATGCGGCTCTTCGCAGGTGCCTCGGCGGATGACTGTGTCTCGGCCATTGGGGCGGCAACCGGCGCTTGCGCATACGCGGCCGCGTTGACCTTCGACTCTCTCTCGCGCTCCAGCGTTTCGCCTTCCAGCTCTTTCTTCAGCAGGTTGCTGAGGTAGAAGGCCAGATTGAACGTCGACGCCGAGTAGTTGCCGCCGTGCACGAGCGACGAGAGCACCTGCTTCATGTCGCCGATGGTGGCGTAGCGCGCATTGGGATCGATCGCCAGCGACTTGTCGATGATGGCGCGGATATCATCCGGAAGCGGTTGCCCCGAGAACGTCTTCGCCGCGCGGATCGTCTGCGCAAAAGCGCTGCCGGTGACCGCGTCGGGAGGCTCAGTGCCGGTGACGAGAAGGTAGAGGATCGCGCCGAGCGAATAGACGTCGGTCGTCTTCGAAACTTCCCCCGAGGCGCGGTACTCCGCCGCGAAATACTTCGCGAGCTCTCCGCCCACCTTGGCATCGTGCAGCGACGCCACCAGACCCTTCCCGAGCTGCTGCCCGGCCACGCGGATCTCGCCTTCATCCGTGATCCAGACGAACTGCGGGATCAAAGCGCCGTGCGCGAGTCGGTTGCCGAGGTAACGGAGATCGGCCGTCGTCGCCAGAGAGAGGGCGATCTTCTCCGCGACGACGATGGCCTGATCGAGCGGTACCGGATTCGGTGTAATGCCCGCGCCGCCGCGAGCCCGGTCGACGATGTGACGCAGCGAGCGTCCGCCCGAGTACTCATGCGCCACGAACGGAATGCCGTTCGCGACGTCGATGGTCTGATCTTTCGCGAAAGTCGTTCCGCTGAGCAGCGGCACGAGCTGATTCGCATCCGCCGCGCTCTGAAGGAGCGCTGCGCGATTGCCGCCCGACATGCGCCGCACGGCCATGATCGGACCGAGCTGCCCGCCGTCGACGCGGCCCGCGCGCCAGAGATCGCCGAGTGCGTCGGTCTCGAGCTTCTTGAAAAGGATGAACGGACCGAACTGCTCGTACGGACGGTTTTTCGCAGACATACTCTTGGGACCCCCCACGTTGTTTGCGGTGTGCAGGAGGATAGCACGGGAGGTTATTCGCAGTAGTTATTTGGCCATCACGGTCGTGCTGCCTGCTGCGCGGCGCGCTGATCGCGATACCACTGAATCTGGTAGATCTGCACGTTGCGATCGTGGTCGGCCAGGTTCGTGGCGAAGGCGTGCGTGCCGTCGTGTTTGGCCACAAAGTAAAGCAACTCGCTCTTCGCCGGCGCGGCCGCAGCGTGCAGCGAAGCCAGTCCGGGATTGGCGATCGGTCCCGGCGGCAGGCCGTGGTAACGATAAGTGTTGAAGGGAGAGTCGATCTGCAGGTCTGCTTTGTGAATGTTGCCGTCCCACCGCCCGGCCAGTTTCAGCGCGTAGATCACGGTGGGGTCGGCGCCGAGGAGCATCTTTCGATTGATGCGATTGAGGTAGACCGACGCCACCAGCGGTCGTTCCTCCGGCATGCGCGCCTCGGTCTCGACGATCGACGCCAGCGTCACCGTCTGATGGAGGGAGAGACCCGTGGTGATGTAGGCCATCTCGCTGCCGAAGTGCTTTCGGAAGTTCGCCACCATCGCCTGCACGATGGCGCGCGGCGGTGTGCCGGGATTGAACTTGTAGGTGTCGGGGAAGAGATAGCCTTCCAGGTTCCTGGCCTCGGGGGCGATATCGCGAATCAGTTCGGGATCGGCGGTCAGCTTGTCCCACTCCCTATCGCGGCCGAACCCTTCCTGCACGAAGATCTGTGCGGTGGCGAAGCGGTCCAGGCCCTCTCTGACCGTGACGCTCTTGGCCACGACGTCGCCCCGGATCAGCTTGTCCAGCACCTCCTCGGACGTCATCGGCTTCGAGAACTCGTAGATTCCGGCCTTGATTTTGTCGTTGTGCCGGATGACTTTCATGTAGACCAGCGGGATGTATTCGTCCCTGATGATCCCCTCGGATTCAAGGTGCTTGAGGATGGCTGCGGTACGGAGACCGTGGTGGACTTCGACATCCTTGAACGGTCCGCTGTAGTTCCTGTAGGGCGAGCGCATCGCGCGGAGAAAGAACCAGCCGCCGGCGATGGTGAGGATGATGGCAAAGACGCCGATCGTCCCCAGCGAATGGAGGACTTTACGGCAGCCGCCTCGTTCGCGCTCGCGCCGTGCTATGACGTCCTCCGGGCCTGGTCGTCGAGGTAGGACTGGAGAATGACCGCGGCGGCGTGCATGTCGATCTCCCGCTGGGCGTCACGCCGTTTTGTCCCGTTCTCGCGCAGTTGCCGGGAGGCCTCGGCGGTGCTGAGCGCTTCGTCCCACAGCACCACCGGTTTGCAGGTCTTCTGCCGCAGCCGCTCCGCGAAATCGCGGAACTTCTGCTGGCCGGTGTCGCTGTGGGCGCGCCGAGGAATGCCGACGACGATGGTCTCGGCGTCGATCTCCCGGGCGATGCCGGCCAGCTTCTCGACGATCTCCCCCTCGTTCTTCACCACCGAATGCGGCGTGGCGATGGAGCCCGAGGCGCTCACAGCCACCCCGATGCGCCTGCCGCCGTAATCGATGGCCATGATCGACATGGCGGGGATTGTACTTGGCAGTGCACATACAATGTCGGGTGCCCGGTGGCGAGTTGTCGGTTGGTTCCAAGGTTGCTGAGTTGCAGGGTTGCTGAGTTGAACACCTGCCAGCAACCCAACAACCTTGCAACTCAGCAACCCAGCAACTCAGGAACTCCATGAAGAACTTCAATCTCGACGCCATTCTCGAGGCGATGCTGAAAATGTCGGATCGTGTCTCCGACCTGAACTTCTCCGTGGGCCGGCCACCGCAGGTGGAGGTCGACGGCCAGCTCGTCCCGGTCAACTTTCCCGGGCTTCCGCGACTGACTCCCTACCAGACCGAGATGATCGCCATGCACATGCTGCACGGCGATCGGGAGCTCACGCGCGCATTGCTGGGCAGCGGATCGGTCGACCTGTCGTACTCGATCCCGCAGAAGACGCGGTTCCGCGTGAACATCTTCTCGCAGCGCGGCACGTACGCCATCGTCCTGCGCGTCATCCCCGAGGGCATTCCGACGCTGGAGTCGCTCCACCTGCCGCCGGAGCTGTCGAACATCTGCAAACTCAAGAACGGAATCGTGCTCGTCACCGGGCCGACCGGGTCGGGCAAGTCGACCACGCTGGCGGCGCTGATCAACAAGATCAACAACGACTACGCCTACCACATCATCACCATTGAAGACCCGGTCGAGTACATGCACAAGCACCTCAAGTCGACGGTCAACCAGCGCGAGCTGGGATCGGACACGAAGACGTTCGCGCACGCGCTGCGCGCGGCGCTGCGGCAGGCCCCGAAGGTGATCCTGATCGGCGAGATGCGCGACGTCGAGACGATCGAGATCGCCATGGAGGCGGCGGAGACGGGGCACCTGGTGCTGTCGACGCTGCACACCATCGACGCGGCGAAGACCATCGACCGGATCGTCGGCGTCTTCCCGAAGGATCAGGAGTCGCAGGTGCGCACGCGGTTCGCGCAGTCGTTCCGGTACGTCCTGTCACAGCGCCTCCTGCCGAAGAGCGGCGGCGGCCGGATTGCCGCGCTGGAGATTCTCAAATCGACCATGCGCACGCGCGACTACGTCCTCAAAGGCGAGACCGAGGGACGGTCGTTGATCGACGCCATGCACGACGGTTCGGTCGACGGCATGCAGACCTTCGACGACGAGCTCGAGAAACTGTGGAGCAAGCGCGTGATCACCAGAGAGATCGCCCTCGCCTACGCCACCAATCCGACCAACCTGGCCCTTCGCCTGAGCGATGGAGCGGAATCCGCGCAGGCCCCCGCCGAAGACGGCGACTCGATGTTGTCGATGCTGGAGTAAGGCGATGAAGATCACCTGCACCTCCTGCCAGAAGACGCTTTCCCTCGACGAGACCAAGCTTCCGATGAAGCCGGTCCTCGTTCCCTGTCCCGTATGCCAGACCAAGCTGCCGGTCGACCGCCGCAATCTGGAGATGGCCGGCGCCGTGGCGGCGGCGCAGGAGGCGGCACCGCCGCAGGCCGCGGTCGTGCCCGCACAGGCGCACGAGGAGGATGAAGGCTTCGGCGCGAAAGCGCTGATCGTCGGCAACGATCATGCGGCGCTGCGGCAGGCAGCGAAGATCATCGGCTTCATGCCCATGGTCATCGCTGCACCGAAGGAAGCCCGCGACTATTTCATGCAGGAGTATCCGCCGGTGGTGATGCTCAACCCGGCGCAGGTGACTCCGCCCCCTCTGACCGATTTCGCCCCGATCATCGCTCTGACCCCCTCCGACCGCCGCAAGTCCTTCTTCATCCTCTTCTCCGACAACCTCCGCACCCTCGACGGCAACGCCGCCTTCCTCTACGGCGTCAACCTGGTCGTCGCCCCCAAAGACCTCGGCGCCTTCCAGCAGATCTACCGGGAAGCGTTCAACTACCACGAACGCCTCTACGCGCCGTTGACCGCCACGCTGAAGGCGATGGCGACATAGGGCAAGGCACAGACACTCTTGTCTATGCTGTTCAGTGATCGTCACCGTTCCGAAGAAACCTTGACGAACGGCCTACGTTGACCATGCGAAGCGCGAGAGCGCCCGAGGGAGGAGCATTCGCATGATCGTGCATCGTTGTTTGAGCCTCAGCGCAGTAACCGTATTGGTTGCCGGTTGCCTCTTCGCCCAGACGCCGGCGCGCGTGCAGACCTTTCCTCTTCGCGATACGACCGGCCTGGCCGCGCCGAAGGTAAAGACGGAAGCGGTGACGTACCTGGGACGCAAATGCGTCCGGATCACCATGGAAGGGGAGGACAACGCCGGTCTGGTGCTGCTGCCCGCAACCGACTTTCAGGATGGAGTGATCGAGGCGGAGATCGCCCTGAAGCCCACGACGCCGCCGGGTGTCCGGTATCCGGGCTTCTTCGGGATTGCCTTCCGCGTCCGGCCCGACGCATCGCATTACGAGCTGTTCTACCTCCGGCCGGGAAACTCCGATGCCCCGGATCAACTGCAGCGGAACCATGCAGTCCAGTACGTCTCGGAGCCGGACTTCGGCTGGTATCGCCTGCGCCGGGAATGGCCGGCGCTCTATGAGTCGCACGCCGGCCTGGCGATGGAGACCTGGACAAAAGTGCGGATCGAGGTGGCCGGCCGCGCGGCGAAGCTCTATCTGAACGGATCGTCGAAACCGAGCCTGGTGGTGGATGGTCTGAAGGGTGAGGATCTGCACGGCGCCGTCGGGCTGTGGGGCTACACCAACGAGGAAGCCTATTTCTCCAACGTGCGGATCACCCCGTCCGCGCCGCAGAACGTGAAGAACGGCTCCGACGCCGCCGGCTCATGGGAAATGCGCTACGCCAGCGACGCCGGCGGAATGCCCGCATCGATGGACCTGCACCGTGACGGCACCAGGATAACCGGAACCTGGTCCGGCCCCCTCGGCGCCAACCGCGCCATCACCGGCACCTGGCGCAACGGCTACGTCGAGCTCTCCTTCGCTGGCGACTGGCCGAAGGAAAGCCGCCAGGGCGCCCCCGGCCCTGTCAACACGTTTCTCTCCGGCTGGATCGACGGCGATTCCGGCAAGGGGCGGATGCGCGTGGAAGGACGTTCCGACGGAACGTGGGTGGCGAAGAGGAAGGAGTAGACCGATCGGTCACGGGCCAGACCTTCGTTTTTCGCGTGGTCGTAAGCGTCTGAGTAGTCGCTACTTACCGGTGCCAGATTCCTGCTCCCGCTCGGTCGCAAGGTTATTTTGATTCGTGGATGATCGATCAAGTCTTCGGCGGCTGGCGTTTTTAACATCGCGGGGAAGGAGCGACGATTCCATGCGGTTCTGCGGTTCCTGCTCGGTGCGGCGTCGTTTCAACTCCCATGGCGGCAAACCATTGAACGGCTGATAGTTACGCCATCGGGAGTGGGGCATGAGCTGAGGGGAGGGGTCGCGATCTCCGGGCGCGAGATCACGATCTCTGAACCAGAGATGTCGATCTCTGAACCAGAGATGCCGATCTCTGAACCAGAGATGCCGATCTCTGAACCAGAGATGCCGATCTCTGAACCAGAGATGTCGATCTCTGGACCAGAGATGCCGATCTCTGAACCGGAGATGTCGATCTCTGAACCAGAGATGTCGATCTCTTAACCAGAGATGTCGATCTCTGGACCAGAGATGTCGATCTCTGAACCGGAGATGTCGATCTCTGAACTGGAGATATCGATCTCTTAAAAGAGATATCGATCTCTTGCCGTCTACGGCTTGAAGCACGGCTGAACGCATCAAGAGCAATCATCGGTGTCGAGTTGAGCTTCGCCCCCCTCACTGTGACGCTGACGTGCCGGGTGGCGGATTCGGGTAGAACTTCCAGACAAGATGCGCGTGCTCCTCGCACTGGCGATAGGCCTGCTTCGCGGGTTCGAGGAGCTTCTTGCGCTGATCGGGCGGCGCGGTTTTGGCGTCCTTCTTTGCGGCGCGCAGAGCGATCACGCACTTGTCGTGCTCGTCGAAGTACGCCGCCTGCGCTTTCGTGGGATGGACCGCGGCGAATGACGTGCTGCACGTCAACAGCATCAGAACGATCAGTTTCTTCATGGGACGGTCTCCTTGTGCGTCGTCTCCTCGTCGAGGTCGTCGGCGGCAACCTCGCGGTCCATCCAGCCGTGCGCAAGCACCAGCAGCGGCGGGCGGAGAATGCGTGTCAGCAGAGCCAGGGTGAGACAGCCGCCGATCACCACGACCGCGAGCGGCTTCTGTGTCTGCGATCCGATGCCATTCGAAAGTGCCGCGGGCAGAAGACCGAGGATGGCCACCACCGTCGCCATCAGCATCGGGCGGAAGCCCTTGTCTGCGGCGAAGCTGGCCGCCTCGAAGACGGTCGTCCCGGCGACCTGCCGGTGTCGCTGGAAGTAGGTCACGACGAGGATTCCGTCCTGGATGGCGATTCCGAAGATGGAGATGAAGCCCATGGCCGCGGAGATCGAGAAGTTGATGTTGGTGAAGAGCAGCGCCAGCACGCCTCCGGTACACGCCACCGGAATGGCGATGAGGACGATGAACGTATCGGTCCAGTTCTTCACCGCCGTATGGGTGATGAGGCCGATGAGGAGGATGGTCAGCGGCACGATGATGAGCAGCCGGCCCTGCGCCTCGTTCAACTCGTTGATCTGTCCCGCCCACTCGGTGTGGGTGTCGTAGGGGAGCCGGACGTTTTTCTGCACGGCTGTCTGCGCCTCGGCGATCGTGCTGCCGAGGTCCTTGCCGCGAACGGAGAACTTGACCGGCGAGTAACGGTGCCCGTCTTCGCGGTAGATGATCGAGGGCCCTTCTTCCTCCTCGATTCGCGCGAGCTGCGTCAGCGGAATGTTCGCGCCGTCGGGGGTGGGCACGGTGATGTTGCGGATCTCGCGGAGGTTGGAGCGAAACGGTTCCAGCCAGCGCACGGTGAGATCGAAGCGCTTCTCGCCTTCGAACACTTGCGTCACGGCCTGACCGCCGATGGCGGCCTGCACCACGGCTTCGACGTCTCCCGTGTTCAGGCCGTAGCGGGCGATCTGCACGCGGTCGGGCGTGATCCTGATGCTCGGCTGGCCGAGTGACTGGAACATGCCGAGGTCCTTGACCCCCGGCACCTTGCTCATGACGTCGACGATCCCGCCCGCCTTCGCCTCGTTCACGCGGAGGTCGGGACCGATGATCTTGACGCTGTTCTCGCCCTTGATGCCGGACATCGCCTCTTCGACGTTGTCGGAGATCATCTGTGAGAAGTTGAAGCTCACGCCGGGAAAGGAGTCTTGAAACTCTTTCGAGAGCTCGTCAGTCAGCTTCTCTTTGGTGATGCCGTGCGGCCACTCGTCAAACGGCTTGAGCGGCGCGAAAAGCTCGATGTTGAAGAAGCCTGAGACATCGGTGCCGTCGTCGGGCCTTCCGAGCTGCGACAACACTGTGGTGACCTCGGGATGCCTGGCCACGATCTCTCGCATGCGGCTGACGTATTTCGCCGACTGTTCGAGCGAGATGGACATCGGCAGCGTGGCGCGGATCCAGAGGTTCCCCTCTTCGAGCGTCGGCATGAACTCGCGGCCGAGGATGGGGAAGAGGAAGCCGCAGGCCAAGACGGCCACGAGGGAGAAGGCCAGAGAAATCTTCGGGAAGCGCATGGCCCGCTCCGCGGCCGGGCGGTAGAAACGGTTGAGGAACTTCATCACCACGTTCTCCTTGCCGGAGACGCGCTTGAGGAAGATGCCGGCCAGCACGGGAGTGAGCGTGAACGAGAGGAGAATGGCGCCGCCGATCGCAAAGGCGTAGGTCCGGGCCATCGGCGAGAAGATCACCCCTTCCACGCCGGTCATGGTGAAGAGCGGCAGGAAGGCCACGGCGATGATGATCGTGGAGAAGAGAACCGGTCCGGCCACCTCGACCGCGGCATCGAGGATGCGCTTGCGCACCGAGTGACCGTCCTGTCGCGCGGCGTGATGGACGATGTTCTCCATCATGATCACGGTGGCGTCGACGACGATGCCGAAGTCGACGGCGCCGAGAGAGATGAGGTTCGCCGAGGTTTTGCTGAGTACCATGCCGCAGAAGGCGATGAGGAGCGCCAACGGGATGTTGATGGCGGCGATGAGCGCCGCGCGGTAGTCGCCGAGGAAGATGACCAGGATGACGGTGACCAGCAGCATGCCGATGAGCAGGTTTTCGATCACGGTGTGCGTCGTCAGCGAGACCAGAGTGCCGCGGTCATAGAACGGCTGCACGTCCATACCCGGCGGCAGGAGATGGTTCCTCCGGATGTAGTCGATGCGCCGGTGGATACCGTCGAGCGTCGGCAGGGTCTCGCCGCCATAACTCATCAGGATCGTGCCCTCGACGACGTCCGGTTCTTTGTCCTTGCCGACGATGCCGAGCCGCGGCACGCTGCCTTCACTGATCCGGGCCACGTCGCGAAGCCGGACTGGCGTTCCCTTCTGCCCGCCGACGGTGATGTTGCCGATGTCGCTCATGCTGCTGATGAGACCGACACCGCGGACCGTGAATGACTGCTCGCCGAGCGTCAGGCGTTGACCTCCCACGTTCTGATTTGCGTTGGCGATGGTGGCGTTGAGCTGAGGCAGCGTGATGCCGTATGCGCGCAGGCGGTTCGGGTCGACCTCGACGTGGTACTCCTTGGTCAGGCCGCCGAAGCCGACCACATCGACCACGCCCGGCACCTGTTTGAACTGCCGTTCGAGGATCCAGTCCTGGGCCGCTTTCAAGTCCTGGAGGGTGTAACCGTTGCCCGTGACGCGGTAGCGGAAGATCTCGCCGATGGCGTTCCACGGTGAGATCTGCGCCTGCAGTCCGTTCGGGAGGAGCGCGAACTGCAGGCGGTTGATGACTTCCTGCCGCGCGTCTTTGTAGTCGGTGTTCCAATTGAAATAGCACTTCACGTCGGAGAGTCCGAAGAGCGACTGCGACCGGATGTGATCGAGACCGGGCATGCCTGCCAGCGCCACTTCCAGCGGCACCGTGATCTGGCGCTCGACTTCTTCCGCGCTCAGACCCTGGGGCTGGGTGATGACTTCCACGAGCGGCGGTACGGGGTTCGGATAGGCTTCGATGTTGAGCTGGTGGAACGCCGCCACCCCGCCGAGTGCCACGACTACGGCGAGCAAGAGGATGAAGATCGGCTTGCGGAGCGAGACGCGCACGAGCCGGGCCATCGATCCCATGTGATGGCCCTCGGGATGCTCCTCGTGATGGGTCGGATGCTGGGGCGGTTGTGTCATGCGCCCGACCCCGAGAGGATGATTGCGCCGGAGCTGACGACCTTCTCACCGCGCCGCAGGCCCCGTGTGACGGGTACCAGCTCGCCTGCTTCGTTTTCATCGATACCGACCACACGCCGCTCGAAGCGCTCGCCGCCACCGGGCGACGGGCCTTTGTCGACGAACGCCACCAGTTGATCGCCGACGCGGACGACCGAGGTGCGCGGCACGGCCAGTTTCTGCTGCGTGTCGGTGGCGATCGAAACAGTTGCATACATCTCGGGCCGCAGGGTCCTGTCGCCATTTGCGATCGTGCAGCGCACCTTCGCGGTCCTGGTGGCGGTGTCGAGCGCGCCGGAGATCCAATCGACCTTTCCCGTGAATTTGCGGCCGGGGTACGAAACGACGCTCAACGTCACGGGCGCGCCGATCCGCACGCGCGGTAAGTCAACCTCGAAGACGTCGGCCAGCACCCAGACGGAAGTGATGTCGGCGATGGTGAAGAGCTCAGGCGCGCTGCCGCCTGAGTACTGTCCCTGAACCTCTACGCCGAGGGTGGCGGTACGCGCAACGACATCTCCGTCGATCGGCGCGCGGAGGACGTACTCCTGCGTGCCGTGGCCGCCGCCGGAAAGCAGGCTGGCCTTCTGCGCGGCGCGCACCTGTTCCGCCTTCGCCTTGCGATAATTGCTCTCCGCAGCTTCGAGGTCGCGTTGCGCCGCGGCGTGCCCTTCATAGAGCTCCTTCTGCCGCTCGTAGTCGCGTTGTGCGGCGACGAGATCGGCGTCGGCTTTCTCGACATCGGAGACGGCCGTGGCCAGATCGGGCGACTGCAGGATCGCCAGAGGCGTTCCGCGCCGAACCTGCTGGCCGAGGGTGGCCAGGCAACTGGTGACGCGGCCGGTGACGGGCGAAAAGACGTGACCGACACGAGCGTCCGACAGCGCTACCCGGCCGGTGGCGATCAGTGAGTCGCCAACGGCGCGGTCGGCGACCTCGGTGGTGGCGATGCCTGCTTCCTGGATCTGCTTCTGCGTGATCCACAGCTCGTTTGGTGGTTGCACGGCCTGGTTGGCCTGAGGCACGGCACTGTCCCGTTGGCAGGAAGTGGCCGCGATCAGGAGAAGAAGCGTTGCGGCGATGAGATTGCGATGTATCACGTGACGATTCATGGGTAGAGCTCCAGGCCGGTCGCCTGCTCCAGTTGGAACACGGCAATCCAGTAGTCGTTGAGGGTTTGGAGGTATTCGTTCTGGGTTCCGAGGAAGGTCCGCTGCGCGTCGAGAAGCTCGAAGAGCGACGCGGCGCCTTTCTCGTATTGCAGTTGGACGAGGTCGCGTGCGCGCGCCGCGCGCTCGAGCAGTCGTCCCTGCATGCGCGCGGTTCGATTGCTGGCGCTGCGCAGGGCGCTGAACGCGCTCGACACGTCCGAGGCGATCTGCGCCTCGATTTTCTTCTGCGAGATCTCCTGCGTTTGCAGGTCGGCTTCGGCTCGCGCCACATCGCCTCGGTAGTGATTGAACAGCGGCACCGTGGCCGAGATCCCGAGCGTCACAGTCGGCGGCTGGATGGCGCTCTGCCCGCGTCCTTCCTGCGAGTACTGCAGCGACGGGAAGAAGTCGGGAATCGTGAGCCGGTGGGCCAGCTCGACGGATGCGCGCGCTCGCTGGACCTGAGATCGGACGGCGGCGAGGTCGGGGCGATGCGCGCGCGCGGCATCGAGCATCTCGTCGCGCGAGACCGCCTTCGATCGGGATGCAGCCGCGCCTCGCACGAGATCGTCGGCGACGTCGAACCCGGGCGGCGTCTCGCCGTAACCGAGCAGGTAGGCGAGTGCGGCCCTGGCCTGAGCGAGCGACTGCTCGGCGACGTCGGCAGCCTGGTCCGCTTCCAGCTTCTGCACTTCCGCCCGCGCCACATCGGCCTCGGAAACGGCACCTGCCGTGTAGCGTTTGGCCACAAGATCGAGCGTGTTCGAAGCCAGCCGCTGCGCCTCGTGCGCATAGACGAGAGCTTCGCGTCCGAGCTCGGCCTGGAGGAGTTGCTGCTTGACCGTAAAGCCGAGGGTGCGCTCGGCATCCGCTCGTCCTAGCCGGGTCGCGTCCAGCGCGGCGCGGGCCACGTCCGCGCGCAGGCGCCGCTTGCCGCTGAGTCCATCCGACAGCGCGGCCTGGTCCGTGACGCCCGCGGAGATCGACGTATTCGAGCAGCCGTGGCAGAGCGATGGGTCATACGTCGAGCTGCTGCCGCGGGAGAGTGAGAATGAAGGATTGGCAACCGCGCCGGCGACGGTGAGATCGGCAGCCGCGCTCGCGATCGTCGCGTTCGCGATCAGCAGGTCGAAGCCGCGCTCCCGAAAGATGCGCAGGGCCTCGTCCAGCGTGATCGGCCCGGATCGTTCCTGTGCGGTCGCCGTCGTGCCCGCAAGAGCGAGCAACAAATAGACAAATAGGTACTTCTTCACAAGTGGTTTTCTCCGTTCGCATCAATCACGCGGAGGCCGCGCGCGAAAGCGCAACGGGACAACCGCGTGAGCAAGGGCCTGAGTGGGAGCTACAGGCAGGCGAACGGAGGACCGCGGAACGACCAGACGGTCGTCGTGGAGGGGGAGAGGACTGTGAGGACGGGGATGACGGCAAGACCGACGCAAGACAGCGCGATCGGGCCGTGAAGAGGCAGCGATACAAGATCCACCGCCGTGGTCAGCGCGAGATCGTGCTGAGCACTGGTGATGGCTATGGCTACACGCCGCAGGGCAGACCACTCTTCGAGCGCGCTCGTGTCGGTGGACAGATCGTCCGTGACGGAAATGATCGGGAAGAGCAGCGCTACGACGCAAACGAGCGCGAGGCCTGCGCTCCTGCGTATGCGGCGTGATCTCGCGCCCTCGGGTAGCCGTGCAGACCAGACGCTGAACGCCACAGCCGTGGCGACCGCGATGAAGAGCCAGATCAGGTTGAGGGCAAGTTCCATTGATACTCAACTCAGAAGACGCGTTACCACCGACGAAGGTTACACCCGTTGCCTGTCAACTGTCGAAACGCTTCGGCTCAGGCCAGGATCGCCGCGACAAAAAACGCGATGCCGGCAAGGCCCACCAGCGCGGAGCCAAACCAGACGAGGCGAATTCTGGTCAGTGCCGCGACCGCACCAAGGGCGATGGCCACTTGCAACAGCGCCACGCTGTTCGCGAAGCGATGATGCTGGCGCAGCAGGTGCTCCGCCTCGGCGTTGCGGAGGTCCCGTTCGTGCTCCTTCTCGCGCGCCGTGACCGAAATGGCAGCCTGCTCCGCAACGTATCGCTTCTTGTTGGCACCGACATCAGGCGGTACCGGTTTTCCGGCTGCGCTCCACGCCGCGGCCGCGCTGTCGAGCGTGGCCGCCTTGATCCCTTTGGCCTGATAGTAGGCCCATTGATCTGATGCCTGTGCCTGGAGCTGCGTCGCCTCGGTCTTGAGGAGCAGCGCTTCGTTGACGGTTGCTCCGCCGCGAAGTGCTGCCACCGCGGCGAACGCGGCCATGATCGCCGTGGTGACGGCGATCGTCTTCAGCAGGCTGCCGCCCTCGCGCTCCAGCTCCTCGTGGATGGCTTCCTGAAGCTTTTCGGTCTCGACTTCCGACTCCGGCATGGGGCTATTGTAAATAGAAGCGCGACCAATCAAGCCACACAATTGCGAGTCTTCTTCGCCTCATACAGCATCTGATCGGCCCGCCGGAGCAGATCGAAATCGAACTCGTCCCCTGTCGATAGTTCTGCCACGCCGCAACTGACGGTGATCCGGCGTGATACCCGGCTGTTCGCCGCCGGCAGTGCCAATTCCTCGCTCTCCACGCGGCGCCGGAGCTCCTCGGCCAATGTTCTCGCCCCCGCCGCCTCGAGGTTGGGCAGTAGTACCGCGAACTCCTCTCCGCCGATCCTGGCCAGAACATCCGTCTTGCGATGACGTTGGCCGATGACGCGGGCGAGTGCCACCAGGGCAGCATCGCCGGCCGCGTGCCCCAGTTCGTCATTGATCCGTTTGAAGTGATCGGCGTCGATGACGATCACCGATAGCGGCAGTTTGTAGCGCCGCGACCGCTCGTACTCCTCGGCCAGCCGGTCACCGAAAAACCGCCGGTTGAACAGGCCGGTCAGAGGATCGTGGATCGACTCCAGGTAGAACCGTTCACGCAGCTCATCCAGAGCGCGGATCGACCGGCTCAGCTCGCGCGTTGCGGGAGCGCTGGCCATCCAGAGGATCAGTCCCACGATCACTGCTTCCACAATATCGCTGCTCAACCAGCCGATGCGGCGATCGAGCATTGGATAGAAGAAGTCGCCCGCGGCGACGACGAGCACGATTGCTACGATGCTGTAAACCAGCCGAAGGAGACGAAGCCGTCGCAGGACAGCGCTGTCACCCGGCGGCAGGCCTTCCGGCGTGCGGTCAGTCATGCTGGCCCCGGCGATTACAGGCTCTTTGCAGGAACGACGTTTCACGAGACATCGGTCACCGGCGAGCGAGGATTGGAAAGCCTACCGCAACTGGAACTTCGGCGATCCGATCGTGAGGGCAACCGGCGTGGTGTCGTGATCGCGAGAATCCAGAGGGTACCGCGTGCCCGGGATACCGTTGCCTGCCAGCGCGATGGCGAAGTTCATTCGCTGAAGCAGGGTGCCCGTGGATAGCCACGAATTGGCGCGATCGGGATAGCCGTCGGGAGTGACTCGCCCGAAAATCGGCTCGCCCATCCGTGCGATCCAATCGAGAACGGGTCTGCCACCGTCTGTCTCCGCTCCGAGCGACCGCACCGCGGACACGGCGTACTCGAACGGCGACTTGACCTTCGCTTCATAGGTGCGCGGATTCGCGAACTCGCGGGATGTCACGATGGCGCGGACCGTGGCGGCGATGGAACCGTTGGTCTCGAGGAACACGGCCGCGGCACGTCGGACGACCGATTCCGGAGGATCGTCGCTGATGAGCATGCGTGCGAGCTTGGTGGCGATGAAGTGTGCGGTGGAAGGATGTTGGGCCAGGATGTCGAGCACCATCTCTCCGTCGGCAATGCCGCCGCCAGGCGGGATACGGTGGCCGAGCACGATCTTCTCGCCGTTGTCATGCTGCGCGGGATCGAACATGAACAGGCCTACGTCGTTAACCTTGTAGATCGTCCATCCGGTGAAGCATCGGGCCACCTCTTCCACGTCCTTCTGCGTGTAGCCGCCATTCACGCCGAGTGTGTGAAGCTCGAGCAGTTCCCTTGCGTAGTTCTCGTTGAGGCCCCCCGAACGGCGGCGCGGCGTTCCGAGCAAAGGGCCTTTGGGAGTGCCTGACTGCCAGTTGTCGAGGTAGAAAAGCATCGCCGGTGAATGGGCCGTGGCGCCGAGAAGGGCCCGGAAACTGCCGAGGGCGAAGGGGCGGATCGTGTCGCGATCAAAGCTGGTCAGATAGAGGCGATCGGCGTCCTTGTTCACGTAGACGCTGAAATGGTTCTCCCAGAAACGAACCATGCGTTCATACAGTTGACGGCGGCTGTAGACCGCGCGAAGGAACGCCGCGCGCTGCAGCTCGGTCACAACCGCCTGCGGCCCGGGGGCGTTGGGTTTTGGCGCGACGTCGGGAACCGGAGCACCCGTGCAGAGCGGCAGTTCGATTGGAATCAGTACGGTCGTCTGTGGTTTCGGCGGGTTGAAACGAGCAATCAGCGGCGGGGTGGCCGTGCGCAGAGTCGAAAGCGCGGCGAGACGCTCATCGAGCGGATGGTCATCGATCGACGACGGGTCGAGCTGCTCTTCGATGTATCGGCCGACGCCCACGTCGGCAACGTGCCGGCGATCCTGCTCCGTCGCGCCGAACGTCAGGCGCGAGAGGAGGTGCTCAACGGACAACCGGTCGGGTTCACGGGCCTCGACGAAGGCGCTGATTGCGATGAGACAGACTGCGATGAGCGCGTTTCGCATAGTGGATAGACGACCGCCGCGGTTTGTAATGGTTCCGGATCGATGAGCGTTCGCGGCCGTTTTCGACTTGCTGATCGCCGCCGCTCAATCTTTCTTCGGTTCGTCCTTCTTGTCCTTTTCCTTGTCTTTGTCCTTCTTCGTATCGTCTTTCTTCGGCTGGTCCTTCTTCGGTTGGTCCTTTTTCGGTTGTTCCTTCTTCAGCTCCTCTTTTGGCGGTTCTTTCTTCAACTCCTGCTTCACCACTGGCCGGCGCGGCGGTTCGTTCAGGGTCTTTACCTCATTCGTTGACGCCGGTTGCGGGGCGGCAACGGGTTTCGAAGTCGTTGTGACTGCTCCGTACCCGGTCGAGGGCGGATTGGGGGCGACGGGTTGAGGCTGAACCAGAACGGGCACCTCGTGTTTGGGCAGCTTCGGCTGTACGGCGGTATCAGTCGTTTGTCTGTTGATGCCGCCGACGGTGTTCGTGAGTGCAGGGTTGCCGACAGTATTCGTGAGTGCCGGCTTGCCGATCGTATTCGTGGTGGCGGGCGAGACAACCGCCGGCACGGGTTTCACGGCAGTGTTCGTGGCTGGCTGAACAGGCTGCTTCGGCGTGACGAACCCAGTGCGCAACGCCGGGCGGATTACTGCCTTCGGCTGCGCCACGACCGTGGGACGCAGGTTTTGAACCTCGACAGCATCAAGGGCACGCCCTGGATGTTGCGCCAGGACTTGTTCTCGTGCCGCAAATGGAATGGGCGCTGGAGGTGGGACGATCTTCGCGACGACAGGACGGTCAAATACGGCTGAGGGAGGGCGCGCGATCCTGACCGCCGGCGCACCTGCCGCGCGACCGAGAACGCTGGCTGCTTGCGGCGCGACCGTAGCGGTCGATCCAGCCACTTGAATCGAGGCCGCAAGCTTCACGTTCACCGCCACGGCGGCCTGGGAGACCGGGCGCGATCGCGTGAAATCTTCACGAGAAACAGCGGTAACTGCTCCCTGCACGTTCTGATTCGCGTAGTGGATATTAGTCACGTTGATGTTCGTGACATTGATGTTGGTCACGTTCACGTTGAGGGCTCGGACGTACGCCGGCCGGACGCGATAGGCGGGGACGTAGACCTCGCCCGGCGCGAGCGGGAACCAGGCCACCCCCGCGCCGCCTCCGAACGAAATGGAGGCAGACCAGCGTCCGCCACCCGCGAAGGCGACGAGCGCCGGGGCGTAAACCGGGTGTACGACCGCGCCGGGAACCCAGAGCCAGCGCCCATTCACCGCGGCCCAGCGGCCATAGTGGAACGGCGCGAAGCCCCAGGGGGCGTCGTCGACCCAGGTCCAGCCCCATGGTTCGATCCATGCCCAACGGCCGAAGTGATAGGGCGCCCAGCCGACCACGACGGCGCGCGGTGCCCATACCCATCCGTACACGGCGGACTGCTCCCAGACACCATAGTCGCCGAGGTCTTCGTAGCCGATGACCTCGCGCGGGACGTGCGCCGTCTGGGCAGCGCGATCATCACGGAGATCGCGGTCGCGGCACCACCGGTCGAAGCCGTCGGGCGGAGGCAAATCGACGATCTCGTGCGTCTGGGCGCTGCCGTATCCCTCGACCGTCAGTGATTCATGCGGATGAACACCGAAAGCGCTTCCCTCGGCGGTCGCTTCCATCTCTCCGCTTCGGAGCGTCACTTCGGTCCGCTGGCCGTCGGCCGATACGGAAATGCGATAGCTCCCCGGGCGCAACGCGGAGAGCGAGACGTTGGGCGCATCGATCTCGAACGCGTCGTCATCGCCGAGATAATGGATACGGATGTCGAGGGTTCCCTGTCTGAGACGGATCTGCGCGAGGTGATCGTCCAGAGCAAGAAATGAAAGCGACGTCAATGCTCCCAAACGGATTGCCGAGGAGCCGAGATGCAGCTCGGCCTTCGAATCGAGGTCGGTCCAGAGCTCGTCGTCCTCAATCAACGGGCGATTGACGGTGGCGTCGGTCCAATCGTCGAGCCCGGCCGGGCGGAACGTGACGTCGCCCTGAATGAAGTTCAGACGGGCAACGCGCTCGGGCGGGTCGGCAAGTGCATTCGAAGCAATGCCCCCGATGAGGAGGAATCCGAGGCAGAAGGAGAGTTTGTGTTTCATTTCGTTCCCACCTTTCCGTTGGACGGTCGAGCTGAATACGCGTTGACGTAATCGAGCAGTTATCGTCCTTGGTTCTTCGTCTGTTCCGATCCTGCAGGCGGGCTCTGCCTCCTAATAACGGTCGCGGCTTTCATGCCAACAATCGGCTTTTTGTTCCAGCGCAGGCGTCGGTATCCGCCGGACGACAACATCGGCCACACCGCGTCTCAAACGGCAGCAGCGACGATGCGGCGTGAGCGGATAGCCGACTGCAATCTCGCATGATCAGCTGTCGTCACGTCGGCGTAGGCGATGGCGAAGCGCGACAGCGCCTGGTCGAGCGCGTCGAGCTTTCCGCAGTAGCCGGCGAGCGCCGCGGCGTCGCCTGTGCGGGAGTGTGCATGGGCGAAGACTTCGCCGCAGACGCGCGCGTACTCCGCGATCGCCGAGCCGCTCAGATCCTGCGGCTCGATGGACGACTTGTGATCGGCGAGCTGGCGCACGAGGTAGTGGTTTCCGTCGATCGTGGTCCAGCCGAGGAGCGGATCGGAGGTCATCTGCATGCGCAACTGACCTTCGGCGACGCGCAGCCCGTCGTGCGCGGCAGGCGGTTCGTCGAGGAACGGCGCGTAGCACGAAGGCATCTCCTGCTTGACCTGAAGAAAGAGCGGGTCGTCCTCTCCGATCCCGAACATGAGGATGACGTAGTCGCGCGTTCCGACGCTTCCGGTGCCTACCACTTTCAGGGCCACGTCCGCGGCGCAGTAGGCGTCGAAAATCAAACGACGATCGGGAGCGAGCGTTTCGCGATAGGCCGGAAGCGATGCCAGTACGTTCTCCGCTTCCTTGCCGGTAAAGCGCTGAAGCAGCGGCGGGCGGTTGGCGAGGTGGATGGCGCCACCTTCGCGCGTTGTGAGCTTCTGCAGGTTCCGGCCCGGTGTGGAGCGCTCGGCCTTTTGCAGAAGGGCGTCGATGGGCCTCGCCTCGAGCTCGCGTCCGACGCGGTGCCGCGCCAATTCGAGAAATGGCGTGCGGGCAAAACGCGACAGAGCGATGCGATAGGACTCCACCAGCACTGTCACCGCATCGCGGCACCGGCGGTCGGTCGTGCCCGATTCGCGGCCGGCCAGGACGAAGCTCGTGGCCAGCCGCTTCATGTCCCACTCCCACGGACCGCGGATGGTCTCGTCGAAGTCGTTGATATCGAACACGATGTTTCCCTCGGCCGACGCGAACGCGCCGAGGTTTCGGATATGCGCATCGCCGCAGAGCTGCACGAGCAGGCCGGTTCGCGGCAGCGCGGCGAGATCCCGTGCCATCACCGGGGCCGCGCCGCGGAAGAAGCCGAACGGCGATACCGCCATCCGCCCGTACTTGATCGGCAACAGTTCTGCGACGCGGCCGCGGTCGGCCGCCTGGAGCGTATCGATCGGGTTGGGACGGTCGGAGGAGGGTTGCCAGTCGCCTTGTTTCGCGCGCGACAGATTTTTGCGGAGTGTCTTGCCGCGTGCCAGGCGCGCGGCAATGGAAGGATTGGGTTCGCAGAGCATCGACATGCAGAGCCTCCGAATCCCGGGCAGCGCGGATTAGATCACGACGGGAACGATCAGCGATGGGGCCAACGATCGGCGATGGGGCCAGACCTTCGTTTTTCGATTGGCCGTAAGCCTTTGAGTGGTGGCTACTTGCCGGCGTCAGATTCATGCTCCCGCTCGGTCGCATGGTTATTTTGATTCGGATGATCGATCAGGACTTCGCCAGGGAGATGTCGATCTCGAAACGGAGATCACGATCTCCAAACGGAGATGTCGATCTCCAAACGGAGATGTTGATCTCCAAAACGGAGATGTTGATCTCCAAACGGAGATGTCGATCTCCAAACGGAGATGTCGATCTCCGAAACGGAGATGTCGATCTCCAAACGGAGATGTCGATCTCCGAAACGGAGATGTACATCTCCAAACGGAGATATGCATCTCCAAACGGAGATGTGCATCTCCAAACGGAGATGTGCATCTCCAAACGGAGATGTTGATCTCCAAACGGAGATGTCGATCTCCAAACGGAGATGTCGATCTCCAAACGGAGATGTGCATCTCCAAACGGAGATGTCGATCTCCAAACGGAGATCGCGACCTCCGACATCCGGGCAGGTCTACCGGCGATGCGTGCGCACTCGACCCCGCCTTGCTGCGCATCGTAACCAATTGTGTTTGAAGCAGATAACGGATCTAGGCTGGCGGGAAAGGGAGAACGAGAAGAGAAACTGCTTGCATTTGATCTGGTGTTATAGTTAACTACATAACATGATGGCGAGCGAACGCTTCGAAGTTGGTACCGACCGGCAAGCGGGGCAGGGGTCGATCAGCGAGATCGCTCGCACCTCCTGTGTGACGGGATCGGGGGCACACCATGGATCGTGAGTGGAGCGACGGTCAGCCGATCTACCGCCAGCTTCGCGACCGTGTCGTGGCCATGATCCTCGACGGCGTACTCAAGGAAGGCGATCCGCTGCCCTCGGTGCGCAACGTGGCGGCCGAGTATCGGGTCAATCCGATCACGGTTCTGAAGGGCTATCAGGAACTGGTCGACGAGCAGCTCGTCGAGACGAAGCGAGGTCGCGGCATGTTCATCAATACCGGCGCACGCAATCTTCTGCTGCAGGCCGAACGCCAGAAGTTTCTCGCGGAGCAGTGGCCTCGAATCCACGCAACCATTCAGCGGCTCGGCCTGACGCCGGAAGAATTGCTTGACGCCGCCGCGGCCGCCCAGCCGTCGGATTCCGCAGAGGAGGCGCCCAAGCCATGACCGTCATCGAAGCACGCGGCCTGCGCAAGGTGTTCGGCTCGACCGTCGCGCTGGACGGCATCGATTTGCGCGTCGAGGAGGGCCGCATCCTCGGGCTCATCGGTCCCAACGGCGCGGGCAAGAGCACCGCGCTCAATGCCATCCTCGGTCTCACACCCTATCAGGGGGAACTGAGGGTGCTCGGGCGCGAGCCCTGGACCGAGCGCGATCAGCTCGTGCGCGATGTCTGCTTCATCGCCGATGTCGCCGTGCTGCCGCGCTGGTTGCGGGTCTCGCAGGCGCTCGACTACGTCGCAGGCGTGCATCCGTGTTTCCGCCGCGGGAAAGCCGAGGGGTTTCTTGCGAAGACCGCCATCAAACGCACCAGCAGGATCAGGGAATTGTCGAAGGGCATGGTGGCCCAACTGCACCTGGCCCTGGTCATGGCCATCGACGCGAGGTTGCTGGTGCTGGACGAGCCCACGCTCGGCCTGGACATCCTGTATCGCAAACAGTTCTACGACTCGCTGCTGAACGACTACTTCGATCGCAGCCGCACCATCGTGGTGACCACCCATCAGGTGGAGGAGATCCAGGACGTCCTCACGGATCTGATGTTCATCGATCGCGGCCGCATCGTGCTCGATTGCAGCATGGAGGAATTCGAGTCGCGCTATCTGGAAGTGATGGTGCTTCCCGAGAATGTGGCCGCGGCGCGGGCGCTCGGGCCGATGCACGAACGACAACTGTTCGGCCGCAGCATTCTGCTGTTCGATCACGCCGACCGCCAGCAACTGGCCGCCCTTGGCGACGTGCGCACACCCGGCATCGCCGATCTGTTCGTTGCCGTGATGGGCAATCCGGATAAGGAGACCTGACCAATGACGCCCTTATTACTCATTCACATCTGCACTGCCACGGTGGGCCTTTTCTCCGGTTTCCTGGCAATCGCACTCCGCAAAGGCTCCGGTCTTCATCGCGCCGCTGGCAACGTGTTCTTCATATCGATGCTGATCATGTCCGGAGCCGGTGCGTACATGGCGGCATTCGTGAAACCCAACAGCGGCAACATCCAGGGCGGCGTGCTGACGTTCTATCTGGTTGCGACGGGATGGGCAGCCGCCAAACGCGATCGGAAGGTCGGCATTTTCGATTGGAGCGCGCTCCTCGGCGCATTGGCGCTCGCAACTGCCAGCGTGACCTGGGGCTTGGAAGCGGCGCGCGCCCAGAGTGGATCGAAAGACGGATATCCCTCTGCTGCGTACTTTGTCTTTGCCTCGATAACCCTGCTATTCGCCTCCTCGGACGTTCGCATGATCGTGCGCGGCGGCGTCTCCGGTGGGCAACGCATCGCACGACATCTGCTGCGCATGAATCTGGCGCTTCTGATCGCCACAGTCTCCTTCTACCCCAGCAGGGCGCACCTCTTTCCCACGTGGCTGCGGGAAACGAACCTTCTCTACGTGCCCCATGTTCTCCTCGTCGGATCGACGGTCTTCTGGCTGGTTCGCATGTCCGCTCGCAAACGGGTGCAACGGAACAACGTGATCGACGTCGGGCACGGCGAAGCGATCGCCGGCAGGACGCTTGGCGCCACAGGAGCGATCTAAATGAATCCTCAATCGAGCTGTCTGCCCTCGTTTGACACCGACTCGGGGGAAATCGCGACCACAGCCGTGTCAGCGACTCAGCCAATGTTTACGCTTCTGAAGAGCGCTCGACGCAACGATCGTGAGCCGGCGAGGTTGCGTAGTCGGATTTACAACGATATCGACGCGGTGGATCCTGTCGCATGGAATGCATTTGTCTCGCGTGCGGCAGTGAGGCTCGAAGTGCCGCACCTGAGGGCGGTCGAGCGCGCGCGGGTCAGCGGCGCCGACAACTACTACCTCGTTGCTTTCAACGGAGAAGCACCGGTCGGGGTTGCCCACTTCTTCGTCATCGACCTTGACCTGGCGTCACTGTCGTCGAACATCGATGCGGAAACCATCATCACCCTGCGCCGGCACCATCCCACCTTCATGCGTATGCGTACGGTGGAGTGCGGGTTCGTGGCGGGCCTCGGCGAAGCCATCTCGGCGATGCCGGAGCACTGGCCCCAGTTTCTCGAGACCGTGGTGAATGCGCTCGAGGACGTTGCCAGGTCGAGCCATGCCGACGTCCTGCTGGTTCGCGACATCCCTGTGCCGAGGGTTGAGGCATATCAGCATCTTCGCGCGCGTGGTTTCGACACACTCTTCGGTTTCCCGTCGGCGGTAATCCCCATCGCCTGGAAGAGTTTTGACGGGTATGTGGCCAGTCTCAAGAGCGAGAATCGCCGGAGAGTCCGCAAGGCACGCCTGAAGCTCCAGCAACCCGGCATGCAAAGCGAGATCGTTACCGACTTTGCCGCGCTCGCCGAAGAGATGGAGGCGCTCTGGCATCAGACGAACAGCCGCGCCACAAGCTACCAGCACGAGACGCTGAGCGCCCGGTATTTTCGCGAGATCAGCAGCCAGCTCGGCGCGCGCAGCGAAGCCATTCTCATTCATTGCGAGGGGAAGCTCGTGGGCATGGCCGCCTGCCTGCTGGGGGACGAAGAGCTCTTCTTTGCGCACGTGGGCATGGCCTGCGACCGTCGATCCGATGACGAGGTCTATCGAAACCTCTGTTACCTGGGGCTGGAACGGGCGATCAACGGGGGATACCGCCGCTTCAACATGGGGATTACGACCTACGATCTGAAATTCGATCTGGGAGCCGTGTCCGAACCGCTCGTGTACTTTGTGAAGCACGTCGGGCATCCTGAATACACGCCCACGCTGGCTCGCCTTTTGGGTAAGTCGATCGTTCAGCCGGAGAACAATCACCGGCCTTTCAGCGATCAGGAGCGCCCGCTGGGCCCGTCGCCCGACGACCTGTCGATGGTGAAGCGCTCGTGGGAGCCGGCCTCATTGGGCCCGGATGTTTTTCAGAAGGCCTATCAGTACGATCGGGCCCGGGAGGGGAGGCTGGCGAATCTCTATTCGTTTTTTCCGGTATTTGAGAGCGCGCAGACCCCTGTCGTGCAGCACGAGGGGCGCCCCGTGGTCATGCTCGGCTCCAATTCATACCTCGGCCTGGCCACTCACCCAAAAGTACAGGCGGCGGCACACGAGGCCATTGAACGATTCGGTACAGGCTGTTCGGGCTCTCCGCTACTCAACGGGACACTCGACATTCACGTGGATCTTGCCCGCGAGCTTGCTGACTTCATGCGCAAGGACGATGCATTGCTCTTCAGTACGGGCTACCAGACCAACCTCGGCGTGGTGTCCGCTCTGCTTGGCGACGGCGATGTCGCCATCATGGATGAGCTGGATCACGCAAGCCTCCTCGATGGCGTTCTCCTCTCACGATGCCGTTTCGCGCGCTACCACCACAATGACATGGACATGCTCGAGGAGGTGCTTGCCCGGAACAAAGACCGGTCCAAGCTGATCATCGCCGACTCGGTGTTCAGCATGGAGGGCACCATCGCCAACCTGACGGAGATCGTTCGGCTGGCGCGCAAGTACGGAGCGCGCCTGATGTTGGATGAGGCTCACGGAGTGGGCGTCCTGGGGCCGGGCGGCCGAGGTGCAGCGGAGCTCTTTGGCCTCCTCGACGAGGTCGATCTTGTGATGGGCACCTTCAGCAAGTCCTTTGCCTCGGCCGGCGGCTTTGTCGCGGGAGACAGGCTGGTGATTGACTTTCTGCGTTCCAATTCTCGTAGTCACATCTTTTCTGCAAGCCTGCCTCCTCCCGCTGTTGCGACGGCGCGACGTGCGCTCGACATTATTCGTTCGGAGCCCGAACGGCGAGAACGCCTGTTGGAGAACGCGCGACTATGGTCGGCTGGACTGACAGGGCTTGGATACGATGCTCCTTTTCACGGGACTCCCGTCATTCCCGTGCATCAGTGCAGGAATGACCAACTTACCTTAGGGCTGTTCAAGAAGCTATTGGAGGAAGGCGTGTTCGTGAACCCCGTCCTTCCCCCCGCGGTCCCCAAGGGTGGCCAGTTACTCCGCACGAGCCTCATGGCCACGCACGACGCAAACACATTGCAGTGCGCACTCGATGCATTCGCTCGTGTCCGCACACCGGAGTTCCCGCGCGAGGCCATAAGCGCGACAAACGTCGGCAATGTGTTCGGCGCCACAGGAGCGATCTAAATGAACCCTCTATCGAACTCCGTGCCTGAGTTTCCTCCCGTCGCGCCGGGAATCACACCCGAGGTCGTAACGATCACACGGCCGATGTACTGGTCGGTGCGGCGTGAATTGTGGGAGAACCGCTCGATCTACATCGCACCGCTGGCCGTGGCCGCGGCCGTACTGTTCGGTTTCCTGATCAGCACGATCACTCTGTCGCACCGCATGCGCGCCCTGTCGGCGCTCGACCCGGGAAAGCAGCGCGCGGCTGTGGCCATGCCGTACAGCGTCGCCGCGGGCCTCATCATGGCCACCGCGTTCATCGTCGGGGTGTTCTATTGTCTCGACGCGCTGCACGGCGAACGTCGCGACCGCGGCATCCTGTTCTGGAAGTCGCTGCCGGTGTGCGACCGAACGACAGTGCTCTCCAAGGCCAGCATTCCTCTCGTGGTCCTTCCGCTGTTCAGTCTCGCAATCATCCTCACGACGCAAGTGATGATGCTGACGATGAGCACCGCGGCGTTGCTGGGGAACGGTCCTGGTCTCACCACTCTGTGGACATATGCGAAGTTCTTCCAGTCGACGCTGGCACTGATCTACGGCTTGATTGCGGTTGCGCTCTGGCATGCGCCCCTCTACGGATGGCTGCTGCTGGTCTCCGGCTGGGCGCGGCGGGCCACATTTCTATGGGCCGTATTGCCGCCGCTGGCGATCTGCGTCTTCGAGGCCATTGCCTTCCGCACTTCGTATTTCGCCAAGCTGCTGGGCTATCGCTTGATCGGCTTTTACGAGCAGGCCTTCGTCCCTCATGTGAAAGGCAGCGTCGACATCGATCCGTTGACAGCCCTCACTCCCTGGAACTATCTGAGCACGCCGGGTCTCTGGATCGGGCTGGCCTTGGCGGCGGTATTCCTCACCGCGGCGATACGGCTGCGCCGCAACCGCGAACCTATCTGACAATCAGGAGAGACGAATATGAGCACCCCAACGATCGAACCCGGTGCGGGAACGTCCACCGTCAAGAACGCCAGAGTCGCGGGGCTCCTATACATTCTGGCCTCAGCGGTTGGCGTCGTGCGCCTCATGTACATACCCGCAAAGTAGTTCGTGCATGGGAACGCGACCGCGACGGCAGGCAATATCGTGGCACACGAGTCGCTCTTCCGCCTGGGCATTGTCAGCGAGCCGCTCGCCGGCGCGCTGTGGTTATTCGTTCCCAAGGTGTTTACCGGCGGCCAGGTTTTCATGCAGGGAGAGGTGGCGACCATGCTCTGGCTCGCGATCATGGGCGCAAAGAAGCGGCGCCTGGCCACGGCAGAATCCTGAAGGCATCGCGCACCTTTCGCGGCGTCGGAGTTGAGATAGGTCTCCTCGATGACAGACGACGAAGTTCGCGAGCAGATCGCTACCCCTCAGTGGAACCGCGTCACCACGAAAGCGATATCGTCGCGGAGCTCCTCGGTGGCGGCGAAGGTCGAGACATCCTCGTAGATCCGGTCGTAGAGCGTCGTCAGATCGGAGTCGCGAATATCGTTCATGAGGGCGGCGATGCGATCGATCGAATAGAACTCGCCCGAGGCGTTGCGGCGGTCGGTGAGGCCATCCGTGTACACGAAGAGCGTGTCTCCGGCGGCGACCTGCAGTCGATTCTCCTCGAAGGTCATCGACGGCAGCGCGCCGAGGAGATGGCTGGGAGACTCGTGGATCACCGTCCGTCCGACGCTCTGCTGGAAAAGCAGGAACGGGGGATGCGCGGCGTTGGAGTAGACCAGGGATCCGGCGCCGTCGATGCGGAAGAGCTGTGCGGTGGCGAATTGCGTCGGCAGCGAAACGCTGAAGAGGAAGTCGTTGAGGTTGGCCATGAAAGACGACAACGGCGTGCCGGCGTCCGCCTCGGTGTGGATATAGCTCTTGAGCAACGCCACCAGGATCGAGGCCGGCAGGCCGTGTCCGGAGACGTCGGCGACGAAGAGGTACAGCAGTTCGTCCTGCAGGAAGTAGTCGTAGAAATCGCCGGAGAGCGTTTCGCTGGGGATGTACGCCGAGCGGATCTCGGTGCGCGGCCCGCGAAAGGCGCCGCGCGGTATGAGCGCTTCCTGCACGCGCCGCGCGATCTGCAGGTCCCGCGTGATCTGCTGGTTCAACTTGCGCAACTGGTCCTGGTAGCGTTTCATGCGCAGGAGCGCGTGCAGGCGGGCCAGCAGAACCTCCCTGTCGGAGCCCTTGGTGACGAAGTCGTCCGCGCCGGCTTCGAGACCGTCCACGACCGTCTGCGCGGAGTCGGCGCCGGTCAGCAGCAGCACCGGAATGGTCTGCAGGACCGGATCGGTCTTGATGCGCCGCGTGACCTCGAACCCATCCATCACCGGCATCCGGTAATCGATGATGAACGCCGCGGGAGTGATGGCCTGGGCCAGTGCCAGCCCTTCCTCTCCCGAGGTGGCCGCCGAGACGTCGAAACCCCGCCGCTCCAGAAAGCGCCGCGTCACTTCCCGATCGTTGGCGCTGTCGTCGATCAGCACGATGCGCTGGCGGGTGGGGGCGGGCTCGGTCATGGAGGCCGAGATTGTATCGGTAGCGGTCGCGGGGTTGCGCGGTCGCGAGGTGGCCCGGCTTATTTTTGAAGCGCAGGCAGTCTGGTTCGTCTCGAGACCGCGCTACCTCGCGACCGACGGCGAGGATCCGCCGCAAGCATCGTATCCTTCCCCAAACAACAACCATCAGGAGGCGTCCATGATCCTCTCACCGCCGCGCGAGACCTTTCGCCAGTCGTATACCGCACGCGTCATACTCACGCTGCTGGCCGCGGGGGCCGCGGCGACGGTTTACTTCATCGGCGCCGAGGAACAATCGACGATCACGCCGTGGATTGCCGCGGCGATCATGGTGATCGACATCATCATCTGGGTGCTCGTCGGCAAGACCCTGCTCACCATTCACGACGAAGGCGTCCGGCGTGTCTCCATCGCCGGCATGAAAGAGATGGAGTGGCACAACGTGAAGGAGTATCGCTACCGCGTGGTCAACGCCAACCAGGCGGGCGTACACGGCGGGTTGATCGGCATCCTGATCGTGGCCGCGGTCAATCGCACCGCGGGCGGGCGGAAGGCCACGTCGAACTTCTATTTGCAACTCATCGGTCAGGATGGCACGCGATTGTGGGTGACGTCTTCCTTCAAAGGCGCGTACGACGCTATCGGCACGATCCTGGGCAAGCTCCACGATCAGTTTCGCGCGCGTGTGGCCGGCGAGATCGCCGGCGCCGGCGCGACCTTCGGTCCGCTCCGCCTCTCCGCGCGGGAATTGCGATGGAAAGAGAAGGAGCCGGTACCACTGAGCGAGCTGGCATTCGCGGAGATCGCCGGCTCGATGTTGCAGATCAAGAAGACCGGCAAGTTCCTCAGCCTCGTCTCCGTCCGCTCAGACAGAGTGCCGAACGTGCTGCTGTTTCTGGAGCAGTTGGAAAAGCTCGGCGTCGGCGCGAGGCGCGCCAACACCGTCGATCCGCTCGCCCACGTGCGGGGTTGACGATCCTCAATCCGGAGTTGTAGCGGTAGCACGGTCGCGCGGTTGCGAGGTATCGAGGTAGCGAGGTTCGGGTGTGTGGGACATCGAAACCTCGAGACCGCGCTACCTCGCGACCGCCTCAATCCGCCTCAATCCGCCACGATCCTCCCAATCCGCTCCAGCAGATCGGCAGATGCGTAGGGTTTCATCAGGAACTCCGTGTGCGGTTGACGCTCCAGCGCGAAGATCGATGGATCGCACATCTGACCCGTGGAGATGACGATGGGGAGATCAGGCCACTCTCCGCGGATCATCGCGAAGACGACGGTGCCGCTGATGTCAGGCAGGGTCACGTCGAGCACGACCGCGTCAGGTGAGAAATTGCGGATGGCCTCCGGTACGCCGCCTCCCTCGCGGGCGATCTGTACCTCGATCCCCTCCAACTCCAGGAGGGCAGCGATGCCGGCGCTCACTTCGTCGTTGTCTTCGACGAGGAGAACGCGCCGGCACGGGGCGGTTGGCAGGACAGCTTCCGCGGGCGCGTTGGCCGGCGCGGGTCGCGGGTCGACCACGCGCGGAAGGCGGACCGTGAACGTGCTGCCGTGGCCCGGTTCGCTGAATGCATCGAGCGATCCTCCATGCAGTGTCACGATCTGGCGGGCAACGGCCAGCCCGAGGCCCGAGCCGCGTGCCGGGTTTCCGCTGAAAAGCGGTTCGAAGATGCGGGGGAGGACACCCTTGGCGATGCCGGTGCCGGTGTCGGTGACCGTTACGTTGACGAACGGTGAAGCTGTTTTCTCCAGTCGGATGGTCATCACACCGCCCTCGGCCATGGCATTGCAGGCGTTCGAGCAGAGATTGAGGATGACCTGCTGCAGTTGCGCCTGATCGCCCTGGATCACGACCGGCTCCGCGGGAAGATCGAGGATGACGTCGATCTTCGAAGGAACGATGGTGCGGACCTCGTCGACGACCCCCGTCAGCCACTGCCGCGCATCGATATCGAGGATCTCAGGCTCGCGTGGATGCGTGAAGCGGAGGATCTCCTCGGTGATGCGGCGCCCGCGCGAGACGGCGCCGCGGATGCGCGTGGCCGCCGCCTGGACGTGAATGTTTCCGGGGACGGCGCGATCGACCAGCTCCGCCTGCGGGCCGATGGCCATCAGCACGTTGTTCACCTCATGGGCGATGTTCGCGGCGACACGTCCAAGCTCCGAGAGCCGTTGCGCCTCTCCGAGCTGCAGGCGCAGCTTGGTCTCGCGCTCCTTCGCCTCGATACTCTCCGTGACGTCTTTGAGCGTGCCCACGACGCGGATGGGCTGACCCAGTGAATTCCTGACCAGTTGCGAGCGTCCGCGGACGATGCGCTGCTTGCCATCGGAACGGATGACGCGCACCTGCACGTCGAGAACGCCGTCCTTCGACTCATCCGGCTTGGAGGCGTCGATTGCCCGCGCGCTCATCACGGTCTCAAGATCGTCCGGGTGAACCCAACGCAGCATGCCCTCCATCGTCCCGTCGAAATCCTTCTCATTCGCTCCGACAATCCGATACGTCTCCTCGGACAAGGTCACCGCGTTCGAGGGAAGCTCGCGGCTCCAACTGCCGACGTGGGCCACGCTCTCCGCCTCGGCCAGCAGTTGCTTGTATCGTTTCAACTGTTCCTGTTCCTTCCGCCGCGCCGTCACGTCGCCGAAGAGACCGAACGCGTATGGGACGCCATCAACCTCGTATGTCATGTAGGCGCGGTCGTGAATCCAGATCCATTCGCCGTTGCGGTGACGGTAGCGATACTCGATGTCGAAGAGAGTGCCGTCGGTGAAGAGCAACTCGAACGCTTGCTGCACCAGCGGCAGGTCTTCGGAATGGATGCAGCCGAACCAGGTCTCGTGAGGGTGTTCGTAGACCTCCTCCGGCGTGTGACCAGCGATGTCTTTGACGTTCTCGCTGATGTACGTGGTCTTTCCGGTGGCGTCGGTCACCCATGCCGCATCGGGCATGTTCGTTACCAGGAGCCGGTACTTCTCTTCGCTTTTCCGCAGTGTCTCCTGGGACAGCCGCGCCGCTGTGATGTCGCGGATCACGGTCGAGTAGCCGCGGAGGGCTCCCTGATCGTCCCGCAGGGCCACGATGGTTACGTCGGCATAGAACATCGTTCCGTCGCTGCGGCGAACGTGCAGATCGCGATGATCGCTTCCTCCGTGCGACGCCAGTTCCAATGCGCGCAGCAACGATGCCGTCGACTCCTCCGCGCAGAGGGACATCACGTGCTGGCCAATCATGGCCTCGCGCTCGAACAGCGTCAGGCGCGCCGCCCCCGAGTTCCACGAGCTGATCGAGGCCTCGGAGTCGAGAAGGAGGAACGCGCAGTCGGTTACGCCGTCGAGCAGCAACGCGAATTCCTGCTGCACCTGTCCGGCGGTTCGCTCGCTGGCTTCGAGACGGCGCCGGCTGAACGCCACCAGCGCGATGACCGCGATTCCTTCCACCAGGAAGACGATCAGGGTGACGAGGTCTGCTCGCGAGAACCCATCGGCGGCGAGAAACATGTACGCGTAGACGAGCGCGCTGGAGACGACCGCGATGGCGCCGGAGCGGAAACCGCGCCGCCAGGCGATCACCGCGCCCGGTATGAGAAACAACTCGTCCGGATCGCTGCCGAACACGCCCGGCAAAAGGCGTGTCACCAACAAGGCCGTCAACGCTGCCACAACGCCGAGGAGGAGGTCGACCGCGATCCTCCCCACCGCGGTCATCCATCGTCCTTCTGCCCTCGGCGCTTGGGCCGTCTGCTCGATCGTCAGCTCCATCAACTACCTCCTGCGTCACACACGGGACGCAGCGAGGATGAGAGCAGGCCCATTGCCACGCTGGTGCTCGCTCGCAAGCCTCAACAAATCAGATGTTTAGTGAGACTGAGACCGATTTGGACGTGTTCGGAATCCGCACGTCTGTCGTGATACCAGACGAATCGCAGCGGTCAACCGGCGTTGCGGCGGAGCCGGCGATCGCTTCGGTCAGCTCGTCGACGTCGAACTACGCCTGTTACAACCGAGTTACGTCTGCGCAGGGGTGGGGAACCTTCTCGTCTGGCCGGCGTCTCAAAGGGTATGAGACGAACGGCGGCGCTCCTCTTCATACTCTCCCTTCTCATTTCGGTGATGGCCTGTCAGCTCCCCGAGAATCCCCAACGCGCCGCGATCCGTGCGTTCACAACGTTCGTTCTCCAGTCCGCGATCGATCTGCAGGGCCGGACGGTGCTTACCCAAAGCAGCGCGCGCCGCCCGGCTCTTCAGACGAATGTCCCGCGTGCGTCACGGGTCCCTGCTCCGGCTCCTCCGGCGAAGCTCTGCAGCAAGAAGGTGACTGTGCTTCCCTTCCAGATCCTCGTCGTCCGTTGCCAGACAGGGAAGACTACTGGGCGCCCATCCCGGACATCTTGAAGACGACCGGGATGACCACGAAGAGCTGCACGGCGTCAAAGATGCCGTGCGCGATGATGCCCGGTATGAGGTTCTTGGTCCGGTAGAACGTGAAGCCGATGACCAGGGAGATCACGGAGACTCCGATCAGCAGCAGCGGCTGCCCGAGACCGGAGTGGGCGAGGGCGAAGAGCACGGTCGAGGCGATCACGCCGATCCGCTTCTGAAGCCAGCCGCGGAAGAACGCTTCCTCGATCGTCATCGCCGACAGCACGATCACCCCTTTCTTCCACAGCGGCAGCGCCACCATCCAGCCGATCATCGGCGAAGGATGCGGGTTCTTGGGGATCAGTCCCGATGCCACGAGGATCAGTCCGATCATCAGGGCCACGGAGAGCGTGAAGATCCATCCGCCCACGCCGACCGCAAAGCCGGTCAGAACGGCCTCGCCGTTGCCGCTCTTCGAAATGTTCAGAAACTCGCGAATAGGCGGCCGGCGCGTGAGTAGCCACCAGCCGAGCAGAAAGACGAAGAGGATGGCGTGCAGCGAGAAGAGCGAATAGAACGGCACGCGCGCCAACTCCTGCGCTGTCGGTATGCGGTATGACGCGCCGGTGATCAGGATGGCCAGTCCGAACATCAATAGGGCAAGCCAGATGTAGGCGAGCGCTTTCATCACCGGCGAGGAGAAGTGATCGACAGAGAAGAGACGATAACGCTCGTTCAACACGATCATGGCGATGTAGACGGCGGCAATGAACAGGAGCGGGATGGCGTAGTGGTTCATCGGCGCGCGAAGTGTACACGGCTCGCGGCCTACCCCGCGATCGCGCTGAGTATCCCTTCCAGCTCTTCGGCCGACTCGAAGAAGTGATCGGGATTCTCCGCCCGCAACGCTTCCGCGGATGTCTTCCCCGAGGCGATGGCGATCGTCGTGGCGCCGTGAGGCATGCCGCATCGGACGTCATAGACCGAGTCGCCGATGATGACAACGTCCGAGCCGCGGAAGACGTGGCCGGACACGGTCGCGGCGCGCCCGACGGCGATCGGCGGAAGCTCTTCGCGACGCGGGGAATCGCTGCCGAAGGCGCCGAACGGAAAGAAATGATTCAGCCCGATCGCGCCAAGCTTGAGCCGCGCGCCCGGCTCGATGTTGCCGGTCAGCAGAGCGACGGTCAGTTGCCCGTCGGCGTGTACCGCATCGAGCAGCGCGTAGACGCCCGCGAGGGCGCGCACGCGTCCGGTGGCGTTGCGCGCGAGGCCTTCGAGGTAGTGATGCCAGAGAGTGGGCAGACGGGAGTCGACGTCCCTCTCGCTCCATCCGTCGTCGCACAGAATCATCCGGGCGATCTGCGGATCGGTGCGGCCGGAGAAGTCGTAGCGGCGCAAATCGCCGTGGAAACCGTAGACCGCGGCCAGCGCATCAGCGAAGGCCTCGCGCGACGCGCCGCCGTCGGTGATGAGAGTTCCGTCGATGTCGAAGAGAACAAGCCGGCGGGTGGACGCGGGCCGGGTCAAGCGTTTGATTGAGGGTACGGTCGAAGGCATTGGTACGACAGAGTACACTTCGCCGCCGGTCATGAAGAAAACGTCCCTGGCAGTCCTTTTTCTCACGGTATTCATCGATCTGATCGGCTTCGGGATGGTGATCCCGTTCCTCTCGTTCTACGCCCGTGAGTACGGCGCCAGCGGAACCACGGTCGGGATGGTCGTCGGCATCTACTCCATCATGCAGTTCTTCTTCGCCCCGGTCTGGGGTCGCATGTCCGACCGCATCGGCCGCCGACCCGTGATCCTGATCAGCCTGACGGCGAGTTGCGCCGGCTACTTCCTCTTCGCCGTCTCGCGCAGCCTGACCCTTCTCTTCATCTCCCGCATCATCGCCGGCGCCGGCGGTGCCAACATCGGCACGGCGCAGGCCTACATTGCCGACACGACCACGCACGAGAATCGCGCCAAGGGGATGGGGATCATCGGCGCCGCGTTCGGCATGGGTTTCATCCTCGGCCCTCCGCTCAGCGGCCTTCTCTCGCACGTCGGCACGCGTCACGGAATGACCGGCAACCTTCTGCCGGGTCTCGTGGCCGGATCGCTCTCCTTCCTCGCGCTCATGGTGGCGTTCTTCGTCCTCGGCGAGTCGAAACCGCCCGACCTGCGGCCGCGCAGCGGCATCCCGCCGCAGTTCGACAAGCGCGTCTGGAGCGAGATGGCGGCGCACGGTCTTCTGCTCGCCGTCATGAGCAGTCTGTTCATCACGCTGCTGGCCGTGGCGGGGATGGAGACGAGCGTGACCCTGCACGCGCGTGATCGCTTCCATTTCACGCAACTCGATCTGGCCTGGTTCTTCCTCTTCATGGGCGTGATCGTGGCGGGCATCCAGGGCGGTCTGATCGGCCGGCTGGCGAAGCGCTTCGGCGAGAAGACGCTCGTCGCCGTCGGCGCGGCCTCATTCACGATCGGATTGGCGATGGTTCCACTGGTGTGGCGCGTACCGATGCTCTACGTCGTCGCTTTCTTCATCTCCATCGGGCAGGGGTTGTCGTATCCATCGCTCACGTCGCTGGTGACGAAGGCTTCACCCGCCAACGAGCATGGGAGCATGCTCGGTCTCGCTTCCGGCGTCGGTTCGCTGGCGCGCTTCCTCGGGCCGATCTGGTGCGGATTCCTCTACGATCTTGCCCAGGCTCGCGGCGCCTTCTGGGGCAGCGCGGTGCTCACGGCAATCGCGTTCGTCATCGCCCTGCGGATGCGCAAGCAACCGTTGCTGGTCGAAGCGGCAGGATAAACTTCGCGCATGTCCATCCTGAAAGTCGCCCGCCTCGGGCATCCCGTGCTCCGCCTCAAGGCCTCCGACGTCGAAGTCGCCGATATCAAAGCCGGAAAGTTCCGCGCTCTCATCGACGACATGATCGAGACGATGCACGAATACGAAGGCGTCGGGCTGGCCGGCCCGCAGGTTCACCTGCCGCTGCGGATCTTCGTCTTCGAAGTGCAGGAGAAAGTTGCCAAGCGCCGCGGCATCGCCAAGCTCAATGCCGGCGTCTTCTTCAACGCCGTCTACGAACCGATCGGCCCCGAGACCATCACCGATTGGGAGGGTTGCCTCAGTGTCCCATTCCTCGGCGGCGAAGTTCCGCGCTACAAGCGCCTCCGCCTGCGCGGCCTCGATCACGACGGAAACGAAGCGGAACTGGAAGTGACCGACTTCACCGCGCGCATCTTCCAGCACGAGGTCGATCACACCGAGGGACATGTCTACATCGACCGGATGCCGGATCTAACGACGCTGGGGTACACGGTGGTGTTGTAAACGGGATGAACTCCTTCAGGCGACGACCTCGGAGAACGCGCCCAGGAACGCCTCCATCTGCTCCGGCTTGCCGATGGTGACGCGCATGTGGTGCGGCATGGCAGGGAAGAGACGGCCGACGTGAACGCCGCGCGTGCGCATTCCGCTGATGAGGGGACGCACGTCGCGTCGTACGTCGATCATGATGAAGTTCGTCTCCGACGGGATGATGTCGTAGCCGAGCTTCTTCAGCGACGCAACCACGCTGGCCTTTGTGGCGCGGTTGCGCTGGGACCCCTCGGCGACGTGATGCGTGTCGCCGACGCTAGCGAGAGCCGCGGCCAGAGCCATCACGTTGATCGAATCCCAGGACTGTTGCGCGGCCAGGGTGCGGATCGTTTCACGTGAGCCGACCGCGTAACCGCAGCGGAGGCCGGCCATCCCGAAGATCTTCGAGAACGTCCGCGCCACGATGAGGTTCGGCCGGCTGGCGATTGCCGGAATGACGCATTCGTAATCGCTGGAGGCAGCGTAGTGGTGATAAGCCTCATCGACGAGGATCGCCGTCGTCGCCGGAGCACTCGTGATCAAACTGCGCATCGCATCCCGCGGCGTGATGTTGCCGGTCGGATTGTTCGGATTGCAGATGTAGAGCAGCCCGGCTCCGGAAACAGCGTTCATCTTCGCGAGATCATGGCGAAACGCGGCGTCGAGCGGCACGCTGACGACCTCGGCGCCTGCTGCGCGCGCGTAGGCCCCAATCGCTTCGAAGGTCGGATCAGCCATCACCAATTTGCGCGACGGTCCGGTGAAGGACGCCGCGGCCAGCTTGAGGATCTCACTCGACCCGTCGCCGAGGAGCACCTGATCGTGCGCGACCGAGTGGGAACTGGCAATCGCATCGATCAGCGCATTCTGCGATTCATCGGGATAGCGCCAGGCCTTGGCGAACGCGTTTCGCATTGCGTCGAGTGCTGCCGCCGAGGGGCCGTACGGGTTCTCATTAGAACTGAGGCGGACGCCGTCGTTCGTTGGCGCAGTCGCGGCGAATAACGGCGTTACGGAGGCGAGCGGCGGCAGGACCGCGGCAGCGGCGCCTGCGCCGACGACGCGGGCAAAAGCGCGGCGGGAGAGGTTCATGAAGTTCTCCTTCGCAAGCTGTGGAAGCGCGAGGAGTATACGCTCGCCTCAATGCGTTATTTGACTCGACCACGAAACAGGACTACCGTTTGCAAATCCGTCCAAATTGAGTTGTGAAGAACCTGGGTGGCAAGGGAGGGAGGATGACCGTTAGGTTTTTCCCCGGAAGCAGAAAACAGAAAACCAGCCTGATCGAAGGCTTTCTGACGCAGCACCACGTCGCACACGAAATGGCGCGCCCTGAGGAACTGGCGTCCAAGACGTTTCACCTCGGCACGGACCCCGCGGTCGAAGTGGATGGCCGCTTGTTCGTCGATCCGAATGTCGATGCTTTGAAGAAAATCTTCCGCGTCAAGTGACGCTCGGGTTTACGTGGCGAACATCGCCGCCGCTTCGCGCTCGACGGTGCTCTTGATGCGCGATTCGAACGGCTTGGCGATCAACGGGAGCTTGCCGTCGAGGATGACCTCGGAGTCGGTAATCTCCACCGAGCCGTTCGCTTTGAAGCCTTTCGCCGTCCCCGAGAAAACGAGCCGATCGCCTTCCCATTGCTGGTTGATTTCGCTGAGGTAGTGTCCGTGCTGCGCGAGGAGATCCTGCATGCGCGCCTCGACCTTGCGGCGCGCGTCTGCTTTGTCCGTGTGATGGGGAATGACGATTCGCATTTACCCTCCGGCGGCGCCTTGTATCACACCACTTGCCATTGCCTTCGCGCCGAGGTAGCCTCGGTGCGGGACTTCCGCATGGTCGCAGCCCACCATGGTTCCCAAAGTATGGAGTGCCGCGACCCTCGGAATTGATGCTGTACGAATCGTCGTCGAAGTCGATGCTCGCTTCGCCGAGCAGCCTGGCTTCACAATGGTCGGACTTCCGGACGCCGCCGTGCGCGAAGCGTACGCGCGCGTCCGTTCCGCTCTTCGCCACTGCGGTTACTGGTTGCCGCAGCGGCATATCACCGTAAACCTCTCGCCGGCCGACGTGAAGAAGGAAGGGTCTGGCTTCGACCTTCCTATCGCAATCGGCATTCTCGTGGTGGCCGAGTTTCTTCCGGCCGATGTCGTGGCTGGCCGCCTGTTCGTCGGCGAGTTATCGCTCGACGGTGCGCTCGTACCGGTGCGCGGCACGCTGGCCATCTCCGCCTCGTTTGCCCGCGCCTCGGACTTGCGCGAGCTGATCGTTCCCGCCGCAAACGCCAGCGAAGCGGCCGCCGTGCAGTCGGTACACGTCGTAGGCGTCCAGCACTTGCCGGAACTGCTTCGGCATCTGACGGGAGCGAAAGTCGTCGAGCGTGCCCTCTCGGTGCCGGTAGTGGAGCCCGTGCGTGAAACGCCCGACTATGCCGATGTTCGCGGGCAATTGCAGGCCAAGCGCGCTCTCGAGATCGCGGCGGCGGGCGGCCACAACATCCTCATGATCGGACCGCCCGGCTCGGGAAAGACGATGCTGGCTCGCCGGCTGCCGTCGATTCTCCCGCACCTCACGCTGGAAGAATCGATCACGACGACGAAGATCCATTCCGTCGCCGGCACTCTGCCGCCAGGCAGCGGCCTGATCACCAGACGGCCTTTCCGCGCGCCGCATCACACCATCTCCAAGGCGGGACTGGTCGGCGGCGCGTCATTGCCGCGACCGGGCGAGGTGAGTCTCGCCCATCACGGAGTGCTGTTCCTCGACGAGCTAGCGGAGTTTCATCACGCCACGCTGGAGGTGCTGCGACAGCCGATGGAGGACGGTCACGTCACGATTGCCCGCGTCCAACGCACGCTGACCTTCCCGTCGCGCTTCACGCTCGTCGCCGCGTTGAATCCGTGAGGTTGCGGTGCTCTTTTGACAGGACTTCTGCGGAAGAAGGAAGGTAACAGAGTTCTAAGGAGATATCGCCGTCGCCCACGACTATTTTTTCGGTGATGTTTTCGATGACCCGCCGCTTTTCTTCAAAAGGAAGGGACGGCCATCTTGAGTAGAGGTCTTGGGCCTCTGATACGACTTCGGATGAGGAAAGGTAGTTGATCGTGAGGAAATCGATTTCTCCCTGAAGACGAGGAATCTCATCTCCAAGCTGTTTCAGTCTCTCTTCGATCGGACGGTGTCTTTCTCCGAAGGAATCAACGGAGAGCTTGTCTTGAAGGTAGAGCTGGTAGAGCTTCTCGGCTTCAGAGGTGAGCTTCGCTTTCTCTCCTTCCATCGAAGCAAGGAGTTCGCTCTTCTCTTTCAAGGTCGAATCGGCAGACTGAAGGTGTTCCGCGATCTGCTCCGGCGAGAAGAAGAAATCGCGAAGCTGGGAGTGGAAAACGTTTTCGAGATCGGTAATCGGAATCTTGTTCTTCGGCTTCTTCTTGCAGGCGTAGCACACGTACTTCGGCGTGTTCGCGGGGACGTACATCTTGCCGCCGCAGTCGCAGTAGACGACGCCCGCGAAGAGCTGGACGGCCTTCTTCGCGGGCGGCTTGCGGGTGGAACGGCGCTCGGTGAGGGACGCGTTCACCCGGTTCCAGAGGTCGTCGGAGACGATCGGCGGAACCGGATGGAACATCCATTCGGACTCGGGCTTCAGGTGCCAGCGCTTCTTGTCTCCGAGGCTCTTCGCGTAGTTCACGCGATGCCGGCCGGCCGGGGTCGAGTCGGTAAGGAGCCGGTTCACCGTGGTGTAGCCGAACTTTGCGCCCTTGCGCATCCGGTGGCCGGCGTCATTCAGCAGGCGGCAGACAGTCCGAACGCGGCCATGCTCCGCGAAGAGTTCGTACATCCTCCGCACGACCGGCGCTTCCTTTGGATCGGGCACAAGCTCGTGGCCCTCGTAGCGGTAGCCGAAGGGTGCTTGCCCGCCGAGCTTCTTCCCGAGCTTCGCGCGAACGGACACGGAAGCCGCGACGCGGGAGCCGATCTCCTCGCGCTCCCAGGTCGCCATCGCCGCGATCATGGTGTAGAAGAGGCGGCCCGCAGGAGTCGAGGTGTCGATGGCCTCCTGAAGCGAGATGAGGTCAGCGCCGGCCGCTTTGAAGAGGTCCGCGAAGTCGAGAAGCTCTCGCGTGTTCCGGGCGAGGCGGGCGAGCTTCGAGAAGATGAGGCCCGTGATGCGGCCGGAACGCATGTCCTTCAACATCCGCTTCGTCTCCGGATGGTCCATGACGGACTTCCCGGAGACGCCCGCAAGGTTGTAGACATCGACCACGGTCCAGCCGCGGGAGTCCGCGTACATGCGCGCGCGGGCTTCGTGGTGCTCGGGACTTTCTCCGCGGGCTTGGTCGTCCGTCGAGACCCTGATCCAGATGCCGACGCGCTTCGATTCTTCGCTACGCGGCGCGAGCTTCATCGCTTCACCTCTCCCGATATTTTACCTCGGCGTGCAAATAATCTACGGAGGGTGGAGCGACCGGGCACGCATCATTCGTCGAGCTTTCTCACCGATCGCGCGATGACTTCGGTAACGGCGCGCTGGCGCGCTTTCGCGTCGTCGTCGGTCGGCTTCTTGTAGCTCACCTTCACCTTGTAGCCGCCGACCTGCTCTTCGGAAGGTGGCGGCGGTGTCTGCGCGGCGAGATAGGTCAGGAACTCTTCCGGCAACAAGAAATCAACGCGGTCGCGTTCGGAATCGAGGAGCGCGGAGCGGACGGCTTTCGCGATGGCGTCCACTCGTCGGCGTTCGGGCGCGAGCACGACGACGCGGTTGTATCCCGCGGCAAGGCACTTCGCCACGTTGCCGCTCTCGTAGCTGGTCGTGGAGGTTACCGAAATCTCGACGGCGATCGAACCGTCGTCCCGCTCAAGCGCAACGTCCACGCTGCCGCCGGACGGCGTCGGCTTCTCGATCGTCGCGCGATAGCCCTGCGCGTCGCCGAAGCGCTTCACGAGCTCCTGAAGATACTTGTGCTGCGCCCCGCCGCGGCCGAGCGTCGGGTCTTCCTCACGCTTCACGGGAATGCGCTGCGCTGGCTGCACGGGGGCCTTTGGCGGGGGCGCTGGGCGCGGCGGACGATCCGGTGGAAGCGGCTCGCGTGGGGCGGTCTTCGGCGGTTCCGGAGCGGGAGTGTCGGGTTCTTTCTCCGCATCCGGAGCAGGAGTTGGCGGCGCGGTCTTCTCGCGATCGGCGGGCGGCTGGCCGTACTTCTTGCGCGATCGTTCGGTGATGTACGCGCGCTTCGCGAGCGCTTCGTCCTCCCCGATAGGCTCCACGAGCGGCACGGCGAGATTGAAGTCGTGGTCGGCGCGGTCGAAGCGGCAGATCGCTTCGCCCGGAGAGAGCGCCCGGAGATCTTCGGAGGTGAAGTTCGCGAATCCCTCCGCGAGCGCGCGGGCATCGGCATCGCCGACGCGGAAGACGATGCGCGTTCCGGCGTTCGCGGTGAGCGAGGCGAATACCTCGCCGTCCTTTCGCTGGAGCTGGGTGAGGTCCTGGTGCGCGAGAACCAATCCCACCGAATACTTACGCGCGCCGGAGAGGATGGAGGCCATGGAGGGCGTCACGAAGTGCTGGCACTCGTCCGCGGCAATGAGGAAGGGACGCCGCTCCGTGGCGCGCATGTCCTGCCGGCTCATCGCGGTCTGGTGGAACCGGGCGATGAGGAAACTCCCGAGGAGGGCGGCGTTCTCCTCGCCGATCGCGCCCTGGGCGAGCTTCGCGAGGAAGATCTTGCCGTCGTCCATGACCGAGCGGAAGTCGATCCTGTTCTCGCGCTGCACGACCATTTGGCGCACGAGCTTCGGACGGAGGAAGGAATCGAGGCGGGTGAGGATCGGCCCCTGCGGGCGGCCGTGGAGGAGCGGAAACTCCTTCTTCCAGTAGTAGACGATCTCCTCGTCCTTGATGGTGGTGAGGAACTCGTCCCTGAATTCGCGGTCGATGAGGAACTTGCGGAGGTCTGCGATCGTGCCGCCGCGCCCGGATTCGAGGAACGCTTGGATCGCGTTTGCGAGGACGGCGTGCATCTGGTCGCCCCAGGAGGTCGAGAGGCGGCGGAAGATCGCGACGAGGTCGGAGGCGAGGAGCGTCTTTTCCAAGTCCGAATGCGCGGCGAGGACGTTGAAGCCGACCGGGTACTCCGTGTCCGCGGGATCGAAGAGGATCACGTCCTCAAGCCGTCGCTCGGGCAGGCGCACGAGGAGGTCGTCCACAAGGTCGCCGTGCGGGTCGAGAAGGGCGATGCCGCCGCCTTGCTTCACGTCCTCAAGGAGGAGCTGCAGCAGGAGATTCGATTTGCCGCTGCCGGAGGCGCCGATGACGTGCACGTGTCGCCGCGCGCGGTCGAGCGTGAGGTGGACCGGCTTTTCCGTTCCCGCGTGGCGGTTCACGCCGAGATAGAGGCCGCGGTCGTCCTGTTTTTCGAGCGCGCGCGACTTCAGCCCCGCTCGGCCGACGAGGGCCTTGGATTGGACGGATGCGGACGGCAGATGTACGAGCGAGGCAATCTCGTCGAGGCCGAGGAGCATCCCGCTCCGGTGCGAGAGGCGCGTCAGAAAGTCGAGATGGCGGTCGAAGGAAACGTCGTCATTCAATGTGAAGAGTTGGTTTCCTGCCGTGCTCTCGAACTGCGCGAGCGCGCCGGCGAGACGCACGAGGCGCGAGCGGGCCTGCGCCTCGTCTTCACCGGTCACGGCTACCCGGATCGCGGCGGCGAAGAGCGGCTGCATGACCTTCTGCTTGCCGAGCTTCGCGATCTCGGGCGCGTCCTCGAAGAAGTCTTCGCCTTCCTGAGTCGTGACAGCCCGGAAGACGCTCTCGGCCCACGGCGCATGTGCGCCCTGGAAGAGCACCTGTACGGCTGCGGCGTCGTCTCCGGCCGTATCTTCGAGCGCGGCGACGATGGATACCAAGGGATCGGGGTCGTAGCTCCGGAAGGTGGTGAGCGGGAGCATGAACTCGCGGCGCAGCGCGACCTCGAACACACCGATCGCCTCGAAATCGACGCGGGCGAAGGTTTCGATGAGGAGATCGCCCGGAACGGCGGTTACGTCAGGGAAATAGTTGCGGAGGGTGGAGAGGAGGAGTCGTTCGTCGGGGACGCGTGCCGCAACCTGTACCGCAACCTTGCCGTTCGCTCCGACGATCTCGAAGGCAAGCGGCGCGTGCGAGGCGCGCAGCGTCGCGAGAAAGGCCGCCATGGCGTCGGGCCGGACGACGCGATCGCGGGGAACGTGGAGGATGAACGAGTGGAGCTCGTCGTCGGCGGCGAAGTAGCGCGGCTCGGGTTCGCTCTCGTCCTCGATGGGCACGAGCGCCGTGGAGGGCTCGCTGGTCCGCTCGCCGCGCACCCAGGCCGCAAGACGGCTGAGCGCCGTGTGGTGGCGACCGTCGTCCACCTGCGGGCGCGGCTTGAGGTAGTGGCCGAAGAAGGGGCGGAAGGGCGGCTCAAGGTGGACCGGTTCCGGCCACGCCGCCCATCCGCGCCCCCACATTTCCCACGAGTAGAACTGCTCTCGAAGTTCGTCCTCGATCGTTGGCCAGGGCATTTACCTAGAGTAACCGGGTTCGTGAGACCGGCTTGCGCTCGAATTCGGGCAGCGTCTTCTGCTGGGTCTTGAAGATGCCCTCGATCGTGTTGATGACCCCCTGATGCACGGCATCCCGGAAGATGATCGCCGTGTCTTCCTCGTAGAACGTGGTCTTCCGAGCGAAGAGGCTGAGCCACGGCATGACGATGGCGATGCAGCCGGCGAGGCAGCCGGGAGTTTCGAGGAGCCACCACGAGACGAAGAAGTCGATGCCGAAGGGCGCCGCGCAGAGGACGAACGTGTGCTTGCCGCGCGCCACGCGGTAGTAGTCGCGGTGCGCGGAGAGCATGCCGCCTTCGGGGTAGTTGACGCGGGAGAGCTTCGCGTCCGGCATGTTGCGGCGGTTCAGCTCTTCGGAGAGGCGGTCGTAGAACTCTTGGGTTGAGAACGAGAACTCGTCGAAACGGTTGTACCAATGGGCAAGAACGGTGTCTTCAGCCACGCTGATGTCTCCCTTCGCGATAAGTTGTTTTGGACCGGACCCGGAGAAATTGTAACCGCTGGGGGCGACAAAATGAGCCATACGTGCGTCATCAGCGGAGCGTTCGGCGCAGCTCCGGTCTCTGGTCACATGATCTGCATCGGCAGTTTTGACCGAGATGGTTCAGGAGCGATTCGTACCAATGCGCACGATGCGGAGAATGCCTGCGAATCCTTCCTTCTCCGCGATCCTCCGAGCCGCGCGTTCAGCCTTTTCGACAGCGATGCCTTCGGTGAGCGCGCGCACGTCTTCGTCCGGAACTATGCGGCCCTCGATGTATCCGTGCCATATGCCGCCTGTGCGTCTCGCGCCGATTTTCATTTCCATCATGGAAGCTTAGGCGTTTTCCGAATGTCAGCCGAAGAGTCTACGGGAAGTGGAGCTTTGATCCCGGAATGCTCGGGCAGCGACAGAAGGCACACGAGCTGTTCTACGATCGGTAGGATTCGGCAATCGGGCGAAGTACCTGACCACCCGCGCTAGACTGAGCGCACGCGACGCCCACCCTTCCTCGAAGTTTGCGGCAGAGAAAAGAAAAAACCGCTCCGGTGAACCCTGTCTTATTTTGAAACGCGCGTGTAGTCAGTGCTGGAATTGAAACAAAAGGGACGAGCTGAGGCTCGTCCCTTGATTGACTGCTAATCGTCGGCTTTACTACCCGATAAGCCGAGCGATTACAACTTTCTCCGCAGCCGACCGCTTCTCTTGGTCGCGCTGCGCGGCTGCTTTCGCTGCCTCCTCCTCTTGAAGTCTCGCCTGCGTGGTGAGATGGTCCTCCGTACTGGTGATGAATCCGAGACGCGTCATGATGAAGCACGTTCCGGCGGGCAACTCGTCGTCGTGGGTGTAGTCGCGCTGCGTCCGGTACTCCACGAGTACGTGACTTCGATCGGGGAAGCCGAGTGCTTGCACGGCCTCACCTAGCGGAACCATGCCCTGCACGTCGAAGTCGAAGTGCTTGCCGTCAGTACGCGTGACGCCGGCCGGATTCTTGACGGTGACGGTCATGTACTTGTACGGAACGTACTTCCTGGCTCTGTCGTCGTACCGCCAGTAGCTGCCGAGGACCGAAGTGTCGCCGACAGCGATCGAGGCCGCGCGCCACGCTCGAACAGCACAGTTTCGAGGGAAGGTGTAGACACCGCAGGCAATCAGGCCCGCCAGTATCCCCACCCAGAACAGACTCAGCAGGCCGAGGGCAATGATATCGCCCGTGATGACGTAGACCCACGCGATACCCACTGCGGAGGCGACTGCGACGAGGTGGAAGATGATCTGTATGGCGTACAGCATTACAGCGTTGAGCTTCAGCATGTTCACTCCTTTGTTTGCGGTTAGTCGGTAAGTGGATGCCCTAGTGCGAGCTGGCGACGAAGGCGAAGGGATCGCACGCACCTAGGGCAGGCAGACAATTGACAGAAGACCCGAGGCAGAGAGTGGAAGGCGGGAAGGTAGGTTTTGAAGGGACAGCCACTACTATTAGGCTGCCAGTATTATAGCATTAATGCCGTCCGGTTGTCAATAGCGCATATCGAGCGAGTCAAGCGGACAAACGCCGCGCTAGGTATTTTCACACCCGACGTGGAGTGTGCGCTCAGATCGACAATGGGCTCTCTTACGCTTTTGTGCGCAGCGTGGGATTTCAGCCTTGACAGATTGGAGTGGTGTGGTTGACTTATTTCATAAGGGGCGCTCAGTCACCGCCTCTGCTTCCATTGAACTAACCAAGCAAATAATTCATGCCCACCAAGGAGAGATCCAATGTAGATGCCACTCCAGACGCTTCCCAAGAGCAGGCCAGTTCGCCAAAAGCATCGTCCCTAGAGAAGGAGCGAGAGCGTTACCGCGGGGCGCAGGATGAGGAGAAGCAGGCGAACGCGGACTTAGGACGGGTCAAAGCGCTGTTTGATCGCGCGCCGGCCGCGCAGCGCCCGGCTCTGGAGAGGCTTGTCGAAGCCGCGCAGAGTCGCGTTGACGGCGCCCGGGGCGTTCAGGACGAGCTAAGAGGCCGGATTGAAGCGGCGCACAAAGCATGGAGCGGCTCGCGTCGGGAAACGATACAAGAAGTATCGACCGTTCTTGAAAAGGCGGTCTCGAAGTACGAGCCTTTGGAAAAGCTGCTTCTGGCTAATGACGCGGAGGAGCAAAGCGTTCGCGATCTTGCCGACACTGCCGCCGCCGTGAGCGACGGCGCGATGAAGGATGACCTCATGCGTCTGTGGGGTGAAGGGTTCGAAGCGTTGGCGTCGCGGCTCACCACGTCGTTGCAACAGCATGGCAGCGTGTTTACGGAGGAGATCTCCCGGCTGAATGAGGCGCAAGGGAATCCCGGAGAGCGCTTCCAGGCGTACCTGCGGGTGAAAGAGGACGTAGCGCACCGCCTTCACGATCCGGAGGGGCTTATCGATCGCGAAAGAAGGAAACGTGAACACCAGAAAGAGCGATTGAGCGATATCAGAGAGAAGGGCGGGGTGTACCTGGGCGAGGAAGAGGTTCGCGAGAGAACGCAGGCGCTGAAGGACATGCCGGCGCTTGATCTCGCGCTTACGCCGGACAGGAACGACATTGATTTCAAGCGTCGCCAAGGCGGTTACCAGAGCGATTCTGCACGTGCAGGATTGGCCGTTGAAATGATCAATTTAGCAGAGTTGCGCAAGTTCAATATCCTTCAGTTGGTGGACCCGAAGTCACTGGTGCCGCTGGACGAGGTCAAGAAGCATCTCTCGAGCTTTTCTTCCAATGACAGTCTTCAAGGGCTACTCGCTGCGTCCGGCAAGACTCGGGTCGCGGCGTACATCCGCGAAGTGCAGAATGGGGACGGGAAGAAGCAACAAGCCTATGAGAGCGTGCTTACGCGGAACCTTCAGGATCTGGTCGGAGTGCTCACGCACCTTCCAGATATCCGTGAGTATGAGTCAAGCTATCGGCTTGAAGGGGCGGAGGTGTCAGCCCGAGCCATCGATGCATGCCGTGCAGCGTATCGGCACATCGACGTCGTGCTGCCCATTCTGAAAGTCTGCGCCGCGTCCGTGCCAGAGGATCGTAGGAGGGAATACTACGGGGCGTCAGCGGAGATGCGCCCTACCATTCAATGGGCGGAAACTCTTTTTTACGCTCTACAGAACGACACGCCAAAGAGCCGCTCAGAGACGCTGGTCCGTCTATTGGAGAAAGCCAAGGACATCCCCGGGCTTCCGACGGCCGACGAGTGCGAGCGCGCTCTGAAAATTTGGGACGGGCTGGTGAAAAGCGAAGGCCCGAGCGACCCATACAGCCGCAAAGAACACCCGCCCAAAATCCAAGAGGACGAATACAAGAAGGATCTGGCCTTGCGGGAAGGCGAATTGCAATTGCAGCGCGCCGAAACGACGCTTCTGCGCGTGATAAAAGACCTGCCGGAATTGGAAGAGGAGCGTACGACGGTGCAAGCCGAGCAGGATCATCTGGACGCCACCGGGGAACAAAGGGTCAAAGATGCCCAGCAGGCAGTCTATGACGCGGAGGGAGAGTGGGCGAGGTACCGTGACAAGGTGGATGAGTTTAACCGCGAGTATCCTAGGCTGGTTGCAGCAGCTAATAAGATTAGCGACACGCTGAATGAGCGGCAACGGCAAATAGAAGGAAATCAGGGAAAGTGGTTCAAGGGAGGAGCCAATAAGGCGTTAGAAGGTGAGATGGCGGAGCTGCGGCGTCAACACGCCGAGGCAACCAAGGCGTATCAGGACTACGATCGCGAAATGCGCCCGCGCGAACCACAATCCGACATCCGACGCTTAAAGTCGGCGCTAGAGGATGCCAGACGTGTCGTACCGAAGAGCCGGAAAATGGAAGATTATCTCAGGCGGCGAGATGAGAGAATAAGTGAAGTCAGCCACGTGTCGTGGGAGTTGAGAACTGCGTTCAAAGACAATAAAGCACTTGCCGCGAAACATCCCGGCAACTTCTACCTTACGCAAGACCGTCAGGTGTACGATGTCCCGGGCTTTTCGGATTGGCCATATGTGCGACCTCTCAAACAGTTCTGCGACAAAAAGCCTGTGGAGCCTTTACCAACGGTTGAGGAGCTGAGTGAGATTGACCAGCGCCTGGCGGCCCTTGGCGAGCAGAACGCCGCGCTCGGCCGCGAGGTCAAACGATTGCAGGAACCGTGGGGGAGATAAGAAGGGAGATAAGAAGCGGGTTGCTCGTTCAACCATCTCTTGACTCGGTCAATCCCTGGTCTATTGTTTAGGGGCGACCAAAAGGGCGCGAAGGCTTGCAACGAACGAACATGTACCCTAGAGAACACATTACCCACTCACCGGCGAATCACGAGGATTGGATCTGCGTCTGCGGCAATCGAACGGATCATGACGGGTTCTACCCGTGTGACAGCCGTGGAAACGAGGTAGAACCAACCTCTGCCGATTGGCAGACCAATTGGTACGTTTGCCTTAGATGCGGCCGAATGATCGACCAAGACACGCTTGAGGTGGTTGGCCAAAGGGAAACTGTGGAGCAACTCATTTGAGTTGAGAGAGGTGCGCGAGTTCGGACGGTATCGCGCGGTCTTCGAGTGCTTGGCTGCCCGGCACACGGACCCAAAGCCGAGTCACTTCTTTGGCTTTGCTCTCTTCGGACTTGGGCGGCGGGTAAAGGCCGGGCGTTTGCCGGCGGTGATCTCCTGATAGATCGTACCGAGCGTGGCCGAAGGTAGCATTTTCTCTGGCGTACGTTTCAGCCTTCCGGTTCCGGAGGCCACGTGCACGTGCTTGCCCTTGGAGGCCGCGTACTTGATCGCGCATGCAAAGAGGAAGAGCTCGTAGGTCGAGGTGCCAAAGGAGGTCTCATGGAGGACGATGGAGTCGCCATCATCGGCGTTGCAGGCCCGAAGCCAGGCTGGCAGGTGCCGGGCGATGACTGATCGGAGTTCAGACGCGGAGAGTGGCTTTGCGGAATCAGCGGGGAGGGTCTCAGACATAAAAGGAGAGAGTGTTAGAGGAGCAACCTTCGTCTTCATTCTAGGGCCGCCGCAGACTTGCGTCAAAGGGATGAGTTAGGAGTCCCGTTTTCCATCAGCTTCGGGATGGGAAGGGATGGTTCGAGGCCAACCTTCGCGTTGAGTGGCAGGAGGCTGGCACTTCTGCGGATGCCTACAGCGCGGTATACTAGGTCGGTGCCCTACACAGTACCTGAATCTTTTCGGCAATTCTCCTCGAACCTGACCCTCACAGGCTTGCAGGAGAGCACTGTCTCGACGCGCCAGAACAATATCCGCAGCGCAATGGAGTCAGGACTGTCTGTCCTAGATACCTTCTTGACCGGATCCTACAGGCGACACACGCTGATCGCGCCGTTGAAGGACGCTGATATCGATATTTTCATCGTGCTGGGTGTCGACTATTACCATCGTTACAACGGCCAGAATGGCGGCCAGGCGGGGTTGCTCGATTTAGTAAAGCGCACGTTGCGGCGCACATACACCGAAACGCCGGACATCAGTAGGAACGGTCAGGCGGTGACGATTCGTTTTACAGATTTCGCCGCCGATGTTGTCCCTGGCTTCTATCGAAACGGGGGTGGTTACTTGATCCCCAACTGCATCACGCAAACGTGGCTGTCTACTGATCCAAAACGGCACGTCGAGCTCGTGGCCGCCGCTAATCAAACACACAATGGCGATCTAGTGCCACTCATTAGAATGCTAAAGGCGTGGAACCGCAGTCATAGCGCGTTCTTTCGATCGTTTCACATGGAAATCCTCGCATTACAGGCTTTAACTAATGTGCAGATTACAGATTATTCGTCTGGCGTACGTTACTTCTTTGATAAAGCGCGCACGCTGGTTGCTACCCAAAACCCCGATCCTGCCGGCTATGGCGGTGACGTCGGCGGTTACATCGATACGCCAGCGAAAGTTACGGAGGCGGTTACCCGGTTCCAGCGGGCGTATGATGCTGCTGTGCGTGCGGAAGGACTGGTTACACGGTCGCCGTCGGAAGCAATTGCAGCCTGGCGCAGCCTCTTGGGAGATTACTTTCCAGCTTATGGATAACATACACAGCACGACTAGCGAGGCAACGGCTGTCTGGCCCCGCGATCAAGTGATTAAGGAGGCAAAACGCATCGAGGAGGCCGCGCTCCTGAGCTCGAAAGGACACTTTATTGCGGCGACTCGGTGGAGTTATTTTCATCTAGTGGTTGGCGTGGCGATATCTGTTCTTGCTGCCATTGCGGCTGCGTCCACATTCTCGTCCAGGTGGCCGGAAGTTGTTGGCTGGATTGCGCTGCTAGTAACGATTCTGTCAGCAATCACGACGTTTGTGAATCCGAACGAGAGGGCGACGAAACATCTGAACGCGGGTAATGGCTATGATTCTGTCTGTAATCGTGCGCGCGTCTTTTGGACAATCGACTGTTGGTCGGATAAGGCCGACGGTGAGGCGTTGACGGAGAAGTTGCGGCGGCTGTCCGAAGAAAAGAGCAAGCTGAACCTGGAATCGCCCCAGATTGCTCCATGGGCGTACCGGACCGCAAAGAAGGGCGTCGCGGCGGGAGAAGGGTCTTACGCTGTCGATCAGGAACAGAAGACGCAGGGCTAAGTAGGTGTTCGAACCCTGTGCACCAGCAGGCAGGCCCGCGTGCCGAAGGTCGGTGTTACAATTACTCATGTATGAGTGCACTGAAGGAGATACGTCGCCTGCTCGATGAGTTCCGAGACCGTCATCAGGAGGAGTTTGTTTCTATCGCGGCAGAGGGGGCGAAACTCCGCAACGCATGTAACGCGGTTGAGAGGTCCTGGAGCGGATCTTTTACGGGGTGGCACGGCCGGATGTACTTTCGGGACTTCGCATCGCCTTCCGTGTATCAGCGATTCAGCGGCGAGTGGGGCGGTATCAACGGGATACCCGACGGATGGGAGGAGCGGCAACCGGAAGAGGTTACCGCACGGATCGAGAGTTTGATTGGCGGAGGCTTCTCCGCGGCCAAATTCGAGGCCAATGTGGCGATACTTCGAAAACTGGCGGAAGATCTAAAGCGTGACGTCGAGATCGAGCTGTCATCGGTTGACTTCGGAGGCAAGGTCGCCAAGGAAAGCCAGCTGCTGACCAAAATCGAGAGTTTTGAATTCGGGAGAACAAAAGGCGAATTCATCCACGACGGTATTCCTGGAACGATAATGACGCGGGACATGGAGGCGATGAGGCAAGGTACCTACATCCCGACTCAGCTGTATTACGAAGCCGTGGCCCTAGAAGCCGGTAGCGTGTGCGATGCGATTCATGAGTTTCTTGCATTGGTTGACCGACTCATTAGGCAGGCGCAGAAGAAGGCGACGATGCCGAAAGCAGCCGCAGCGTCGAACTTGGGAGACTTGCACCCCGACATCTATGCGAAGTGCCACGAACTGTATGAGAACGGTACTTACGCGGAGGCAGTCGAGAAGGGCTTCAAAGTGGTACGCGACAGATTGCGTTCGCTAACCGGTTACGAGACCGGCTCGGAGGCGTTTGGAAAGGGTAAGCTTCATATTAAGGGCGCCGCCGCTGCGAATGTTGATCAAGACTTCAACGACGGCGTGAAATTTCTAACAATGGCAATTGATCGATTTCGCAACGAGAAGAGCCACACAGCTGACGCTCGGATTGACGACCCGGTCCGTGCTCATGAGTACTTGCGCTTGAGTAGTCTGGCGATGCATCTCCTTCAGGACACCGAGATTAAGCCGTGACGGCACAGTAACGGCGCTAAACACAAGCGTAGGAGGTTATATGGCGGACTGTCAAATCACGAACATTCGGAAGCCAGATCGATTTAACTCACATGAGCATATTACGCATGTTGGGAACCTGGCCTTGGGATGGGTTTGGCCCCGCGAGGACGTAGTTCGAAGCATAGAGCAGAAGGCTAATACGTTCTATGTTATTGATCCAATAAACGGAAAGCGGGCCGACGTGGGCGTGATCCATCCCAGTGATGGGCGCGCTCCCTATCTACGAACTTACGCTGACGGGGACTGGAATGATAACCTACTATCATTGCCGCCTTGTTAGCCGAGAGTCGGCTTCAGGGACTGTGAGACAACTTCCAATTGACACTGGACACGAGTAGCGTAGGCTTACGATAAGGGCATGCTAACCAGACTCGGCAGCTATCAATTGAACCAGCCGGTCGGCGACGTGCCCGATCTTATTGAGTTCGACCCTGAGCAGTACGCGCTGTTCGAAATGGCAGGAGTAAAACGGCTTCTGCGGGATGAGCGGATCTATAACGGGCACGACATAAACTTTCTCGACTCAGTCTGGAACACAGTTATCGGTGCAAGCGATGGCAAGATTTACAAAGTGTCGATTCAGAACATGAGCCCCGACAAGGCTGCGTCGGCGGCATTGTTCCGAGCGACCCTAACCCACCTACGCCAGCAAATGGGAGGGTTCACCACTCACCCATGGTTTACCAAGCGATACATCTGGGACGACATCGAAGGGAATGTGCTTCTGAATCAGGTTAGCAAGATGGGTATTGCCAGCATCAACCTGTTTCTCACATCAAGCGCGATCCGCTCACAGGTTGGCGCGCAGCTTAGACAGGTGCTTTGAGAAGTAACATGTGGCCATTTAAGCGGAAGCCGAAGGAGGTAAGATTGACCGATGAAGAGAGAGCCGCGGTCGATCGCGAATGGAGGTTGTTCATATCGGCGATGCCGAAAGAAGACGGCCCAGGAGAGTGGTACGCTCCAAAAGAGATCGTCGACGCGATGCGGAAAACGATAGCATCCGACGCTTTGCTAACCTTGGCCGACCGATATCTCATGGAGACGACAGGATCTCTGGCTAACAAAGCGGAGCAAACCAGGCTGTATGAAAAGGCTGGCGCTGCCGCTATAAAGGCCGTGGCCATTGATGCGCATCCTCTGAATTACTATAAAGCGGGCAATATTTTGGAAGTTGTGAACAAACCAGAGGACGCCAGGTTGTTGTTTAAAGAGTTCTTGAGGGCGGCGCCGCAATTACTACAAGAGAGCGAAGGAAACTTCAAGACAGTCGTTCAGAACGCACTTGATGATATGAGCGCGAGGCAGATCTCGCGTGAGTGAAGAGGCAGCGGTGGTACTCAAAGTACGAGGCGGCAGTACTTTGCGCACCACGCAGAACCGGACATAGGGGACTTAGTGGACATTGCTGGAAGGGTCATGCGGCTTGCAGGCATTCGGGGGCTAGCCTCTCGAAAAGCTTCACGATCAGTGCCAAACGTTTCTGCGCATCCTCGTTTGTAGCCGCTAGGGTTCGAACATCGTCTACGCCGGCCCGCAATGCTGGAATTGAGTCGATGTTTTCCCACTTGCGGAAGAGTTTTGACGCGTCAATCTTGGTTTCCTGGTCGAAAAGCGTTGGGTTCGAACCGACGATTTCGAGGATTGTCCGTTTCGTCTGGTCGTCGCCCTCGCGGAACCATTGAGCCGCGCGAATGCTGAACAAAACGCACAAGGCTCCGGGTTCGAACCGATCGGGCCGATCGAGCTGGCGCTGCCGCCCGTCGAGGCGGAACCGCTCCCGGTCGAGATCCTGGCGCTCTTTCTCGAACTCCGGTTCGGTGATCTGCTCGCTGATGCGAAGCCGGGTGAGGTTCCGTCTGGCGATCTCGTTCCGCGCGACGGCCTCCGAGAGCGCACGCTTTTCGACCTCCGCGAGACGCGTGATCTCTGCCTGATCCCGCTCGACCATACGAAGGGCATAGGCGTGGAGCTTCGGGTGGATGCGGAGGCGAAGGATGAAGTCTTCGATCTGCGCGTCGAACTCTTCGCGTTCCACGGACCGTTGCCGGCAGCGGTAGTCGGGACGGCGCTTGGTGCAGTGGTAGTAGGCGTAGTGCGAGCCGAAGCGGTTCGTTTTCTCCTCGGCCGTGACGGCGAAGCCGCACTCGCCGCACTTAAACATACCGGTGAACGCGAACTCGCGCTTCTGCGACCGGCGCTTCGTCGTCCGGCCAAGGAGTTCCTGCACCCGCTCGAACTCGTCCATACTGACGACAGACGGGTGCTTGCCGGGATAGAGTCGGCCTTTCCACGGGATCACGCCCGCGTAGAAGGGGTTCGTGAGGATGTTGTAGATGGAAGAGAGGGCAAGCGGTCGGCCGCCTTCGCGTTTGCGCTGGAGCGTCCGAAGGCCCCGTTCCTCCATGATGTCGCGGATGCGCCGCGTCGAGTAGGAGCCGGTGAGCATCAGTTCCCATATCTCGCGGATCATCGGGAAGCGGTCGGGATCGGCGACGATCGTGCGCGTTGCCGGGTCGTTCAGATACCCGATCTTGGCCATGTTCGGGAGCCAGCCGTTCTCGATCTTGGTGCGGATGCCGCGCCGTACGTTCTCGCTCAAGGCGTCGCTGTAGTACTTGGACTGGCCGAAGAGGATCGAGAGCATGAACTTGCCCGAGGGGGTGTTCTCGAAGGTGAACGTGGCGAACTTAAGGTCTTTGATCTTCCCGGTGTCGAGGAGGTAGATGACCCGACCGCCGTCCACGGAGTTCCGCGCCAGGCGGTCGGGAGCCCAGGCGATGAGTCCTTCGGCTTCGCCGCGCTCGATGCGGTCGAGGGCTTGATTAAAGACGGGTCGCCCCGGCGTCATGGCGCTCTGGGCCTCTTCGAGCGTCTCCACGAGCTCTATGCCGGCTTGCGCGGCGAAGAGGCGCATGAGCTCGCGCTTCTGGGAGTCGATCGACTGGATTTGCCGGTCTTCCTCTTCCGAGGACTTGCGGCAGTAGAGGAAATACTTCATGTGCTGGTAAGTGGTGATTTTGGGCACTCGACGGGTGCCGGGGCAGGCGGTTTGAGCGTAGCTCGCTGGCCGGATTTTGCAAGTCGCGCGGTCGTTTCGCTGGGGGTCGGCGCAAGCAGAATGCGGTAGAGCCGAACGAGCCGAATAGCCCACATGCGGGCTTCTTCGAGCGGCATTTCCTCGCCATAGGCTTCCTGGTAGACGCGGCGAAACTCAGCCACATCCTCATCGGTGAGTTTCATGCCGTCTTTTATACGGCGACACTCCAAATTCCACGAGACTGCATAAGTACACGATCTGTGTACTTTGGCAGTCTCGTGCGGTTCTGATTGCGCGCGTAGGGTTACGCGCATGTTCAAACCCATACTCACCCCGCGAGACATCGCGGAGCGGTATCACCGCTGCCTGCCGGAGGAGGTCCGGTCGTATCTCAAGGGTCGAGGGATTCCTGCGACAGTCATAGACCGGCAGCTCCTCGGCTGGGACGGCAAGCGCATTACGATACCGGTCTTCGGCCGCGAAGGCGGCGAGGTGCTTGGATTCCGCTATGCCAAGCCGCCTGCCTTTCTCTTCGGTAATCCGGAGATGGAGTCAGACAAGAAGCTGGCCCCGGAGATCTACGGATGGGAAACCCTCGCGCGACAGCCGCACCGAGTCGTGATCTGCGAAGGCGAACTTGACCGCCTCGTGCTTGAGGCGCGTGGCTTTCCGGCCGTATGTTCGACGGCCGGCGCGGACACCTTCATCAAAGAGTGGGGGCCGCATTTCGCGGAGATCAGGCACGTGTTCATCTGCTTCAACCGGAGCACGGCGAGCGATGCGGCCGCGAAGAAGGTGCAGCAGGTTCTACCAAGCGCTAGGATCGCGAAGCTGCCGGCCGAGGTGGGCGAAGGAGGCACCGTAACGGACTTCTTCGTCACGCTTGAACGGACGCAGCTCGACTTCGAGATCATCTTGGCCGCCGCCGCGGCCACGCAAGGCGATCCCGACGACCGCCCGCCGCAGGTTAGGGAGTTCCGTCCCGTGCATCGGGCGCTCCGCCGCCGCGCGGAACGCATCAAGAAGGCCGTGCCGCTGCATGAAGTGGTTTCGGAGTTCACGCATCTCCAGGCGGGCGGCGGCCATCTCGTAGGGCACTGTCCCTTTCACGATGATGGCTCATTGTCGTTCTCGGTCTATCCCGAGACGGACACCTACGCCTGCAGCGTGTGCGGCGCGGAGGGTGACGTCGTGAGGTTCCTGATGGACAAAGAGTCGACGACCTTCGGTCAGGCGCTGGAAGCTCTGGAGCGTTTCGAATTCACCCATGAACTCTATGGAACCGGCTCCTGAGAAAAAAGAGGGAGAGAAGAAGCCGGCCATCCTGCCGACCGCCTCGGCCGTCCTCGACTCCGGTGAGCTCGTGGAGATGGTCTATGACCCTGCCGGCCGGCATACGCAGTTTGTCGTCGGCTCCGGCGAGGAGTGGCGGTATGAGGAGAGCGTCCAGCTCTCTCCAGCCGAACGGCTCGTGCCGTATTCGCCGACTAATAATCTCGTGAAGCATCACGTCGTTCTCTTTCCGTCCGAGCCGGCCGACTACGGCGATGAAGCCGCGCTCGTGTCCCGTATCCGTGACTTCGTGAGAAGGCACGTGGAGGTAAGTGAAGATTTTGAATTGATTACTATCTACTACATCCTCTTCACCTGGGTCTACGACGCCTTCCACGAAGTCCCCTATGTCCGGGTTCGCGGCGGATACGGGAGCGGCAAAACACGGTTCTTACTAACCGTGGGCTCCCTTTGCCGTCTCCCGATATTCGCCAGCGCCGCAAGCACGGTTTCACCGATCTTCCGGCTCTTGGACGCCTTCCGCGGGACCTTGATCTTGGACGAGGGAGACTTCCGCTACTCGGACGAGAAGAGCGAGATCATCAAGGTCTTGAATAATGGCAACGCGAAAGGCTTCCCGGTGCTTCGCACGGAAGTCTCCCCGAAAAAGGAGTTCGACCCGCGCGCCTATCACGTCTTCGGGCCGAAGATCGTTGCGACGCGGGGCTTCTTTCAGGACCGGGCCTTGGAGAGCCGCTGCGTCACGGAGGACATGCGCGGAGGCGCGCTACGAAGCGAGATTCCGCTCAATCTCGACGAGCGATTCCACGAGGAGGCCCGAGGGATACGCAACCAACTCCTCCTCTGGCGCCTCAGACACTTCAAGGACGCGCGGGGGGAAACCCGCGCGGGCGCACGCGATCTCGAGCCGAGGCTCCAACAAATTTTCGGGCCTCTCGTCTCGGTGATCAGCGATGTGTCTGCGCGGGAGAAGGTCATCGCGACCATCGCGAAGTACAACCAGGAGCTCGTGGAAGAGCGCTCGGAGGCCGCCGAGGCGCAGGTTCTCCAGGTGATCCGCGATCTTGTGGCGCAGCCGGGCGCACGGCTCGCGATTCAGGACATCACGAGAGGGTTCGTGCGGAGGTACGGTGACGACTACGAGCGGCGGGTGACGCCGCGATGGATAGGCTCGATCGTACGGCGCCGTCTCGGCCTCAAGCCCTCGCGGACCACTGGCATCTTCACCTTGGGGCCGGAAGAGGTGGCGCGCCTAGCCGCGCTCTACAAACGGTTCGGTATCGAGCCGATAGCGGCAGGACAACAGGCCGAATCTCCAGTCGAACACGGACTTGATGTCGCGGCATGAGCGACGATCCGCTCATCTTCATTGGCCGCACCAAATGGCGCGACCTCGACCGGCCGTTCGGCCTCAGGCGCGGAGACCGCCGCGCGCACATGTATGTGATCGGGAAGACCGGCACCGGCAAGTCATCGCTCCTCGAAGCGATGATCCGGCAGGACATTCTCTCGGGGAACGGCGTCTCGGTCTTCGACCCGCACGGCGACCTCGTGGAACGGCTCCACGAGTGGATGCCGGACGCGCGGCGGCCGGACCTCATCTACCTGAACGTCCCCGATCCGGAGCAGCGTTTCGGGTTCAATCCGCTGCAGGGCGTGCCGCCGCTCCGCCGTTCGCTCGCGGCGAACGGCATCGTGGAGACTCTGAAAAAGCTCTTCGATGACGCCTGGGGCGTCCGCCTCGAATACATCCTCAGAAGCGCGCTCCTCCTTCTCCTCGAACAACCGCAGGCGACCCTCGCGGACGTCATGCGGCTCTTCCACGAAAAGGAGTTCCGCAAGGAGGCGGCGGAACGCTCCACGAACGAGCAGGTACGACGCTTCTGGCTCGTGGAATTCGAGAGGTACGGCAAGCGCCGCGCGGAGGCCGTGACGCCGATCGAAAACAAGCTCGGCAGCTTCCTCGTCGATCCGTTCGTCTCGCGGATTCTCACGGTGTCGGAGAGCACCTTCCATCCGCGCGACGTGATGGACGGCGGCAAGGTGCTCCTCGTGAATCTCGCGAAGGGGAAGATCGGCGAGGCGCCGGCGATGCTCTTCGGTGGGCTGCTCGTCACGATGCTCGGACTTGCCGGCCTCGAACGGGCGGACCAGCCGCAGGCAGAGCGGCGCGACTTCTTCATCTACCTCGACGAGTTCCAGACCTTCACGACGCTCGCGCTCGTGAACATGCTCGCGGAGCTTCGGAAGTACGGCGTGGGACTCATCCTCGCGAACCAGTTCACGGACCAGATCGATGTCGAGGTACGGAACGCGATCCTCGGGAACGTCGGCACGCTCGTCGTTTTTCGCGTCGGGTCGATCGATGCGGAACGGCTCGTGAAGGAGCTGCTGCCGAAACTGGACCCGTACGAGCTCACGCTCCTCCCGAACCGCATGTTCTGGATACGGCCGCTCGTGAAGGGGCAATCGACGGAGGCATTCACGGGCGAGACGATCACGATCCGGCCCGGCCGATACGACGACCGCACGGCGCAACCACGGCCGCCAGCGCCGCGTCCCAAACCCGGACCGCAGCCGTTCGATCCGGAAGACCTCGGCGATTAGCCGAGGATTAGCCGCGATAGCTGAAGTTGGCTGCCGCGGCTAGTTAGTTTAGGTGCTCTTCAATTGCGATGACGGGATCGTTGCGATCCTGCTGCCCAATTTCTCCATCCTGACCTTCCGGCTCTCTCGCGAGCCTCGCCACGATCCGCTCGACCTTCTGCCGCGCGGGTCCGGGTTCCGGCGAAGGAGAGGAGACCATCATCTCTGAGAACTGCCTCCGCATCTTCGACCGCGTGATGGAGGCGGTCCGGGTGGAGGTAGAGGCGGGGAAGCAGGACATCGACTTCCGGGGGCTTTACTCGAACGTCCTCCAGGACGAGCTCCGGCGCTACGCCTTCTCCCTCGCTTACCAGCTCTACTCAGAGGACCCGACGATCAAAAAAGAACGGCGGGAGCTCTCACGACGGCGACGCGATTAAATGTCCCTGCGCGCATCTCGACTACGGTTCACTTCGTGCCAGCCGGCTGCTTGCTCATTAGAGCAGCAAGCTTTTGTCGAAGCACTTGCTCCTCTTCGACTAGCGGGAGAAATCTCTCGTTCCAAAACTGAATCTGAGAATCTTCTCCCGGAATCGTGGCCATCTGCTCAGCCAGCGCCACTTGCTTCCTCGTTAAGACGCTATCTTCCTTCAGCAACCGAGAGACTTCCGTGTTCCAACTCGTAGACTCGCGGTGATGCTTGTATAGCTTCTGAATGTTGAAAATGCCTCGACGCTCTTCTCTCGCCTTCGCTTCGGCCATCACTCCGTCCATGTGGGTCAGCTTCGCGTCGAAGTCATCCAATAGTGGACCAATCTCTGCATATGCACTGATGTAGTTCGCCGTGGTGCGGAGATCGCGACTCTTAATCGCACCAATCTTGACAGCAACCTCTTGAAAGCCTTTTGTCGTGTCCTCGATGCTTACCCTCGACATGCTATCGGCGCTAATCTGAACACCTGCCGTGATTCCCAGACACACGATCAGGCTGAAAACCATACCGAGCGCCATTGCCACTCTCTTATGTCGCTTTACATTGCGTTCAAACGTGTTTGATTCGCGCTCGAGAATTCGCCGCCAACAAGTGTAGGGCCACAACGCCAGCAGCATGACGAAGCCAATCAATGGAAAAACTGATCGGTTTGTCTCCGTTACCGGACTCACCCTGCCCATTGAATCGCTGAATGCGTTGAACGCCAATAACCCGAGGAAGAGAGCGAGAAGTAACACAGAGCAGGCAAGAAACAAGTAAAGCCACAGCGTACCCTTCTGGTTAGCCGGCGAGACATTAGCCTTCTCGACGTTATCATCCGCTTGCGCAGGGCGAATGCCTACTATCAGTAACCGCCAGCCCTTGACCGTCCAAAACATGCCGAGCGGCATCGCCACGATACCTGCTGCTGCGAGTTCGCCAAGACGTCCCGATTGTGCTCCAGTCATGTGCAACGCCATCGACACGCTGACGGCGGCGAAGAAGAACGTCAGTATGCCAACGATCCAGACAACGACTTTTCCTCCTCGCGCTTGCGTTGGAGCTTGCTGCAACGGTGACATGAGCATGCCAAAGGCGAGAATTACCGCGACCACTACGAAGCCGTTAAAAGTGGACCAATACGCTGCTACCGCCAGAATCCCACCACCTACAGCCATCACCAGCGGGAGTCGCAGCCACGGCGTTACTTGGCCGGGCAATCTAAGAATGGCCTGCTGGAGTCGCAATACCCTTTCTGAACCTATGAGCCAGGCGAACGCGATACCCAGAATCAAAATGCCGAGAGCTTGGCGCATCGATGCGTCTAGAAGCAACGCGCATCCCGTCACGACAAGCGAGATGAAAAGGATGGCTTTGTGTCTTGTGTTGAGCATCCTGCGCTCCTATCCATCCGATTAAGCAGCTAACCTCGCATGCCAAGACGACCACCGAACGCTAGAACAGCCGCTGGTGCTCTCTCACGTTCCGAACTGCTCAGCTTTTGAATGACCTTGAATCTACGCGCATTCCACATCGAAAATCAACCGTCGCTCCTCTTCGACCGGGACTGAAAAGGGGGCGGTTTTATGCGCCCCCCTGAATCACTTTGAGCTTCGGTTTTGGCTCTTCCCACGTCATCCGTACGGCCTCTTTCGAGCTTGTCCTGCCGCGCCTTGATCCACGGCGCGTAGCTCTACTCCGTCACCCAGCGAGCGCCGCTAACGTCGGCTCCTGCAACGAGTTGGCCCGCGGGTCTCCGGGTGTGTTCTACGTGCCGTGGCGATTTCGGCGCGGCCGCGTAGGGCACGAAGGTCATGCGGGCGACCGATGGAAGGTAATCTTGCGGCGATGCCAGTTTAAAAACTTGTCGCGAATTCTGACGGTGACTGCGATCGGTCTGTCATCTCGGATAGGTGGTCTCACGTAAAAGTTGACCGACGCGGCCTCCGTGGCATCCACCACGCGCTCCTGTGGTGAACCCCGGCGTTGGACGAAGGCTTGAAACATGGCATGAGCGACACGATGCTTCCTGATTCGGAGGCGCCACGGCAGGCGTGCCTCGACAGCCGTGATCTCGATTGGATAAGGAACTAACCGACTCACCAGAAGAAGCGCGCGGAACCCTGTTGCCGGTCCGGAAGCATCGTATTGATCGATGTGCCAGTAGTTGGGATGGACCATCGTAAGGTCCTCTGCTACGAGCATGGTTTTTTTCGGAAGGCGTGCCACGCGCGGCGCTTGTTGGCGGCGGTGCTCGAGTGCCTTACCGATCTGCTCCCCGACCCATTTGCCGGCGCCAGAGACCCAGGCGATGAGAGCGAGAGCGATGGCACCGATCGAACTGACGATCGCCGCCGCGACCCCGTCGTGTTTGAGGAGCTCCTGGAGCCAAGAGAACACTGGTGGATTTTACGCTTCTCGCCGTGCTCGTGCCCAGCGAACGGCCGCGCGTCCGGTGCGTTGGTGAGTTGGGTGCCGCCGGTCAGACGCCGTACCGATGCTTGTACGCTTTGCGCAAAGGTTTCTCGGTCTTTCGAATGCTTGTGAGGTTGTTGAGTTGGAGTAGTTGCTCGGTTTGCGTGCGGAGCGGATCGCCGGGTTTGAGATCCAACCACTTGACGATGAAGCGGTACTTCTGGTGCGTCAGCGGGACGCGCGTTGTGAACTTTCGCCAGCTCCAGAGCCGGCCGCCGTTCAGCGAGCGCACGAATGAATCGCCGTAAACTCTGGGGTTTATATGTAACTTACCTGCGACCATGTCCCATCCGGTGGTCAGGCGATAGTCGAAAGCGACATCGTGAGTTTTGCTGGAGTAGAGCTGATGGGCCATCACGTTTCGCATCTCGTGCATCTCTGAGGAGATGCGTGAGAAACGATCCTTGTGTTTAGTTCCGTCGATGAATCGTTTAAGAAAAGCTTCCGTGGCTCGTGGGCCTTTGAGGTTATATGCCTTTTCCATGAAAGTCTGAATGAAGGCGTGGGTCAACAGGAAGAGGGACGCCTCGTAGCCGGGCTGATTCGCCGCTTGCACTTGCGGCAGCAGTTCATTTTGCGCCCACATCAACATGTAGCCGAAGATGTCGGACTCATGGCCATCAAGATACTCCTGCAGCCGTTTCAGAAGCGTCATCATGCTCGACCTCGGCAGTTGGGCGGCGCTCAGTCGCAGCGCATACGGACTCTGGATTTCGAGACCTGAAACTGGCGTCGATGCTTATGGCAATAGAGTTCGAAAGCGGACGCGATCATCTGATAATCTAAGCATGGACCAACCCGAACCTCCTCAATAGGCTCGCGCCGTGCCTCGGAAGACGACTGCGTTAAATCGGCCACGAGATACGGCACAACAGCGCTGGTGGTTGCGCGGAACGTGATATTCGCGGCGCGCGCATAGGAATTATTGGGAACGGCATCGACGAGACGGTACTCGTGCTCACTCTCGTAATATTTATTCTTTAGCGCGGCCCGAACAACGATCAGCCCAAGCGCCAGCCGTTCCAGCAGTTGCCTAAGGCGCGTTTGATTGCCTGCGGCGGCGATGACCGCCTGACGAAATACATCCAACATCGATCTGACAAGCGCGAACTGACCGCGGCGAGAGTACTCGACTCTCATGAGAATCATGGTTTTGCGTTTCAACAGCGCATCGGTTGCGACACCTACTGCGACGCCGCGACCGTTAAGGCAATATGCCCGCCACTGCGGTAGCAGGTCGGGATCAGCGGAAAACGATGCGGCATAAGATTCCGTTTGCCGGATGGTTTGCAGTAGCCCGGAGAGTCTGAAGTGCTGGTCACGACGTATGACTTGCTCGATTAGCTTCTGCCCGTAATCTCCTTCAGAGGGATCGTTTGAGTACCGCGTGTTCGAGCACCATAGTTGTTTGGACGCGACAATCTGGAGAGCTGATGGAAGTGAGGTGTAGTGAAAGACACGTTCCGGCATCTCGGAGCGACGATGGTCATTGATCACCTGGTCAGCCTGCGCGTTGAGGCGGTCCATCTCGAGATCGGCATCAGTTCGGCGTTGCGGCACGCCGGAATCTTACCGGTTCGTGGCACTGGTTACACGCAAACGTAGCGTGCGCCCGCCGAACGTTCTTCCGCTCACCCGTGCGCGGCCTGTCCGCTCCGGTAGCGCGACGCACAGCGTCGCGCGGACTGAGCCGCGGAAGCGGCGGGCCAGCGTACGGCCGCGCATCGGGTGCTGCGGAGAGTCGGGCGGCGGCTATACTTCGTTCCGATGAAGTTTCGTGTGGTTGCGCCGATCTCGCCGGCCGCTCCGTTCGGGGTGCCCGATGGCGAGCAATTTGTGATCCCCAGCGGCACGACGTTCTACGGACCGGCGATCATGATGCATGATGATGATCTCGTATTGCTTGGCTACGGGTCCTTGTCGAAGTTCCGGGAACAACCAATTCGTCGATCTTATACCATTGCAGGTACAGCTCTGAACTTTAATGACAATATCGCGATCCTAGAGGTTGATGCGGAGACACCACAACAAGCGGGGCGCGTCGCCGGCGAAGTGCTCGCGAGATTTGTTCGGGTATTCGGCCTCCTTCAGACGCGATCCTACACCTACAAAGTTCAAATCGTGATCGCCGAGACAGGAGAGACTTTTCGAGGGCCGTTTATCAAAGCGGGTGCGGCGATAACTTCATACGACATTCAACGGCTTTCAGACGACTTGGATGCTACGGCACACGACGTCACAATAACTGACGAGCGTTTTGATCGTGCGGCGGATTACTACCAACACGCCCTTTATCTTTTCGAGCGAAGTAGTTTGATTGCAGACCCGATCACGACACATCACGCTCAGTTGATCTCGTCCATATTTCTGAACCTTTGGAAAGCTGTGAGTGTGATCGTAGGCGACCCGAGTCGCCGAGGCGATCGATACCAAAGCCGATACAGAGCGTTCGGCATTGCGGCGGAGCTGAAGACGCGCGTTGATCGTCTCAAGGAACTCAGAGACGATTTCGATGTCGCGCACTACTCGCTCGACGAATCACGGCGAGAACAAATTGCTGAAATCTTCGGTGAGGCAAGCCGAGCGGCGGCCGAAGTTCTTCGAGCGTATCTCGAATTCTTGCGAACGAACTCGCTCCCGCCCGCCTAACTCGCAGTTGGCAGCCTCCTCCCACCATCTACGTATGCGGAGGAATCCATGGATAGATGCGCAGCGAGATCACCGCGGCCAGATCGGAAGGCGAGGCGATGCATTCACCGGCACCGCGTTCGAGCCGGAAGCCCTCGGAGACGGAGGGGTGGTCTGGGGAGAGGAGAGCTCCAGAGGCCAGAGCACGTCGCTCCATCGGCCGTCGCTACAGAAGTCCCGAAGTGCCGGGCAGCTACATCGTCAAGTCGGCAGGGGGGTGGAGGACTTGACGATGCGGCTGCCCGGCACTACATGGTTTGAGCGACGGCCGATGAGCGTTTACTTTGCCTTGAAGTTTTCTTTATGGGTTATTGATCGTCCACAATGCATGCTATTGACGAAAGTGGCCGTAAATGTTAATGTAATGCGTCCATAAGCAGTCCCCGCCCGATGTTTCCGTCCCTATCTGCAACGGCTCCAGAGTAAAGACCTTTTAAGCCTGAAATAAAGTAGCGCTATCCGTGTACTTTGGGCTTCTGCAAAGGTTTTTCGACGGGTCGTACCATTCGGACCATGACTCACAAATTCATCCACTATCTGAGGAACGAACGAAGGCGCAAGGCCCTCAGTCAGGGCGACGTGGCCGCGCTCTTCGGCGGCCGCTGGAAAGGCCGGATATCAAAGTACGAGCGGGGCGTCGTGCCGCCTACGCCAGTCGCGATCGATTACGAGATCATCCTTCATAAACCGGTGACCGACCTCTTGGCTGGCCTCACCGATGCGGAGCGTACGAAGGTGCGCCGGAACGCGCGGGAGCTTCTCCGCGAGGAACGGACGCCGAACACAGCCCGTCGATTGCTGCGGCATAAGACGCTCCAAGAAATCGCCGCATGACGCGAATCAAGGACAACCGCGCGGTGCTCGCGATCGATCCCGGGCCTCGGGGAGTGGCGTTCGTATTCTTCGAGAACGGGACGCTCCTCGACTGGGGCACACGAGGCAGGGGTCGGAAAGAGCTGCAGGTCTTAGACGAGATGCTCGATCGGTTTAAGGCGGACGTGCTGGTCCTCGAAGATCCTGATGCCTTCGGTTGCGAACGCCGGGCGCGTTGGAAGCAGATCCTCCGTCGCATGGCAGAACGGGCATCAGCGCGGGGTGTTCCGGTAGAGACGGTCAGCCGGTATGCAGTGCGCCGCGCGCGGGCGACGGATGGGAAGACAAACAAGCATCAGGTGGCTACGGGCATCGCTGCGCTGTTCCCGGAGATGGAGCCCTGCGTGCCGCGCGTACGGAGGGATTGGGACAGCGAAGATGCGCGGACCGGCGTTTTTGATGCGTTCTCTCTTCTGCTTCACGTTCGCGAGAGCGAGACCGGAGGGATTGCTTCCCAAGCGCTTCGCGCATGAGCGTGATGGTCACCGGATACCGGCGAGGAGGAAGGTGCCAGACTGATCATAGGACCAGCGTGGTTATTCAGAGAGCTGGACGGCGGCCCTGTCGTTGAGGAGCTTGATTAGCCGATCCACAAGCTCTTTTCTGCGCCTCTCCTCAACCTCAGCCCACACCGGGCTATCCGACGGCATGCGCCCCCACGTCTCGAAAAGAAATCGATCGATATCAGCGGCATCGACGAGCTCGTACATCATGGCTTCCGCGTCGTCCCTAAGCCCTAATGAGTGACTGAGCTGGTCGCTTTCAAAGTCGTAACGCCAGCGCATCAATTCACGGAAGAGCTGGTCCTTTTGGGGCAAACCGCTCACGTTGTGGTTCTCGGGATCGATACCAGCGGGAAAGTTGCCGCGATACTTCGCCCAATACTTCGTCTCAAAGTCGCCTGCCTTCGCATTCACAACCGCGACAACGTCGCGCCATCCCTTCTTCAGTGCCAGGATTCCCAAGTAACAGGCTTTTACGAATACGCGCGGCTCGTCGTAACCGTATCCGCTCCTGGTTTTGGCGAGAGATTCCGTGGCGATACCACTGAGACTGTCGACACAGTCCGTCACGAGCTTTCGATCTTCCAGACGCTCCGCGATGACGATGCCGGTCTTGGCAACACTGTCGGTCAGCGTATGGAAGTGATTCGAGCCGCCATCAAAAGCCTTTGCGTGGCGGACGAACCAGTATGGCAGATGAACGTTCCATGCAAGCCGTGTCCGAAGATCCGCCGTCTCATCGCCGAACTCTGGTCTCGATATAAGCTCGACGATTAGCTGATTGACGTAGAACATGAGCCGCCCGATGCTGTCTGCCAGGTTACTGTCACAGTCTTCTACGCCTTCGGACAGCCGTCGCAGGCTGCTGGTCAGTTCCTCGCATAGCTTAACGATGTCGCTCCGGTAGCGTGCTTTCTCTCTGTCGTCGTAATCGGTTAACTGGAAATAGCGGTTAGCGACTCGCGCGATCACGTCGGGCAGCTCGCTGTATCCCTTGCTGACACTCAGGCGCGTCGAAAAATTATCCGGCAGATAACCGGACTTCACGAGGAACAACGCAGATTGCGCGATCGTCGCGAGGTGCTTCAATGACTCAGCGAATTGATATGAAGCGATGACTTTGCGGCTTTCGAAAGCCGCGGCGATGATCCTGAGGTAACTTGACACGCAGCGATCAACAACAATTGTATGTTTCTCGCTCAGGCCGAACATCGCAATCTTGAGCAATGTGTCCTGTATACCGAATACGATATCCGCCAGACCCGCATTCGTGGCGACCAACGCCGTCTCGCCCAGCGCTCCGACACCCTGGAACACTACTTCGAGGTTCTTTGAGCGTTGACCGCTCTCGACGAGCGAACTCAGGTATCCGACGATTGTCGCGAGGATGGGGTTGGTATGGCTTTGGCCGACAAACTCAACGTCCGAGGCGGCTACCGCGAGCAACGTATAGATTGAAATAATATGGGTGGCGTTTTCTTCCTTGCGCTCGCTGACGAATTTCTCAGCAGCCTTGTTCAGGCGTTCGAAATTACTCGACAGAAAGGCTTGGCTGTCACTTGCGCTTGCCAAGAACAACGGGCCTGTCGGGATCGCGATCGACGATGTGCGGCGGGCTTTGAGAAACTGCACTAGCAACGCGTGAACTGCGGTCAAGCCCCGCTTGGCGGTTTCGTTCTCCTGACGGTCGGATAACTTCAGCGACACTTCCACCAAGCTTTCCAAGTGCTTGTCTAGGTAGTTAATAAAGGGCTGTAGGACGTGTGTGTAAGCGGCGGCGAGTGCCATACCCGGTGCAACAGAGTCGTCGCGCGCGCTTATTAGGTCGGCTACCTTTCCGGCGTTGTATTCCATATCGCGAACAAAGCGGTGGCCCTTTTTCTGAAGGAAGAGGATTGCATTTAGCGGGCTTACTTTGCGCCGAACGCTTTCGTATTGCCAGTCGATCAGCGAAAACACTACACCAATAAAGAAAAGGGAGGCCACGATGATCCGCAAGCTGGCTGGACCTGTTATAGCAGAAGATGCGCCAACAAGAAGGGCACCGCCGAAAAAACCGAAGGTAATCAGGATTACGACGGCGTAAATGATTTGATCACGCCAGCTATTAGTGTATTCCTCGAAGTGCCGCGACGAATACAGATCGGCGACGCCCTGAAGCAAGAACACGGAGATGGAGAAGATGATGGCAATTGTGCCACCCGCCATAGCACCAACCGCGACAAGATAGTTAGTTAACGTATCTTTCGAGAGCGCTGCGGGTCCGTAGCGAGTGGCAATCCAACCGGCGAATGAGGCTGCGACGAGTAGCAGTAATCTTCTGAGCACGCCGGAGTGGCGCTTTACGACCATCTTGAGCCGCCGCCAGCGGTTGAGATTAATCCAGGCCGTTAATTTCCAATCATATTGGAGGTATCGGTGCAAGCCACCGCGCCAAGTCTGGATCTCTTTAAACAAACGAATAGCCATGGTAACGGTTTCGTAGCTCAAGGATACATCATCGCGGCGAGGGTTCCCAGAGACGGAAGCGGTTTAGGCAGAAAAAGTACACGGTCCGTGTACTTTGGCCGTCTCGTGCGGTTTCAAACAGGCGGGTAACGTTCAGGCAGAACTTCCAAAAGAAAAAGAAAGGAGGGAAGCTCATGCCTGAACCGATTGCGTTCAAGAGCGGTAAGGATCTCGGGGAAGAGACCGCTACCGCTTTTATCGAGAGAGTCACGTGCATCGCGTGCGGAAAAGCCGAGACGGACGAGAGGGCGTACGAAGAAGGTTGGCAGATCGATCCGGTCGTCTGTCCCGATTGCTTGCACTGGACTCTGACCGCCGAAGGCGAGTGCTGTTGCGGAGGCGCTTCGTGAGCGCCCGACGCGCGGCGCCGCGCACGCGCCGCAAGAGACGTCGTATCCGCGCCGAGTTCGTGCGCATCCCGTGGAACGCGAAGCGGATCGCCTGCGATAGCTGCGGCGAGACGGAGCCGGTTCCGGGCGACCTGCTTCTTCGCTTCCGCCTCAAAACCTGCCTGAGCTGCCTCACGGCGCTCGCCCGATAACCGACTGACAAGGAGATGACCGATGCTGTGCTGCTGCCACGGCGCGGCGGAGCTCTGTCCACGCGGAGGCCGCGATGGATAAGGAGGAGCTCCGTCTTGCGCTCACCAAGTTCACGGGCACGGTGAACTATTACCGCCACTGGACCCGTGCCTTCCACTACACCGACGGCGTCGCCTTTCTCGCGGAAAACGCCGGCGCCTACTGGCTTCTCGATCACATCGCCGCAATGCAGAAACGTGCGCGCCGTGATCCCATGCTCCGCGACTTTCAGGCGTGGCGGCTCAGGGTCTCGGACAAGCGCGGCGTGATCGCCTGTCTCCGTGACAAGGACGACGAGGCGTTCCGCGACGATCTGCCGTTCACCGACTTCCCGTTACCAGAGATCACGGTCTACCTTCAGGACGGCGTGCTCTATCTGCCGGGCGAAGGGTAGGAGGCGCTGATGCTCACCTACTCGCGCTACAAGTTCACGCGCTTCTGGGCTGTCTACGACAGCGACGAGCTGCTCTGCATCACGGTCTACCTGAAGGGTGCCATGGCGGTCATCGAACGGATCAGCGGAATGAAGCCGGAGCTGCCGAAACGGAAGAAGGCGAAGAAGCCTCCGCTGGTGCCTGCGAAACCGCCGACGCTCCGTGATCTCACGCTATCTCACATTCTCGATGCCGCGGTGAGCGCACAGGGCGATAGCGAGGATCGACTTCAGACGCTCGCGCACATCGAGGCTCTCGCGCGCGAAGGACTCCGCGTCTCGCCCTTCGAGAGCCAACCGCAAAGCTAGACAAGGAGGTTCCCTTGACGTTTCCCCACGTCGTCGTGGTGTGCGACTGCTCTCACCTGAAGCGGGCGCACGTGATCACCAAATCGATTCCGAACGGTCCGTGCACGGCGTGCGACTGCCAAGCCTTCACGCCGGAAAAGCAGTGCGCGACGCCGAAGTGCGGCCACGGCCGAAAGGCGCATCGCGACGGCCGCTGCCACGAATGTGGCTGCACGACCTTTCAACCGAAACCGTAGGGCGGCAACGCCCGGAAAGGATTAGAGACTCATGGCAGAAGTTGAAGTTGTCCCTCCCGACCGGCCGATCGCCGGCCTCGTTTCCCACTGCGGCACGTCCCTCATGGGACGACAGAATCTCCTTGGGTTGCCAACGCCCGAGCCAACCGATACCCACAAGCCGATCGCTCATGCCGCGCTCGTCGGCGCGCTTATCGAAGCCCTTGGCTACCGCCGTCTCAACGTCGTCGAGGACCAATACGCGGTATCCCCGGACGGTATGCGCATGTTCGGTGTTCTCGCCCTCGATATCGAGGAAGACGGCGTGCGCGTCTCGATCGGCATCCGGAACTCGCACGACAAGTCCTGCTCGGTCGGGATCACGATCGGCTACAAGGTCTTCGTCTGCGACAACCTCGCCTTCCACGGCGACTTCCAGACCCTGACGCGCAAGCACTCCAAGAACCTCGTCATCGAAGACGTGTTCTCGGTCGCGATCGACCGAATGCAGCGGAACTTCGCGCCGATGCTGAACCAAGTGAATGCGTGGAAGGGCTACGAGCTGCCGGATGCCGCGGCGAAGCTCACGATCTACCGTGCGTTCATCGAAGACGATTTGCCCGCGCCAAAGCACCTCGCGAAGGACGTGCACCGGCACTACTTCGAACCCGACTACGACGAGTTCAAGCCGCGGACGATGTGGAGTCTTTCGAATGCGTTCACCTCGGCCTTCAAGGAGCTCGACCCGGTGCCGCGTTTCCGGGCGACGGCGAAACTCGCGCCGTTCCTCGCCGGTATGCCGGATTTCGGAGTCGGTCTGCCTGCCGTTCAGGCAGCGCTGCCGTCGTGAGCGGCGAGGCGTGCCCGCTCATGGAGGCCAACGCGCTCTACGCAGAGCTGAACCAATTCACCGGTCGGACAGCGCTTCACCGGCATTGGCTCCCGCGCTTCCATTACACCGAAGGTGTCCGTTTTCTCGCCGAGCGTACCCGCTGCTACTGGCTCATTGATCTCATCGCGATCCTGCAGCTCCGCGCATGGAAAGACGCGTGGCTGCGGCAGTTCCAACTGTGGGAGCTCTTCGTCAACGATGGCCGCGGCGTCCTTGTCTGCTCCCGCGATAGCGACGATGTGGCGTTCCGCGAACGCATCGAATCGACTGATTTTCCGATCGCCTACGTGCACTTCTACGTAGACGACGGCGTACTCATGCTCCCCTCGGAGCACTAGCACCTTCACAACTGAAACAAGGCTCCGCAGTGGGTGGACGGTTGTCGTCCTCCCGCTCGCGGAAAATTCAGGATGGGACGTAGGTCCCAAGAAAGGAGAATCGCGACCACAAGGAAGTCCCACCGCAACCTGAGGCCGGAGCCCACGCGGCTCCACATCATCAACCCACAACGATAGGAGAAGGTGCCGGCGAGAGACCAGTGCAAAGAAAGGCATCCGTGTGGGTCAAGCAGTACCCCGTCGCGAAAGCGGCGGGTTTTTTTCGCGAACAGCAACGGATGCGAGTCACTTCAAAGAAATCTGCACAATCCGTTGTGCAGAGCGATTGACGCCTATCCGCTGCTGCTCGACCCTGCGCATGGCCGGTTCGCGAGGACGCTCCGCGCTTGGGGCTCACACACCCGCAGTACCGCGTAGCCCTCCGGACCGGCCGTTCGCATATGGACACCATCAAAGTTGAAGTCGCCGGAGAGCTCGAACAGGGACAGCCGCTTTACGTCTCGTGCGCGGTGGTGCGCATCCCACGGGAAGCGATCGACGAACACGAGATCGTCTACCGCATGCGTCGTACGACGGCGTTCGCGGAGCGGGGTGATCTCCTCATCGTCGAGCCGAGGAACACCGCCTTCACGGGAGAGCTAGTCGTGGCCTTCCGGGGAGTGAATCTGTTTCTCGGCCACTGGTGGGCGAAGCACGGGCTTCGGGAGCTCCAGGAGCACCCGATGGAAAGCCTTCCTGGCGAGTTCGAAGTGGCGGGCGCGGTGACGCTCATCGTGAGGCCGTCATGACGAGGCTTGAGGCGTTCCTGAAATCGCATGGCATCAAGCCAGCGCATCTCGCCGTCGAGTCGGGGTACTCGCGTCAACACCTTCTCCGTGTCCGCATGGGCCGGATGGAGCCGACGCGGCGGTGCATCGCAGCGGTCGTGAAGGCCGCGAGACGGCTTGCTCGGGAGTCGGTTACCGCGAGCGATCTCTTCGACCTGGGGGACTGATGCCGAGACGGACGCGCGACTACGCCTCGAAACTCGGCCGCTTCGTCTCCCGGCGCCGTATCCCGGTTCCCATCCTCTCCGACTTCTCCGGATGCTCCCGTCGCTACCTCTACTTCATGTGCTACGAGCGGACTGCCAAACCCTCGCTGAAGTGCGTAAACGGGGTGACCGTTTCCTGTCGCTTTCTTACCAACGAGCCCGTCCGGGCATCACAGCTTTTCGAGACCGAAGAATGAAAAAGACACTGAAGTTCAAGCGCATCACCCTCGACGAGTTCAACGCTTTCTTCCAGCTCGATTCGCCGGGGTACTTCATCGCGAAGAAGGCCATCGAGGCCGGTGAAGTTGCAGCCGCGCTCGATGTCCTCGAAGTCGTCGTCCTCACGAACAAGCTCTCCGAGATCGAGCTTCGTCAGCGGATCACGGTGGCTCTCGCGCCGCGCGGGAAAGCGGAAGAGTATCTCGAGAGTCTCGGGACCGAACGGGCGCAGCAGATCGCCGTCCAGACGCTCGGCAGGGAGCGCTTGATAGAGATTCTCCAGGATGTCGCCGACTACGTGAAGCAGGAGTCGAAGGTCGGCATGGGCGTGAACGACAAGGTGAAGTGAGCGTGGCAGTCGCGCTTCCGACCGGAAACTTTGCTACCCCTCGTAGACCACGACCATGTGCAAAACGCTCGTGCCCTCAGAAAACAAGGCCGCTTCTTCCGTACGCCGCCCGAAATCGACAAGTTTTCCGCACACTCTGCGGAGAACGACCGCTTACACCGGCAGGGTGATGCGGTATGCGGAGGGCGGGTTCGTAGCGTTCATCGACGAAGTGCCGAACCTCAGCGCTCATGGCTCGACACCGGACGAGGCGGAATGGAATCTCAGGCTGCCATTCGCGGAGTACGTGGCAAAGGAGAGGAGCGAAGGCAGGTTACGCGGAGAGATTCGAGTGCTCTGGATGGAGTAAGAACCGTGACAATCGGCGGAAGTCGGCACGGCTAATTCGGAGGTCATCCTGAAAGCGTAGAACCTGCTCGAAGCGGAGCGAGGGTCGTCTCGGCTAGCCACGTCTCGATTGCTCGTCGTAGTGTTGCCGATGGTAGGCCGTCGCCGACTTCCCAGCGGCGGAGCGTTGTCGGATCGATGCCGATCTGTGACGCCGCTTCACGGATAGACAGCCCGCGGCGCGTGCGCGTCATGCGAATCTGACCACCGAAGGAGTCGTTCGAATCACGCCAGTCAAAGCCGAGGAACGCGATCGCGCCTGGCAGGTGCTTCACGGTCGGAACGCGGCGGTTCACTTCCCAACCGCGGTAGGTGGCGATGCTGACACCGATCTCCTTCGCCGCCTGCCATTGCTCCAGCGCTCGCGACCAGCGCTGTTCCCGGAAGGCTGCTCCGAGCGTCCCGGCCGGGACTTTGGTCCGTTCGTAGCGGCGGATGGGCGGTTTCGGGGCTGAAAACCTCAGATGACAAAAAGGCACCGCAGGAGTGCGCATGCGGCTACTTCAATGACTCGCGGCGCCAGTGCATCTGTACGCCGGCGCAGATCGCGCGATACCTCGGCAAGATCTCGGGGCCGCTCCTTGATCGAATCGATCTGCAGGTCGAAGTACCGGCCCTGTCTGCGGAAGAGATCTCGACGTTCACGCCCGGCGAAGCGTCCGCATTGATCCGCGAGCGCGTCGAAGCGGCGCGGCAGATTCAGCGTCAACGGTTCGCGCGGTCGTCGATGCAATCGAATGCGGAGATGAGCTCCCGAGCGATGCGACGTCACTGCGAGCTCGACCCTCCCTCGCGCCGCATTCTCGACCAAGCCCTCACGCACCTCGGCCTTTCTGTCCGAGCTCATGATCGCGTCCTGAAAGTCGCGAGGACGATTGCCGATCTCGCCGGCAGCGAACATATCCAAAGTGCCCACGTGGCCGAGGCCGTGAACTATCGGGCGCTCGATCGGGCGTACTTCAAAACATGAGTCCAGGCCGGATTCGGGCTCCGCACCGGGTAATAAAGGTAGCAAGAACGATTGCCGATCTCATCGGAAGTGGAAACATCCGGATTGCTCATCGTGCAAAGCCGGTGATGGCAGGGTGCTCGAACTGGGTACCTTCCAGACCCGTCTGAGGTCTTCGGTTCTCGCGACTAACCATAACCTCTACAGCCAGTTAGCTCAATCCTGACGCTGCGCTGCGTGCGCGGTATTGTCTCCCGGCAGCGGTCTCTTAATCACTCAGAATAATTGTGCGTCCATGCGGCGTTTGTGTCCGGGCGAAAGAAGTTCGATTAATTGTTGACAAAATCGGCTTCGATTTTATGATCTTATCACCTAGCCAGCAGGGTACGTGATGGGTGAGGAGTCGGAGAATGGCTTTTGAAAAGTGGGATCCGCAGCCTGAATTCGAGCGCTTTCCCGCATCGGCTACGATCGTTCAGTCGCGCTTGATCAGGCTGCCGACGCCCGTGGCCTCGATGCTCCGCCTCCGAGGGAAGAGCAACGCCAATCTCTACTACGACAAAAAGCGGAAGGTCATCGGCATCCGCGCGCTCGACAAAAAAGAAGAGGGCGCCGCGAAGATCCGCCAGTCCGACAAATCGACCTCGCTCCATGTCCCGAGCTTCTTCCGCTTCTACGACATCGAAGTGCCGGGCATCAAGCGCTTCCACTGCTGGTACGACGAGAAGGAGCGGATGGCCATGATCGACATCTCCCGCCCCTCGCCGCGCGGACGGCCGGCAGGAACGTAATCGTCGTAGCGCAAGATCGACAAAAACGAAACGGGCGGCCCTGAGGCCGCCCATTCTGGTTTTGCGTTCCTGGAGGTTAGTGAAGAGCGTGGCGCCGGCCGGTCGGAGCAGTGCTCGTGACCCCGAACATGTTCATCAGACTCTTCGATGCTTCGTCGCTGAGGATCCACATCATTCCCGGGTAAGCCGTGGCGCCTGAAACCATCGCCGTGGCCGGGTCATTGTTCTGCATGAACCTCGTCACCGAAGCCAGCGGGACGTGCGTGCCATAGCCGGAATTGATGGCTTTGATGTACTCATTCGCGAACAGCGTGTAGCCGATGTCGCTCAGATGAATGCCGTCGAGGCTGAAGATGCCACCGGTGATGTAGTCGCTCGTCAGGTGGAAGGGGCCGACGTTCATGCCCGTCGCGAAGCGATCAAAGAGACCTTTGATGTCCGCCACCGGGATATTGCGTTTCGCAGCCGCGGCGACGATGACGGTGTTGTAGTCGGCGATGCGCTGCGTGAGAGTGGCGAGCTCGGCCGGCGTGATGACGACCGCATCCGGCAGCGGCGTGCCGAAGAGAGGGAGCTTGTTGGTCGGATCGAGGATCGGCTTGAGCGCGGCCGGGATGCCGAAGCCCTGCGCGATGAGGGAGCCTGCCGGAAGGGTGACGAAGCTGCCCTTCAGGAGCTGGCCGACCGGCGGGGTGCCGTCGACTTGGCCGACGAGCGTGATCGGCGCTCCTGTCGGGCCGAGCACCGGTGTGCGGGTGGCTGGGTTGATCAGTACGGTCGGGACCGTGTTGAAGAACGGCACCGCGCCCGGGTTGGTCGGCAACGTGCCGACGACCATGCCCGCGCCTGATGCGCTGAGCTTGTCCAGCATGGTGTTGTAGGCGGTCGTGAAGTCGGCCACGGACGTCAGTCCGGCGACCGTGCCATTGGTGGCGGAGCCGAGGAAGTCGTTGCCGCCGATCCAGATGAGGATGAAGGTCGGTTTCTGCGCCAGTGCCGAATCGACCTCGGTGACCGGTCCGCGGAGGATGAACCTCGCAAGCTGTTGCACGCCACGCGTCGGTTGGGCGTCGGTGCCCGTCACGGTGAACGTATCCGCCACATTTGCGCCCGGAATGGCCACGTTATTGAACGGGCGGCCGAAGGTCGTGTTCAGCGGGGCGCCCTGTCCGGCGGCATTGGCGATGACCGGCGGGTAGGTGCTGATGTCCATCAACTGCATTTCCGGGCCGATGCCCGGGAAGCTGACGATGGGCTGCGCGAAGCAGGTGTCGGTGGCCGACGACCCCACCGTGCAAAGCGTCTGGCCGAGCTGGCGGGCGATGATCGACGGCCAGCTATAGATGGTGTGGTGCTCGTTGAGCGAATTGCTCTCGAAGCCGGCGCCGTAGCTGTCGCCGATGACGACGAGTTGCGTGAAATTGGCCGATCCCGTCGCGGCAAAGCTCGGGACGGCGATGACCGCGATTGCCAGTGCAACCGAGGCGATACGAGCGAAGCTTCCGATGCGCGTCATGTGGGGTTCTCCTTTGAATCGCCTAGAACCGATAGCCGAGGTTTAGGGCGACGAGGTTTGCGTCCGTGCGATACGTCCCGTTGAAGTTGATTTCCGGTTGGCTGATGCCCTGGGTACTGCGGGTCTTGAAGTGCAGGGCGAATTCGGTGGCGTCGATCATCCACGGGCCGTTGTGCCAGCCGACGCCGAAGGACGCACCCTGGCGATCGGCGTCAGGAAGCAGCGGACTGACGTTATCGGTCGGCTGCGGTGTCTTGTCGTAGAGCAGGCCGAAGCGGACATCCCAGTTCGCGTTGACGGTGCGGTTCGCGCCGAAGCGGTAGCAGTTCACGTTCTTCCAGTTCTCGGTGCGGCTGAAGCCGAACGCGGGCGTGGTGACGAAGTCGACTTTCAAGGTTTGAAAGCGGCTCCAGCCGGTGTGCTGGATGTCGAACTCGAGATCCCAGTTCGGGATGGTCGTCGTGGCGATGCCGATGTTCGTGATCGACGGAAAATTCAACGTCGTCGCCACAGGCTGGCTTGGGGGAAGCTCCGGCTTGATCAGGCCATCGAGCTGGGCGTTTCCAGTCGGGATCTGTGTGATCGTCACATTGCCGGTGAAGTTGATGTCCATCTTGGTGCGGTAGGAGGCGCCGATGCGCCAGGTCGGCGACGGCTTGAAGAGCACGCCGGCGTTCCAGCCCCAGGCGTGGTCCCAATCGCTCGCCAGGTAGGCGTTGGCGACGTCGATGAAGCGGACATTGAAGGGATTCACATTGACGGTGCCCGGCGGCAGCGTGCTGTTGTTCGCCAGGATGACGCGGGCGCGACGATACTCGGCACCGACGCCGATGGCCACGCGGCCATCTGAAGTCTGCCAGGCCACGGCCGGTTCCAGCGAGATCGTCTTGATGTTCGCGTCGCGGGAGACGAAGCGGCCGATCCATGGATCTTCCCAGTTTGTCCGCAGCCCGAACGGTGTGAAGACGCCCACGCCGACGGTCAGATTCGTACCGACCGGCATGATGAAGTAGGCGTTTGGCGGAATGAAGGTGTGGGGCCGGTAGTGGCCGGTGGCGCCGCTGGTGAAGGCGTCATTCGGGTCGCCCGTGAACTGGTTGCTGAAGTTGATGCCGGTGCCGCCGGCCATGAATGACGCGTGGCGCTGTTGAGCAATGCCGGCGACGTTGTAGAAGATGGCGCTCGGATCGTCCGCCGTAGCGGCGAAGGCGCCACCCATGGCAGTTGCCTTGGCGCCTTGTTCGTATAGCCCGAATCCGGCTCCGAATGCTGCGCCGCTCACTGCCAACATCGCTGCCGTAACCAGTAGCCCGATTTTGTTGAAAGAACGCAAGCTGGACCTCCTAAGTGACTCGTATTGCGCTTGAAAGTACTACCTCGGAAAACCGCCGGATCATAGCACAGCGGTATCCGCGCAACTTCTCTGTTTTCTTCGCTGTCCGCGCCGGAAGAAGTTCGGAAGTTGGGACTCGATTTTTGCGCGCGAAAGCGATTGCCGAACGACCAGTTATGACCCGAGCAGTTCCCGCAGAATCGTGTTCGCCAGCTCGGCGTTTGCCTTGCCGCGAGTTTCCTTCATCAACTGACCGACGAGAAAGCCGAAGAGCTGCGCTTTGCCGGCGCGGTACTGCTCGACCTGCACGGGGTTGCGCTCGATGACGCGCCGCGCCGCTTCGCGGATGACCTCGGGGTCGCTGATCTGTCCCAGTCCCTTGCGGTCGACGATCTGCTCCGGGTCATCGCCGCTGGCGGACATGTCGTCGAAGACTTCTTTCGCCGCCTTGCCGCCGATGGCGCCGCCGTCGATGAGCCGGATCAGCCGCCCGAGCATTTCGGGCGTGACGCGATAGTCACCGATGTCGGACTTCTGCTCGTTGAGCACGCGCAACACCTCGTTGCGCACCCAGTTCGCCGCCGTGCGCGGGTTGCCGCTGGCGACGACGACCGCCTCGAAGTAGTCGGCAAGCTGTCGCGACGTAACGAGGGCCTCGGCGTCGACCGCGCTCGTTCCAAAGTTCCGCTGGTAACGTTCGGCGCGGTCGTGCGGCAGCTCAGGGACGGCGTTCGCGATCTCGTCGATCCAGGCCCGCTCCACGGCCAGCGGCAACAGGTCGGGGTCGGGAAAGTATCGGTAGTCGTGCGACTCTTCCTTCGAGCGCATCGGACGCGTTTCGCCCGCGGCCGGATCGTAGAGCCGCGTTTCCTGTGTGATGACGCCGCCCGATTCGAGCACGCCGGTCTGACGGGCGATCTCGAAATCGATGGCACTGCGCAGGTAGCGGAACGAGTTGAGGTTCTTGATCTCCGTGCGCGTCCCCAGCTCCGCGCCCGGCCGCCGCATCGACACGTTGGCGTCGCAGCGCAGCGAGCCTTCCTCCATGTTGCCATCGCAGACTTCGGTGTACATGAGGATCTGCCGCAGTCTGGTTAGATAGGCGTCCGCCTCCTCGGCGGAGCGGATGTCGGGCTCGGAGACGATCTCCACCAGCGGCGTGCCTGCGCGATTGAGATCGACGTGCGATACCTCGCCGTGGTGGATCGACTTGCCCGCGTCCTCCTCCATGTGGATGCGCAGGATGCGGACGCGGCCGATGCTCCCGCCCGTGGCGAGCGGCCGGTCGAACTGCGAGATCTGGTAGCCCTTCGGCAGGTCCGGGTAAAAGTAGTTCTTCCGCGCGAAGACGGAGCGCTCATGGATGGTGCATCCGGTAGCGATGGCGGCGCGGATGGCCAGCTCGACCGCGCGGCGGTTCAGCACTGGCAACGCCCCGGGATAGCCGAGGCAGACCGGACAAACCCGCGTATTCGGAGGCGCGCCGAACGAGGTCGAGCAACCGCAGAAGATTTTCGTAGCGGTCGAAAGATGCGCATGTACCTCGAGACCGATGACCGCTTCCCACGACATGTTGTCGATTATGGCTGGTGGCGGGGGTGGGGAGTCGGTGTCAGCTCGGTTGTCGGTTGTCGGTTGTCGGGGGTCGTGTGTCGCATTTGAGTCGGTTGTCTGCGCTTCGCGCGTTGTCTACGCTGTCGCGCGTTGTGAGTTGCCGGTTGCCGGATGGTTGTCGAATAGTCATGTGCTTGCGGCGCTCGAACGACACAACTACGACCCCCGACCCCCGACTCCCGACTCCCGACTCCCGACCCCCGACAACTGACAACCGACAACTGACAACGCGCGATAGCGCAGACAACGCGCGAAGCGCAGACAAACGACCCAACTCCGACACACGACACCCGACACCCGACCCCCGCGTCCCGTATACAATTCACATATCCCCATCATGGCCCGCGCTGTTCTGTTTCGTATCTATGTCCTGGCAGCGATCATCATCGCCATCACGGCGGTGGCCTGGACGTTCAGCGTGGGGTCGTGGAACACCGTCGAAACGCTCCTCTTCTTTGCGGCCCTGGTCGCGGTCGCGGGGTGGGTGCGAGTTGACGAAGACACGCCGGGCTTCGAGGCGGCGGTCGTGTTCGCGGCCATTCTTCTTCTTCACGACCCGTCGGTTGCGCTGATCTCGGTTTTTGTCGGTGCCGCCGTGTATCACGTGGCGCGCGATGCCGGCCTGCGCCGGTTCCGGCTCGATTCGTTCTACGACGCGGCCCAGCTTGCGCTCTCGTATTACATCGTCTCGATTCTCTACGTGTCCGCGGTGGCGAAAGACGCGCCGTTGATGGCCAAGGTCTCGGGCTACATCCTTCTCGTGGTCGGCTACCTCGTCGCGCACGTGGTCTTCGCCGCCGTCCGGCACGCGCTCGACGAACGGAGCGATGCGCTCGACGTCCGGCGCGTCCTCATCGTGCAGGCTCGGATGCTCATGCTGATGACGCCGGTCGTAGCCGCGGAAGTGCTCTGCTACTCGATCTACGGGATGCGCGGTTTCGTGATGGCGTTCCTGCCGGTACTGGTTGTCGCCTACACCATGCGCAACGCGTCGGAGGCGACGCGGCAGAACACCGAGCTCGTACGGCGCAACCGCGAGCTGTCCATCCTCACGGAAAGCGCGTCGCAGATCCTTTCCGCCGAGGGTGATCAGGAGACGCTCCGCCGAATGGTCTCGCTCCTCGGCCGGCTGGCCCGGCTCAAGGCCTGCGCGGTCGTGACCTGGGGCGCGAACCCCGACGTGCCCGCCACTGTCTACCGCCACGGCGCCTGTCAACCGACCGATCAGGGGATTCTGGCCTGGGTCGAATCGGCCGGCTTCGCGGAATCGGCTCCCAGTCGCGCCTTCGTCTTTCACAACGACCAGCGACGGTTCCCGCTCTCCGAGGGGAACGCCATCCAGGTGCTCATCGGCATTCAGACCGCCGAGGTCATCTACGGAATCCTCATCTACGAAACCGAAGACCCGGCCATCCTGAAAAGCGGCAGCATCAACCTGCTGACGCTGCTCGCCAGCCAGACCGCGCTCTCGCTGCAGGATCAATTGCTGCGGCGCGAGATGGGGGAGAAGACCACCCAGCTCGAGGCGCAGGCGGCAACCAAGTCCTTGATTCTGGACGTGGCCAACGGCCTCATCGGCTCCTTCGACGTCGACGCCATGCTCACGCGCATCGCCCAGGCCATCAGCAAAGCGCTCGGTTTCGAGAAGGTGATCTTCGCACTGTTCGACGCCAAGCGCTCCGAGTTCATCCGGCGGGCGCACGTCGGTCTCGACGATGTGTGGGAGGAGATGAAGAAGAAGCCCGTGGCGTCGAACGAGATCATGCCGTTCTTCTCGGACGAGTTTCGCGTGTCGAGCTCGTTCTTCGTATCGCACACCGCGTTGCAGCAGAGCGAGCACGGAGTATTCGTCAGGCACGACGACGATCTCCTGCAGCGGCCCGACGAATGGCACGAGAATGACATCCTGATGGTCCCGCTCAGCAGCGCGGATGAAATGCTTGGCTACCTGGCGGTCCGCGACCCCGTGGAGCGACGCGTGCCGAACGTCGAGACGGTTCAGACGCTGGAGATCTTCGCCGTGCAGGCGGTCACGGCCCTGCAGTCGGCGCGGCAGTACGAGGAGATCCGCCGCCTGACGTTCATCGACGGACTGACCGCCGCCTACAACCATCGTTTCTTCCAGGAGGCGCTGGCGAAGGAGGTCCATCGCAGCGCGCGCGCCGGCCGCGAGTTCGCGCTGGCCATGCTCGACATCGACAACTTCAAGCGGATCAACGACACCTTCGGCCATCCGGTCGGCGACGAGATCCTCAAGGGTCTGGTCGACGAGATGATGACCAACGCGCGCGATACCGATGTCGTGGCCCGTTACGGCGGCGAGGAGTTCGCCATCATCTTCGCCGACACGCCCGGATCCTCGGCACGCGACGCCGGGAACCGCATGCGCGAGCTGGTTGCGGCGCGCGAGCTCAACATGACCTCGGTCGGACGGGCATTGAAAGTGACCGTCAGCATCGGCGTCGCCGTCTATCCCCACGACGGCACCACGACCACGGACCTCGTCGCCCGCGCCGACGCCGCCCTCTACTTCGCCAAAAAGAATGGCAAGAACCAAGTGGCCATGGCAGGCGAGCTCCCCGCGGAGAGCGCGAGCGCATAGCGCGTTGAACGTAGGTCGGACTCTCAGTCCGACCAGAGCTTGCGCTGCTCATAACTACAGGCGTTGAACAATTACCGCTCTCCCGAGTCTCCGGTCGCAAACGTAGGTCGGACTCTCAGTCCGACCGGGAGCTTACGCTGCCTTTGGCTTCAGGCGGAGGCCCTTACACGACCGGTGGGATTGGAATCATCCGCGCGAAGCGTCAACGGCAAGAAACGAACGATTGCGCAAGCTCCGGTCGGACTGAGAGTCCGACCTACGTTTGACGCGCGCGAAGCGCGCGGCTAAAGCATAATCACCCCCATGAAGCGAATCGCACTCCTCACTCTTTTCATCGCGGCATCCGCCGCGGCGCAATCGGCTGACAAGTCGATTGATCAGATGATCGACCGCGAGATCCCCTCGCTGCTGACCACTTACAAGCAACTCCACGCCGCCCCCGAGCTGTCGATGCAGGAGAAAAACAGCTCCGCGCTCGTGGCCTCGCGGCTGCGCGAGCTCGGCTACGAGGTGACCTATCCGGTCGGCCAGTACACCGAGCCGGGCACGACCTGCTACGGCGTCGTGGCCATCATGAAGAACGGTAACGGTCCCACAGTTCTCGTGCGCAGCGACATGGATGCCCTCCCGGTGCAGGAGCAGACCGGCCTGCCGTACGCCAGCAGCGTCCGCGCAAAGAGCCAGACCGGCGACGACGTGCCGGTCATGCACGCCTGCGGACACGACATCCACATGACCAACCTGCTCGGCACTGCGAAGATGCTGGCGCAGCTCAAATCGCAGTGGCACGGGACGGTGATGCTCATTGGCCAGCCGGCCGAGGAAGTCGTCAAAGGGGCGGACGGGATGCTGCGCGACCGCCTGTACGAGCGCTTCCCCAGGCCCGACTTCATCATCGCCCTCCATGACAACTCCAACCTCCCGGCGGGCCAGATCGGCTACACGCCCGGCTACTTCATGGCCGGCGCCGATTCGGTCAACGTCACCATCCGCGGCATGGGCGGCCACGGCGCGTCTCCGCAATCGACGAAGGATCCCGTGGTGATGGCCGCGCAGTTCATCAGCGCCCTGCAGACCATCGTCAGCCGTGAAGACTCGCCGCTCGATCCGGTGGTCGTCACCGTCGGCTCGATCCACGGCGGCACCAAGCGAAACATCATCCCCGACGAAGTGCAGCTCCAGATGACCGTGCGCACGTACAAACCCGAGGTGCGCGAGCGCGTGCTCGCATCCATCGAACGGATCGCCCGCGGTGTGGCCATGGCCGCCGGCGTCCCGGAAGATCGCGCGCCTGTCTTCGAGCTGCTCGCCGGCGAATCAGTGGATTCGACCTACAACGATCCCGTACTCACCGAACGGCTCGCCGCCGCGCTGAAAAAAGGAATGGGCGAGGCGAATGTCATCCGCATCGATCCGCTGATGGTGAGCGAAGACTTCGGCCGTTTCGGCCTCGATCACAAGATCCCCATCTGCATGATCAACCTCGGCGGCGTCGATCCCGCCAAGATCGCCAGCGGCGCGCGCCTGCCGTCGCTGCACTCGTCCGGCTGGGCCCCGCTTCCCGACCCCACCCTGCGAGGAGGAATCAAAGCGATGACGCTGGCGGTGCTGGAGCTGCTGCACTAGCCCGCGCCAAAGATCAACCGGAGCTTGGGAGGCTCTGAACGATAGGCGGTTATCGATTACCGATCTTCCAAGCTCCGGTCGGACCTACGTACGCCCGACCTACGTTCGATTCGTACTCACCGGAACGCCACCTCCACCCCTACCCCCCGCTCCACTGCACGCGACAGGGCCACCGAGGCGGCGACGACGTCCTGCAAGGCGGTGCCGGTGGAGTCGAAGAGGAAGACTTCATCATCGTTTCGGCGGGCGCGGACGCGGCCGCAGATCACGTCGGCCAGCTCGCCGTGGATGTCGCCGCGTGTGAGCGCGCCGGTTGCGAGGGCGTGCCTCAGGTCGCCCATGGCTGCGGCTTGCTCGAGGATGTCGGGGACGACGAGACAACGCGCGAGGAGAGCCGGCGCGATCTCCTGCTTTTCGGGGTTGTCGGCACCGACGGCGGCGATGAAGAGGCCGGCGTGTCGATGCTCCAATCCGAGGATCGGAGAGCGGGAGGGGGTGCAGGTGACGACGATTTCCGAGTCGCTCACCGCGTTGGCGATCGAGAGGGCCTGCACGACATCGATGCCGAGGCGTGCCCGCATCGTCTGGGCGAAACGTTCGGATGCGGCGGAGTCGGCATCGAACGCGTGCGCCTTCGCGATTGGCCGGACGTGCATGAGCGCTTCGAGGTGGGCCTGCCCTTGGATGCCGCAACCGATGATCGTGACCGTGCGGGTATCGGCGCGGGCGAGATGTTTCGCCGCGACCGCGCTGGCGGCGGCGGTTCGCAGAGTCGTAATCAACGTCGAATCGAGGATGCCCAGCGGTGTGCCGTGTTCGATGTCCATCACTACGATCACGCCCTGAATCGTCGGCAGTCCGTGGCTCTGGGGGTTCCCCGGGAAGTTGGCGTTGATCTTGGCCGCGAAAACATCGGCCACCGCGGCCTTGACGTGAAAGGTTCCGCTCGGCGCATGGATGCCGAGGCTTTGCGGCGGAGCGATCCGCCCTTCGCCGTAATCGCGGAACACCGTTTCCACCGCGGTGATGCAGTCGTCGATCGTCAAAAGCGCGGCGACATCAGCCTGAGTGAGGATGCGCGTCATGCCGGTGCTCCGGAATCGCTCACTTCCGGCCCCGTTTGGTGCGGCTCCCAAGCGCCTCGTGCAGATCGTCGAAAACGGAGAGGGCGCGCTCGATCCGCTCAGCATCATCCGGAACGCGCCCGATCAATCCCTCCAGCATGGTCCGGACGCCGGCCGTTTCGGGGCGGTCGAACTTCGTTTCCTTGAGATCGAGGTCGTGGACGATCTCCGCGATGGCGCGCACGCCTTTCTCAGGAAGGCCGACGCGGCGCACCAGTGTCTCGAACGTGCAGCGGTCCTCTTCGTGCGTGAAGTCGCCTCCGACCATGTCGAAGCGGATCTCTCCGTCGCGTCGCGCGGCGTGCGGGTCGTCGAAACGGAAGCGCGCTTTCGGATCGATGAAGCGACGGATGAACCAGGCCGAGGCCATGCGATCGATGCGAACGCCGGGACGGGTGACCCAGGTCTTGCCGCGCAACTCCGGATTGGTTTTGAGCATCTGCGTCTCCTCCTTCTGGTCTTTCTTCAGCCGGACTTCGATTGCGGCCACGGCTTTCTCCGCCGCGGCGCGGCCTTCGGCATCGAAGAAGTCGATTCGCCGGATCTCGTCGAGACGACGAGCCAGCCGCGCGTGTGCGGCGGCGAGATCGGCCGCGGCGGCAGCGCTGCGTGCAGCCTTCATGGCGGCGCGGGCATCGGCCGTCACGGCCTCGTAGTCGGTATCGCGTGTCTGGCGAAACTGGGCGATGGCCGCGTCCGCGGCGACGCCGTCGACGAAGTCGCCCTCGAAGAGGTGAGCGTCACCGCCGCCGGCTACGATCTCCTGGGCGATCCATTGCAGGTCTTCGAGCGCATCCGCACTCTTCGGCAGCAGGTAGACCGCATTCTTGACAGCCTCGGCACCGGCCGAGGCGAGCCGTTGCCGGATCTTGGCGCGCAGATACAGCGGCCGCGGCGGGACTCGATGGACGAGGATGAGCCAGCGCGCCATCGATCGATGCTAGCAGTTGCTTCACGGTATAGCAACTGCTAGAGTCGAGTTTAGTTCACTTCTTCACATGCATGTGATCGAGTGCCTTGCGGAGCGTGGCAGCCAGTTTGGTAGCGTCATCGTTGGCCCAGAAATGCATGAAGAACAGGCGCGGCGTTTCATCGAGCATGTGGCTGTGAACCGCGGTCACCTTGATGCCTCCCGACCGCAGCGCGCGGATGACGGGATTCACCTCGGAGGCGATCATGACGAAGTCGCCGCTGATTGCTGCATGCCCGTTGCCCGTCGGCTGGAAGTTGATGGCTGTGGCTGTCCCCATCGACGGCGGTATGTCGGCGCCGTGCTCGGTGATCGTCTCCGCGCGCGGAACGCTGAACTGATCCACTCCGCCGTTCGCTTTTCCCGCGTAGCCGAGGATGCGGTCGAGATCGGCCGTCGGCAGATCGAGGGCGGGAGGGGGTGTCGCCGGAGGAGGAGGTGCGGCGATCGGGGTCTTCGTAACCGCCAGCGCGGCGTGGAGAATGGCAGCGAGTTTCACCGCATCGCCATGCCCGCCGAAATGGAGATACATGACGTGCGGCGTCTCACCGATGAGGTGATTGTGAAGCGCGCTCTGCTCGATGCCGCGCGCCTGCAGGATGTCGATGACGGGATTGACCTCCGATTCCAGGAGTACGAGGTCGCCCATGGCCATGGTCTGACCGTTCGAGGTTTCCCTGAATGCCATCCACGACCCGAGGGCCAGCGCCGGTTTGACTGTCACCCCTTCCGCCGTGACCGAGAGGTCGCTCCTCGGGAAGCCCACCTTGTAGACGTCGCCGGGCAGCAGGGAGCCGGCGCGTCCGAGTACCTGCTCGACGTCCTTCCAATCGCTCCGGTGTTCGGCTGGCTTCGGATCTGCGGCCACCAACAGAATGAGGGCGAGTGCGGACAACAGCAGCGAGCTTCGGATGCGCATGTCGATTCTCCTTACAGCCACTTCTTATCACTGAAGCTGCCAGTATCGTGCCTCACCGCGAGAACCGCATGAGCGATCGCCCTCCGACTCTCCTCCAACTCGTCCTCTATTTCCTGCGTCTCGGTGCGCTCGGATTCGGCGGACCTGCTGCCCTTGCAAACGCCATGCGACGCGATCTGGTCGAGGCTCGCGGATGGCTGACATCCGACGAGTATGAGAACGGATTGGCGCTCGCGGCGGCCTGTCCCGGTCCGCTCGCGTACCAGCTCGGCATCTATTGCGGGTACGTCCGTTACGGCGTCATCGGCGGTCTGGCCGTCGCCTTCGCTTTTGGTCTGGCGCCGTTCCTGATCGTGACGTTCGCGGCGTATCTGTATGTTCGCTTCGCAGGCGATTGGCACGTGCGGGCGCTCTTCTACGGGATCGCCCCGGCCGTCGTCGCCTTGATCGTCAAGGCTTGCTGGAACCTCGGCAAACGAACCTTGCGGGCGGACAGGCTGGCCTGGGCCTTCGCCGTGATCGCCTGCGCCATCACCGTCATCGTGCAAAGAGAGCTGGCCGTGATGTTCATCGTAGCCGGCCTGATCGGCGCGTTCCTCTTCGCACCACCGGGAACGCAGAAGCCTCGTCCGGCGAACGCGTTCGCGTTGCTCGTTCCCGGCCCGAGCCTGAAGCTCTTCCTCTTTTTCTTCAAGACCGGACTGCTCGTCTTCGGCAGCGGCCTGGTCATCGTACCGTTTCTGAAAACGCAGGTCGTCGATCAGTACCACTGGCTCGGCAACCGCCAGTTTCTCGACTCCGTCGCCATCGGGATGATCTCGCCGGGGCCGGTGGTGATCACGGCGACGTTCGTCGGCTATCTGCTCAACGGATTCTCTGGCGCGGTCGCGGCAACCGTCGGCATCTTTTCGCCTCCTGTGCTCTTCACCGTGATCGCCACGCCGATCCTCCTCCGTTATCACAAGCACCCACGACTGGCCGGCTTCATCCGCGGCGTCGGCGTGACCGTCGTCGGCGTCCTCGTCGGAACGTCCTACATGGTCGGCAGAGAGGCCATCGGCGACTGGCTGACCGCGGCTATCGCCGTCGTCAGCCTTGTCGTCATCACGATCTGGAAGATGGTGCCCGAGCCCGCGGTGATCGGGGCGGCGGGTGTGGTGGGACTGCTGGCGTATCAGATGATGGTGTGAGCGGAGGTCGCGCGGTCTCGCGGTTTCGCGGTCTCGCGGTCTGGATGAGCAACTGAGTTACTGAGTTGCTGGGTTGCAGGGTCCGTAGTCACATGGTCTAAATGAGCAACTGAGCAATCCACGATCGTACAAGGGCGGCAATTGGCAAGTCGGCAACCGCGAGACCGCGAGACCGCGCAACCCCGAGACCCTGCAACTGAGCAACTGAGCAACTCACAACCCGCCATCTCGCCGCCTCCACGACGCCATTCGCTGCATTCCGTCGCGTTTCGGCCACGGCTGCGGCAGACTACTGCCATGACTCCGCGGGGCGTGGCGTGGCGATTCGCCATCCTGTTCTGGACCGTGTTCGGTGTGCTCACCGGATTTCAGGTCTGGATCAGCATGATCACGCATGGGCACTCGGTGCCGCGGCTGATCTTCTATTACGTCGTGGTGTGGGAGGCCTGGGTGGCGGCTACCGCGGCCATCTTCTGGCTGGTGCGCCGTTTTCCGGTCATTCCGCCGCGGCGCCTGTCCATCCTGATTCATTTCCTGGCCGCGTGCGTCATCGCCGTCGTTCACAGCTTCTACTGGGTCGGTCTGATGATCCTCATCAGACCCTACGACCGGATGACGGCCGAGCTTTCGCAGCTCAACGTCAGCGAGATCCTTTTCTACCGGCTGCCAGAGGAGTGGCTTCTCTACTGCCTCGTGCTCGGGGCGTCGATTGCCTTCGAGTACTACGAGCGTTACCGCGAGCGGGCACTGCAGACCGCACAGCTCGAGGCGTCGCTCGCCGAGGCCCGGCTCCATGCGCTGGAACTGCAGATCCAGCCGCACTTTCTCTTCAACACCCTGAACGCCATCAGCGGTCTGGTGCGTGTCAAACGGAACGATGAGGCGGTAGCGATGATGGCCGGCCTGAGCGAGCTGCTGCGCTACACGCTCGACCATGCCGGCGGTCAGCACGTGGCGCTGGAGGAAGAGCTCGTCGTGACCCGCCGCTACCTCGAGATCCAGCGCGCCCGCTTCCCCGACCGGATGTCGTTCACGATCGAAGCGTCCGGTGAGGCTGGGCGGGGAGAAGTCCCGGCCTTGCTGCTGCAGCCGCTGGCCGAGAACGCCGTCCGTCACGGCATCGCCCTCAGCGCATCGCCGGGCGTCGTGAGCGTGCGCGCGTTCCGCGACGACGGGCAACTGCGGATCGAGGTATTCAACAGCGGTGCCCTCGGCGACAGGAGCGACAGCGGAATCGGGCTGCGAAACACCCTGGCCCGCCTGCAACACCTCTACGGCGACGAAGGACGATTTGATCTCTCTGCTGCGAACGGCGGCGTGACCGCGAGTGTGACCATTCCATGGAGGGAAGTGGCGTGACCACCGAGCCTCTCCGCGTGATCGTCATCGACGACGAGCCGCTGGCGCGCGACTCCATCCGAATGCTGCTCGCCCATGATGCCGAGGTGCGCGTGGTGGGGGAGGGGACAGGCATCGATGCCGCGGCGCTCGTCGCCCGGACGCGGCCCGACCTCATGTTCCTCGACATCCAGATGCCGGAGGTCGACGGCTTCACTCTGCTCGACCAGGTCGGTGCCGACACCGTTCCGGCGGTCATCTTCGTCACCGCCTACGACAAGTACGCCGTGCGCGCGTTCGAGGTCCACGCGCTCGATTACCTGCTCAAGCCGTTCGACGACGAGCGCTTCGCCGAGGCCCTCGGGCGCGCAAAGGAGCGGGCTCGAGCCCGCCATCGCGGCGAGGTCGACAACCGGATCGCCGAGTTGCTCAAGGATCGCGATGCCTCCCGCGTCCGCTTCCTCATCCCCGTCCGAGACAAGACCATCGTTGTCGACGCAAATCAGATCGACTGGATCGAAGCCGCCGACTACTACGTCACCCTGCACGCCGGCGCGGCCGCGCATCTGCTCCGCCAGACGATGGACGAGATCGAGAAGCAGCTCGACCGCCGCCAGTTCTTCCGCGTCCACCGCTCGGCAATCGTCAACGTCGACCGCGTGCGCGAGATCCACCCTCTCTTCCGCGGCGACTGCGCCCTCGTTCTGGCCGACGGACGCCGCATCAAGTTGAGCCGGAGCAGGCGGAAGGATTTCGAGGCGCTGTTCTCGCGATGACTGTGGCTTCGCGTTGTCTGCGCTTTGCGCGTTGTCGGTTGTCAGTTGTCAGTCGGTTACGCTCAGCGTGCCGCAATATCAGCAACTCAGAAACCGAGCAACCTTGCAACCGCACTCATCTCAAGCCGGGGCGTGCAAGTACACCCGCGCCTGCCTGCCGGACGCGAGCCGGGCGACAACGCGCTCGTAGAAGAAGGCCGCCTCGTATTCGTCGATCGTCGCGAGCTCGGCCTCCGTGACCTCGAATGCCGTGCCGGATACGCGGCTATCGTCGTTCCCGTTGAAGGTTACGTTGGCGTGGTGAGCCACTGACGATTGCTCATACCCCACAAGCTCGTCGCTCTGTCCGTTGAGCCGTCTG
>Ga0307470_10000035_pt1 | contig 97902 bp, 91 predicted proteins | sample atmos_gasesAM3C__FD_204565 | JGI IMG/M metagenome (GOLD analysis project Ga0307470, IMG submission 204565) | Hardwood forest soil microbial communities from Morgan-Monroe State Forest, Indiana, United States - atmos_gasesAM3C_05 | ecosystem: Environmental > Terrestrial > Soil > Temperate forest... | reverse complement strand
CCCTTCGGCAACGCTGTGGTGAAGTCAAACGCCCCCTCATCCGGCTTCGCCACCTTCTCCCCCACTGAAAAGCGTGGGGGAGAAGGCGCTCGTGGGGAGATGCGGTCGTGAAGTTGGGCGGTAGCGTTATCTCGCCCGCGCGCCGTTCGCAGGTTCGCACCTTCATGTAGTCATGCCATGCTCTTCAATCGAGCGCCTTCTCCCCTCGTGCTTTTCGAGGGGAGAAGGTGCCGAAGGCGGATGAGGGGAGTCGTGCAATCGGATGGCACGAAGGTTCCGGCCGGCGTGGTCACTCCGCAGCTCCCTTCGGCAACGCTGCGGAGAAGTCAAACGCCCCCTCATCCGGCTTCGCCACCTTCTCCCCCACTGAAAAGCGCAGGGAGAAGGCGCTCGTCGGGAGATGCGGTCGTGAAGTTGGGCGGTAGCGTTATCTCGCGCGCGCGCCGTTCGCAGGCTCGCACGTTCATGTAGTCATGCCATGCTCTTCAATCGAGCGCCTTCTCCCCTCGTGCTTTTCGAGGGGAGAAGGTGCCGAAGGCGGATGAGGGGTGTCGTGCAATCAGATGGCGTGACGCTTCCGGCGGAGTCACCGCGCAGCTCCCTTTGGCAACGCTGTGGAAAAGTCGCTCGATTGGAGCACCCTGCCGGCAATTCCCTGCAAGTGTGAGAAATGCAGGCTCGCGCTTCGCACTGGATCAGCAGAAGAGACCGATCGCCTGACCCCCGCGGCAACGGCGCTCCGGAGTCCTCCTGAAGGGCCGGGCGCGCCGCGATCGGTGCGCCCGGCTTACTGCATGACTACTCACTGCTCAGACGTGGGCGTTGGCGCAGGTGCCGGCGGAACTTTCGGCCGCTGGTTGCGTCCGAAGTGGTTTGTCTTCCGCATCTGCTCGAGGTGTGGCAGAAGGCCGGCATGCTCGGGTGAGCGCACCAGCTTCTTGCTGACCGCGTAGGCCGTCAGAGCTGCTTCGCCGACGCGGTTACGCCGCATCAGGTTCGCGTAGGAGACGCCTTTCAGCATCGCCGCCAGCTCGTCCTCTACCATCGACCAACGGGCGGCCGACTCAGATTCCTGCTGCAGTGCCTCCGGCGTTTGGCCGACGACCGCCTGAACCAGCGGCGATGCGCCGATGGCGTTGATGCCCGCCTGGGCGAAATCCGGGTGGACACTGGCGACGGTCCGGGCCGACTTCGCGTCCGCGGGCGCCAACTGCACGTACTCGGGGATTTGCTCGCGCAGTGCGCGAAGCGTCTCCACGACCGTTTCCGGCGTGACGGACTGACCGTCTGCCGCCGCAGCGCCGTTGTTTTGCTTGACTGCATTGTCATTCGACATGGTGAAACTCCTTTCCTGCCCCGAAGGGCATAAATTTGTCATGGGACGGCGCTCGGGCTGAGTGCGCAGCTCGGACGCAGTTCCGGGTTCGAACGTCATGAGCGAAACGTCGCAAACCGTTCGCTCGCCTGCCCCCCCGTAGTCCGCGGCCGCGGGGGATACTTCCGAGGCTGGAGGAGCTACCGCTCAACCCCACTTTGCAGCCGGGTCCGTCGCGCCATGGCTCAAGCTTGAAGGACTCAGTACCTCGTTCGAGTAAGGCAACAGGCATCCGCGCTTTGCGAGTGACTTTGCCTTCCTCGCATCCTTAGACGAGGCACCCCCCGCTCAAAAAGGGGTCAATTTGTTAAAAGACTGATACAGCAATCATCTTCTGTAAAAATATCCTTCGATATTGGAGACGCTCGTTTCGAAATGTAGGCGCTCCGTTTGCTATCGGAGATGCTCCGTTTTGACATTCAGAACGCCCTCTAGAACATTCACGACGCCTGCTTCGGCATTCGCGACGCCTGCTTCGACATTTACGACGCCTGCCTCGACATTCACAACGCGTGCTTCGACATTGAAAACGCCTGCTTTGACATTCACAGCGGCCTGCTTCGACATTGAGAACGTCTGCTTCGACATTCACGGCGGCTGCTTCGACATTCAAGACGTCTGCTTTAACGTTCACGGCGGGTGCTTTGACATTCACGCCGTCGTGCGTGTCGAGGCAGCCGTTCTCCATGTCGAAGCAGATGCCGTCATTCGCGAGGCAGGTCGTGTTCATGGTCAGGGCGGCGGGATCAGATCGACCGAGGTGTCGTCTTTTGGTGTCGATCGCCAGTGGGATCAGTAGCGCGAAGACGATCGAGCCGAAGGCCACAGAAATGCGAATCTCACGAGCGCGCGATGGAGATGAAGGGGAGCGTTAGGACCTTCAGCGGCAGCAGGATCAGACGGAAGCGGATTCCGCAATCATGATCTCCTCTCCCACCCCCCACCCCCGACACCCGACCTCCGCGATCGACACCTCACCTCCGCACCGCCCGACCCCGCACCATTCCCGCCAGCGCCGCCAGATCGCGCGCATCGATCACCCCGTCGCCGTTGACGTCGCATCCCCAACTCGCGTGCGCGGCCGTCGTAGCGTGAGGTCCGCTCGCCAACTCCTTGCTCAGCGCGGAGATATCCGCGGCATCGACGACGCCGTCGCCGTTGCAGTCCCCCGACGCCGGCACAATCAGTTTGTAGATGATGAAGCCGCTCGCGAAGTAGATGCTCCCGTCCGGCCCCTCGGCCACATCGATGATCGGATCGCTTTCGTTCTGAATCACCGCCACCGGATCGGGAACGGGACTGGCGTAGACGTCCGGCACGTAGAAGAGAGCCTTGGCCACATAGCTGCCCAGCAGATACCCGCGCCGGAGGATTGGATTGCGTCCGCTGAGCGGCGCCAGCCCGGTTGGTGCGACGACGACGGGAAACGTGTAGACCGGCGGACGCGTCCCGGCAACCGGCGGCCGGTTTCCCGCCGTGAGCGGCCAGCCACAGTTATCGCCCTCGGCAACGACATCGATCTCATCGTCGACGGCGTCGCCATTGTCAGTAAGGATGATTCGCCGCGCTGCCGCATCCCACGCCAGGTCGAAAGGATTGCGAAAGCCGAGCGCGAACTGAACGGCCGAACCATCCGGCAGGATGTGCCAGAGCTTTCCGGCGTTCCATGCCGGGTCCTGAGCGAGACCACCCTCCCCATAGTCGCCGATGGCCAGAAAGATCGAGCCGTCCGGCGCCAAAGCGAGATTGCCCCCATGGTGCTCGGTGGAGACCCCCCGCTCCGCCACATCCTTGTCGCAGACGAAGCGATGAATCTCGCTCTCCGCGCCGGTGTTGAGGTCGATGGCCGAGACGATGTCGTACGTAATCGCCGGCGTCGTGTAGTGAACGATGGCCGTGTTGTCGTCGCGCAACGCCAGCCCGATCAGCCCGCAGTTCCCATTTGCCTCGGTAGGCACATGCGCGACCACAACCGCCTTCCCTGACGCCAACTCGGCCGGCCCGATCCGAAGAACATCCCCACTCTTGATCGAGTAGTAAATCGTCCCCCGCGAGTCCACCGCCAGCGAAGTGAGAAACCCCGTCGGCGACCCCTGCAAAACCTGAACATGAAATCCCGGCAGCGTCGTCGCACGCGCCGCCGAAGCCAGCAACAGAATCAAAAGGAATCGTTTCATTGGTGGAGGAGTCTCGCTGTTTTGGCAGGTCTCACGATCTTCTGGCGACTTCGTCCGTCTTCGATGCTCCGGCGATCAATCCGTCCGGTCGCTGAGGCGACAAACGATATCCGTGCCAGCCTGCTTCCGGAATGCTGCTCGAGCGTGTTCGAAGGGTCATGTCAGGTGGCTGGAATCGCTGACCGGTAGCTTCCCGCGACGTTGGAATGCTTCCAAGGAAGCCTCGGTTACGAAGGCCCTTGACGCATGAGGGCCGCGCGCCGATAATCGCGCCCCTCGCCGCAGCCGCTTCCCATCGGCCGCCAAGCGTTTCTCACCAGTGTCGCGGGGTGGAGCAGTCTGGTAGCTCGTTGGGCTCATAACCCAAAGGTCGCGGGTTCAAATCCCGCCCCCGCAACCAATCGTAAACTCATCAACGGCCAGCACTTACGCTGGCCGTTACTGTTTTGCGGCGAGTCGAAAAACAGCGAATTTTAAGGTCTTTTTAAGGTCGCTGACCTTTTCGCGCGATCGACAGCGTCGTGATTTTTCAAGGTGATGCGCCGGTCGATCAGATTCGACTGCAATCAACCATCATCAACAGATCGCTCACGTCCCGGATTGTCGGGATCGGCTTGCTCCTGCATCATGGAGGAATGAGCGACCACTCAGCGATTGAATGGACTGACGCGACGTGGAATCCCGTCCGAGGCTGCACAAAGATCAGCGAAGGCTGCCGGCACTGCTACGCAGAGACGTTTGCCGAGAGGTTCCGCGGGGTCGCCGGTCATCCGTACGAGCGCGGATTCGATCTTCGGCTGGTTCCGGAGAAACTGGCGGAGCCCCTTCGCTGGGCATCGCCCCGAATGATCTTCGTCAACTCAATGAGCGACCTGTTTCATAAGGATGTCCCTGACGAGTACGTGGTGGAAGTCGCGAAGGTCATGCAGATCTGTCATTGGCACACCTTTCAAGTACTGACGAAGAGATCCGACCGGCTCCGTGACCTGCTCGAAACGAAGCTTTCCTTCGCCGCGCATCTACCGAACGTGTGGTGGGGGGTGAGCGCGGAGAACCGGAAGAGCGGATTACCCCGAATCGAACACCTCCGCGCTGCGCCAGCGTACATCCGGTTTCTGTCCGTGGAACCGCTGCTTGAAGACCTAGGGAAGTTCGAGCTCGACGGCATCTCGTGGGTGATCGTCGGCGGCGAAAGCGGTCCGGGGGCACGGCCCCTCCATCGCGCATGGGTCACCTCGGTCCGGGATCAATGTGCCGCGGCAGGCGTTCCGTTCTTCTTCAAGCAGTGGGGCGGCGTCCGGAAAAAGATCGCCGGCCGAACCCTTGACGGAAAGACGCACGACGAGTTTCCGCCGATCGCCGCAGCTACCATTGCCACACGCGCTACCCGACTCGAAGCCATCAGCGGGATCAACAGATCCTTTGCTCTCACCTAGGATGTAGACACCATCGTGGCTGACAAGAATGCCTATGAAGGTCGGGAGCAGACGCTCGTCAAGCATGCCATCCTTCGACAGTACCTCAGCGCATGGGCGCATAAAGTCGGCAGCTTTTGCGACACGCTGACGTATGTCGACTGTTTCTCGGGACCATGGAATGCCGTGTCCGATGACCTAAGTGATGCGTCGTTCTCGATTGCCCTGGCAGAGCTCCGCAAGGCCCGCGAAACGTACGCGAAGACTGGCCGCACCATCCGAATCCGATGCCTGTTTATCGAGAAAAAGAAAAAGGCGTACAAAGAACTCAAAGCATTCGCCGACGCCGTCTCAGATGCGGAGATCAAGACGATACCCGGGGAGCTCGAAGACAACATTCAGTCGGTGGTCAGCTTCATCAAGGCCGGTGGTGGAAGGAACTTCCCGTTCGTCTTCATCGATCCTACGGGCTGGACCGGCTTCGCGATGCAGACAATCGAGCCACTCCTGAAGCTCAACCCTCTCGAGGTCCTGGTCAACTTCATGACGAGTCACATTCGCCGCTTCGTCGAATCACCCCAGAAACAGACGACGGAGAGTTTCGCGCAGATGTTCGGGTCGGCGGACTTTCAGACGAAAGTTCAGGGGAAGGCGTTTGAGGAGAAGGAAGAATCCCTCATCGGCGAATACTTTCGCAATCTGAAAGCGCGCGGGAAATTTGAGCACGTTGCAGCAGCGATCGTGCTCGATCCAGCGATCAGTCGAACAGCCTTCCATCTCATCTACGCCACGCGCAACCGCGTAGGCCTCCAGGTGTTTAAAGCCGCGGAGAAAAACGCCATGGCGTTGATGCTCGAGGTGCAGGAGGCGGCCGCCCGACGAAAGGGTGAGACGACGAAGATTCAGGGCGACCTCTTTGGGCCTATCGGCATCATCATCTCGACGCACTACGAACATCTCCGTGAACGCTACACACGCATGGCTCGCGAGCTCGTGATGTCGCTCCTGGTGGCAAAGGGCGCGATCACATACGACATCGCGTGGCGTGCTGCGCTGACGTTTCCTCTTGTATGGGAGACCGACCTCAAGACGTGGATCGCCGGTTGGCAGAAGGATTGCGCGGTCGTCGTGAACGGACTTGACGCGAAGGAGCGAGTACCAAAACTCGACAGGAACCACACGCTTAGATTTGTTCCCCTTGGCGAACGCACTACTGAGCCTTCAACCAACCGAAAACCGAAGTCTCCGAACAAGAAACAATGATTGCGGTTCGTTCGATTCGACGGTTACCGCGACATGCTTCAGGCTCCCGGTACCTTTTGCACACCAAGCCATGAGTTGCCTACTCTTGCCTCTCAGCGTTGATGGTGGCGGTAGAACGACGTGTTCTGAAAGGACCGCGAAGTTCCGGCGATAAGCGCCGAGCAAATCGCATAGCCAGCCAGCTGCGAGATCTGGGAGCGCTAGGAGATCTTCGATTTGCTTGCTGCCATCATCAGACTTCGACGTAGCAAAACGGAAGTGTCCTAGCGCATGCTGTACGTAGTGACTGGAAACTCTGCCGAACACGTCACAGAGGTCCCAGAGGCGGGCCTCGTTGGCCGCGAAGTCATCCTCGTCACTGATCCAAAGAACATCCTGGCCAGACGCCGATAGACCGGCTAACAAGATGCTAGCCAGATGCGACGCCGCAAGCAGCCGTCGAAATGGTTCCAGCTTCCAGCGCTGAAATTCGCCCGGAGGAGGGCCTCCTGTGAATAACTGCAAACGCTTGTCGATCAACACAGTGATTAGGAAGCCGTGAAGTGCATCCGCCGCCCGAAGATACCCATCGAGCGCTGCACGTCGACGTTGGTCGCTAAGACGCTCGTACGACATTCGTCTCCCGTCGGCGAGAAACCGACGCCGAACGGGCGACCACAACGCAGTCCAGCGGGCCACGGAATCAGCATCGGTTATCAAGAACGCGTGAGCGCGGTGAGTTGCCGCCTTGTGATCCCCGCCGATGTCTGACATCAGAAACAATCGCGAGGCCGAGCGAAGTTGGCCGACGGTACTCTCATGTAGGTTCACGCCGCCCGCGATGGCATCACTCATCGTCGTGGCGACACCAAGATCGCGACGTGCGAGCGTTCGCCATGAACGATCTGACATGACGAACAGGCTAGCTGATTTTGAGACGCTTGCGCGCGAGCTCGTCGCGATCAACGTGGGCGCTCTGACGGGCTCTTCGGCTGAGCGACTATTGCCCAACTCGACATCGGGAAGGCGAAGGTGCCGGCGATTCGCGCAAAGTCCAATGAGAACACCTGACGTTGCAGTTCCTCCGCAGAGATGGGCGAACGCTTTCGAAACTGGAAAGCCAAATGCGCGAAACGTTGATCGGTCCAAGGGAAGACCGTCGCACTGATGTCGTCAGCCAAATCAACCGTGAAAGACCGGCTCTCGCGCGACCGGATGGCAAAGGCGACGGAAGCGTTAGAGGCGACCCGATTTAGGAAGACCTCATCTCGGTTGTCCGTTCCTGCCAAATCCAACGCTGTGTGACTACGTTGAATTACAAACTCAAGCGTGATCGAGCCGAGTGTATCGGGCGCTCGGTGTTCGCCCAAATGGATGAACCAGAAAGCGCAGGCGGTGCGGGGTGCGAGCCTCACCTCCACCGTCAGGCCTACGAAATCGTCGTCTCGACGAGGACTCGTGCTGCATTCAAGCCACATGGCAGACTGACGCCCATCCGTGAAAACACAGCCGAGTTCGAGAGGATCGGGATCGGTCCAGCGATGTGGTCCGCGAGTTGTCGAAAGATGCGCCAGGCAGCTTGGAGGCCGGTCCCAGCCACCTGCGAGGCCGAGCTCGCTCATGTATCCGTCTGCGGTCGAAAAAAGCGCTCGGACAGAGGTTCGCGCCTCCGGCGTTTGGAGTATCTCCGCGACTGGCAGGTTGGCAAGAAACAATCGAGGGACGCGTTCGACAAACGACACGCCGAAGCCTTGAAGATAGAGCCAATCGGCGGGCCGAGCGAGAGTCGCGGGGGCGCGACCTCTCTGTAATTCAAATCTCCCAAGAGTGACCGGTTGGTTGTCAACGGCAAAGTCAGCGCTAAGCCAGATCCGCTCGTCGCTATCGCCGCGTTGCTCGAAGGTGGGTCCGTTTACCATCACGTGGTGCCAAACGCCCCCGATCAGATAGCGAAACTTCTCCTTTTGGCTCGCCTCCATTGGCCCCCGGCTCAGGCGTTCTGCCGAAACGCCGACCTTAGTCAGGACTGACTCGATCCTGTCGAACGCTTTTCGAATGGCGTCGGGGCCGACGAAATCGACGACCTCGGCATCAAGCTCCTCGAGTGTCAGGCCATGATGCGGCGCCGCCTTGCTTCGCGAAATCCAGGCGGCCAGGCGCGAAAAAAGAATGTCGGCTATCACACGGGGCGTCTGTTTGCGCTTTCCAGCACTGGCGAGATAGCGGCGCCAGATATCGAGGATAGCGACGACACGATCGCGGACCTCGTCGTCTTCGACGGTGACAAGGACTGACTCTTCGAACTTCTCGATTGCTGACTTCTCCGGATCTCGTCGAGCCATTTCGAGTCTCACAGCCTCCAAGCCGCGACATTCGCGAACTTCCGCGCAATTTCCGAGTTGCTTCCGGACGCCACGAAGTAGCTCCCGCATGCTCGAAAAACTCCGCGCGTCAAGGGGACTTGGTGATCAGACCAAGCCCCTACGGAGGAGAAACCTCCACCGACGCCGGTAGCAAGGACATCGAGAATGAACAACCGGACGCCGTCTCACCCTGCCCCACCGGGCGGAGCCTGTCAAGACTCCGCGCCGCCTATCCTCGACCACACCGGCCACACGCTGCCGGACCACTTCCGCTCACGAATGCGCTTCTGCTCGGGCGAGGTCGCCCTCGTCGAGGTTCGTGTGCATCCCCTCGTCATCGTGCCGACCGGCGGCACGACCATCTCCGTCGCGGAGGTGGCGCATGTCTAATGGCTGCTGTCCCATCTGCGGCTTCCCGGAGCATCGCCGGTTCTACAACTACAAGACGCTCGGCGAACTGCTCAACGACACCTCCTACGGGACGATCAAGACGTGGGCGAGCCTCACCAACTCGTGGGTCAAGCGCGCACACTCGAACCCGGACATCGGCTGGAATCAGCTGAAGCGCGTCATCAACAATCTGCCGACCGGCGCTCCGATGATCCTGCGGGTCCCGTCCGGCCGACAGGAGGCGCGCGCCTTCCGCCCTTTGCCGCCGCCGCTTGCGCCCCAGAGATACGAAGGTTGCGTGGCAGCCTCATGGGTTTACCGCGATTGTCTGATTGGCCCCGATTTCGTCAAGACCGATCTCGTCGCGGCGATCAACAGCAGAAAGCAGCAGGCCGATCTGCTTCGCGGCGCAACGAACCTCAATCGGGAGCGCCGCAATGCCTAGGCCCCCCTTCTCCAAGTACGGTCTCTTCGGCCAGAAGCGCATCATCACCTACCTCGACGAGATGTTTGAGGCCTCGCTTGCCGCACGCGAGACGGCGCCGGCGACCCTGCTCGTCGGCCCGCAGGGTTGCGGCAAGACGACGATCGCCCGCGGCTTGGCCGAGCACTACAAGGGCCGGTTCAAGACGGTCGTCGCCGCGAAGGATGTCACGCCGGTCATCCTCTGCGGATGGCTCGCGGGGATCGAGTATGGCGACACGCTCTTCATCGACGAAGTGCACGCGCTTCCCGGCGGCACTCAGGAGCTGTTCTATCCGGTCATCGATCATCTGAAGCGCCCGGTGATCAAGGACGGGAAGCTCGATCGCAGCGAGCGCGCGAGCATCGCTCCCTTCAATTTTCTCTGCGCCACGACCGAGCCGGGCCGCTTGCTCGCACCCTTCCGTTCGCGGATGGAGATCATCTTTTTCGATCCGAATTCGCGTTCCGAATTGCGCGCCATCGCGATCAATGCCGCCGCCGAAGCCGGGCGGAAACTTTCGCCACAAGGTGGCGGGGAACTCGCGGATCGGTGCCAGGAGAGCCCCCGGATCGTGAAGCGGATGGCGCAGCAGCTCGTGCGCCTTACTCCGAGCACTCCCGAGCTGACGCAGGATCACGTTCGCAGCTTCCTTCGGAAGAAGGGGATCAGCTCGCACGGCCTCGATCCGCTCCAGCAGCAGTACCTCTTCGCGCTGTCGCGGTTCCCCGGACACCGGTCCATGTTCGAGCGGCTGGCTTCGCACCTGCCGGCCGCCGACGCCGCATTCGTCCGGCAGGAAGCCGAACCGTTCCTCGTCGCGATGGGTGCCGTCGTCATTGAGGCTCGGTACCGGTTGCTGACCCCGCGCGGAGAAGAGGTCGTGGAGCAGCTGAAAGCGGAATTCGGTATCGAGGACGAGGAGGACACCGATGTTTGAGGTCATCGTCGGTCCCGAACTCGAAGAATTCTGCACCTGGGCATACCGCGCCAACATGCCGGTGCTCCTGCGCGGCAATCACGGCGTTGGCAAGAGTGAGTCGCTGCGGTCCGTCGCGGAGAAGCTCGGGATCGGGTTCATCACGCTGAACCTTTCCGCGCTGGAAGCCGTGGACCTGCAGGGGATGCCCGTCGTCGCTGGCGACCGGGTGGAGTACGTTGCTCCGCTCTGGTTCCCGACGACGGGCGATGGCCTCCTCTTTCTCGATGAAGTGAGCCGCGCCCCGCGCCATCTTCGGGCGCCGCTCTTTCAGTTGATCAGCGAGAGGGGGGTAAATGGCCGGCAACTCGGGGCCGGCTGGGTTCCTGTCGCTGCCGCGAATGACGGCGGAGCCTATGACGTCGATGAGCTGGACCCCGCATTTACGAGCCGCTTCATCTCCGTTCGGGTGAAGGCGTCGGTCGACCAGTGGCTGGACTGGGCTCGTGCCGCGGGCGTTCACGAGCGCGTGCTCGATTTCGCCGTCCTCCACCCGGACCTGTTTGATGATTCCGCATCGAATCCTCGTGCCTGGGAGGGGGTGAGCAAACTCCTCCACGCAGGGAAGCAGTTGCAGCTCGCCCCTTCACGGGTGACGGTGGTCCCATCCCTCCTCCAGAAGATGGTCGCGGGCCTCGTCGGCGAAACGTGGAGCGCCGCCTTCTGGCAGCACCACATCGGTGCGGCTCGGCCCATCAATCCGACATCGATCATCACGCAGTACGCCGCGGAGCGGCCGACCGTTTCGCAGTGGATCGCTCAAAAGCGCGTGGATCTCCTCCATCAGACGATGAAGCTGTTGCAGGGGCATCTACAGTCGCAGGCCATCCACGACGCGGTCGTCGCAAATGACATGCAGCGCCTGAATGTCGTCGCCTTCGTCGGAGACCTCCCAGCCGAGCTTCGCAGGAAGTGGTCGGCGTGGGTTGCCGACCGGGAGTTCCCGAGGCTCGCGCTGTCGAAAAAGAGGCGGTCATTATCGATCTCGCCGCGGCGGCCGGCAAGATGCACATCGTGACGCAGCGCATGGTGGCGAAGCACCCGTTTCACGCGAACATCGTCGCCGCCGGCGTGTTCGTCCCCGAAGCGGTCAAAACAATGGCGGTCACCGTCCGCGACGGCCTGCTCACTTTCATCTACGACCCGGCCTTCGTCATCGCGACCGAGTTGGATGTGCTGATCGGATCACTCCTGCACGAAACCGGGCATGTGCTCGCGGACCATCTCACCGCGAATCCGGCGGACTATCCGGATCGTCGCGCCCGCACCATTGCCGAAGAAGTGACGGTGAACGAGTGGATCATCGATCCGCTTCCGCCAGGGGTCCTGCGTATCGACCAGTTCGGGTTGGTGCCCGATGAGGATACCGACACCCGATATGAGCGCTTGCGGGACCAGAAAAGCGGACCGGCGGTACCGAATTCGGTCCGGCGCGTACCAAAAAAGGTGCCGCGGGGGAACAAAAAGACGCCCCGCGGTCGCGATTCCACGCCGCCGCTCCAAACCTTCGACGATCACTCGTTCTGGGATGGCGCACGGAACGATCCGACGCGGACACGCGAGGTGATCGACCAGGTGGTGATCGCTGCGGCCGACCGGCTCAGCCCGGACGATGGACGTTCCATGTCCGAGGCAGAGCGGCAGCGCGTGCGTGACGCGCGCGGGCGAATGCCACGAGGCGTCGCGAGCGAATCAATCGATGGCGGGATCGGCCGCGTGCGCTGGCAACCGCTCCTCGGGCGGCTCGCCGGCCGGCGCCGTGAGGCGGCGGCTACATTCCGGAAGCCATCACGCCGATTCCCGTCGCTCGTCGGCATCGTCCCGGCCTTCTTCCATCGGACGGCGCGGCTGCGGGTATGCGCCGTCGTCGACACGAGCGGCTCGATGGACGCGCGCACCCTTGCCGTCATCAACGGCGAACTCGCCGCTCTTGCCCGGCTGCATGACGTGACGGTCGTGCAATGCGACGACCGTGTCCGGTCGGTCGCGCCGTTCACGGGTCAGATCGTGCGGATCATCGGGCGGGGGTCCACGGATTTCCGGCCACCGCTGGAGCGAGACTTCCTCGCCGATCGGAGCGCCGAGGTCGTCGTCTACTTCTGCGACGGCCAAGGTCCAGCGCCATTGCAGGCACCGCGCGTTCCCGTGATTTGGGCGATCACCGCAGCCGGGCGCCGGCCGGCCGCGTGGGGCCACATGATCCGTCTTCGGCGATCGGCGTCTTGATCGCCCGCCAGCTAGTCGAAACTGTCATCGAGTTGTTGTCGCGCCGCGCTCGATCCCGGCAGGAAGTGCGCGTAGTAGTTGGCCGTCGTGTAGACGCTCCCGTGACCGAGCAGCTTCGACACGTACGTAATCTCCAGCCCCCGCTGGAGAAGATGCGACGCAAATAAATGACGGAGCGAATGTGGAGTGCAGCGAGGGACGCCCGCCCGTGAGACCGCGGGATCCCAGTGGCGCTGCTGAAAGTTCCGGTCGTTCATGGGCCGACCGGAGGCATCATCGGATTTGGCGGGGAACACCCACGGGTCATGCCGGTGTACGTCGCCGCGTTCTTGCGCTGCGCGATAGTCGCGGAGCTGCGAGACGAGCGTTCGTGGCATGTCGACCAACCGGACCGCGGACGTCTTCGTCGTGACGATGCGCCCCGTCACTTGATCGATCGACTGCTGGATGCGCACCTTCTTCCTCGGGAGATCGACGCACGACCACTCGAGCGCGAGCGCTTCATTCAGGCGCGCACCTGTTTGGCGCAGAAACTCCGCGACCATGTGCGCGATCGGGTGATGCACTTCCGCGATGATCTTCTTCGCGTGCTCCAACTCCGGGACGACGACCGGAACGCGATTCCGTTTCGGCAACCGGACGAGTGCCGCCGGATTCGTGGACGCGAGGCCGCGCAGCATTGCCTCCTCGAGAATTTGTCGCAGGAGAAGGAGGCACTCGCGTCGGGTCTGGCCGGCGATCCCGTCGTTGTCGAGAAGTTCGGCGCGCAATGCCATGCAGCTCTCATAGGCGAGATCCGATACGCGCACGTCGCCGAGGGGCGGGCGTATGTGACAGTTGAATCGTGATTGCGCGGCGCGGATCGTCGAGTCCTTCAATCCATTTCCCCGCATGATGTCGGGGACGTACACCTCGTCGAAGAACGCGCCGAGCTCGATCTTCTGATTCGCGCGCGCCACGAGCTTGATGCCGCGCTTGCCCGAACGAATGAGTTCGGAACGGATGTCACGCGCCTCCGTCAGCGTCTCGGCCATGCGGAACACTTGTTCTCCGCGTCGATACACGAACACGCCATATCGTCCGGAACCCGGATACTTCCAGATTCCGCGCTCCACACGCATAGGGCGCTCGTCCGGCGCGCCGACGAGTCGCAGAGGAACGCGCTTCGAAGCTGGTGTCGATGCCATGGAGAGAGCGTAGGCACAACGAGCCAGAATCCACGCGCCGTGGATCATTTCGGTGTCGTGGGTTGGTGCGGGCGGTTGATCGGTCGCGACCGTTCGGTGGCTCCGGTACACGGTTGCGCTACGAGTGCCACGAGTTCTTCAGGTAAAAGATGCGTCCCACCGTGCGTAGACACGCACGACGACGCCTAATTCGGCGGTTGGATGCCCGTCGTAGCCACTCACCTGATGCGATCACTTTGGATCGCTTATCGTCCAGACCGACGTCGTAGACTTACGACCGTCGAACATTGCTGAGTCCTTCCCCTGGAGGATCGATGGAAGAAACTGCACAACGTCTGTTGGAAGCGAAATGGTGCGAGCAAGAAGACATCGACAGGGCCAGCATGATACTTGCGAATGCAGAATTTCCGTGTGTCGTGATCTTCCTCCAGCTGCCGTATTGTCTACGGATTCCGGAAGCCTGGTTTCGCATACCCTACGATCCGACGTCTGTTTACGGTTTCAGTCGCGTAACGAGTACCGTCACAAACGAAGTGGAAAAGCCTCCGGGATCGCTACAGATTCGATTTGACTCCAGTTTCTCTGATACGTGCCGTATTCGAAACGGGATGCTTGAGAACGATCCATACGGCTTCGTGTCTCGCTCGCAGGTCCTTCTGTCCGTTCAGCTCTGGCGCCGGTGGGCAGAACTGTATCCGCGATACCGCCATTTTATCGAACATCAGCCTGACGCCAACCTGTATGAACGGAAGGTATTAGACGCCGCCGATAATCAGCCGTGGACGGCAGCAAATTATCAGTACAAACTCGCACGGCGACTCAGACACGAAGCTGTCGCTATTCTCAATTTTTTCCTACCAAGCTATCGCGTGTCCTGCCTTGATCCACGCGCAAAAAATGTAGAGATCGTCGAGAAATTCTTTGTCATGGATCAAGACCTGCGGCTGATCCCCTTGGGACGCGGTAAGACTCTGCTCGAGCGAGACCTGCGGCCGGCCGAGGAAGGCCGGTACAGCAACAAGGACTTTTTGACGAGACTGTCAAAACGACCGACGAATACCATATATGAAGAGTACTTACTCAATGCGCTGCGACATGTCGACCTCGGCCTTCCTGAACTTGCCGTGGTTCAGACCGTCATGACGCTGGAGTGGTTTTTCTCGGAAATAATTTCGGATCGAGTGACGCGTCGCCTCGAAGCGTCTCGTGAAATACTCGGAGCGCGCTTCCGACGCTTAATTCGGCAGCGCGTCAGTTTCGGAGACGAACGTTCAAAGTTGACCGACAGAATACGGGACTATCTGGACGCGATCGAGTTGCCTGTATTTTCGGCAGAGCCCCAGTTGTGGGACGACCTGCATCAACTGGTCGCTCTCAGGAATCGGACTGTTCATCGACTCCGCGAAGCGTCGGTCAGCTCGGAGGAGGGCCGTTGGTCGGTGGCAGTGGGAATGCGAATCATAGACGCAACGATGACCCGGCTCCTGAATGATCAAGATCACGCGACCAACGATCCCGCTTGACATCGTGGCGCCTTTCCCATGGCAGCAGGTAACCCACGCCGTACCTGCGGGTGCAGCCCAACTCGCCGCAGAAGCTTGGCCCGCCTTCAAAGTCAAAACCATCATGGCATCGCAGCGTCGGCATTCGCTGCGTTCAAGTAAATTTTGGGATCTGCCTGATCAGCTCCTTCTTTTTCGGCGCAGTCCCGCGGAGGTTTCACTGACCCCCTGATAGCTCTTCGATTGCGGCGGCGCGGACGTGAGTTTGGACGCCACGTCGTTCACCTTCCGCCGCGCAATCTCTTCCGTCAGGCCGCGCTCATCGATCTCGGGATGCCCGTCGATCGTGCCGTGCCAAATCCCGCCCACCTTCTCAACGCGTATGTTCATGGTGAGAGGCTACGCCGCAACTGGAGGCCGAGCACCGTGTTCTACCCGGTGTGACCTTTCGTCGAGGGACGGACGGCGATCGTGCGGGCGCGCTCTACCTTGTGTGTCGCCCGACGCATCGCCGGAGCGTCCACGACGCGTGGACAATTTTCGCGTGTTGCTAACGTCGCTGCGTGGACAACGAAGAGAACGGTCTTTCCCGTCGAAGCTTCTTTCTTCTGGCCGGAACGGCGGCGGGCACCGCGCTCATCGTCCGGCCGACCGAGGCAATCACTCCCGCAGAACCGATCCTCGAAGCGGAGATCATCGAGGAGGAGACGCTTCCGGATCTCTACGACTCATCGGTCCGGCGCACCACGCGCCTCGAAGCGTTCCTGAAAGGCTCCGGGATCAAGCCCGCGCACCTCGCGCGTGAATGCGGCTACTCCCGCCAGCACCTCCTGCGCCTCCGGCTCGGGCGCATGGAGCCGACGCGCCGCTGTATCGCGGCCCTCGTCGTGGCGTGTCGCCGAATCACCGGGCGGCGCGTGCGCGCCACCGACCTCTTCGACCTGGGGGACCGATAGATGCACTGGCCGAAGAACACCGTCTGTAACTGCACGCACGGGAAGACGCGACATTGGTTCGCGAAAAGCAGCCCGAACGGCCCCTGCCGGGAGTGCGCGTGCACCGCATTTGTCGCCGAGCCGGTCTGCGAATGCGGCCACGGCAAGAAGGCGCACGCGAAGGGCTACTGCGGTCAGAGCTACCTCGACGGCTGCCGGGCCTTTCGTGAGCGGGTGGTCTCATGACTGAGACGACAACCAAGGTACGCATCGTGGGCGACATCGGGCAAGGCGCACCGCTCCAGTCTTCGAAGGAAACGGTGATGCTGCCGACAGCGATCCTCGAAGCGCATGAGGAGGTCTACCGCGTTGCCGACTCTTCTCTTGCCGGGTCTGACCTTTTCGGAGGCGACCTCCTCATCGTTGCGCCAAGGAAGAAGGCGCAGACCGGCGAACTCGTGCTCGTACGCCTCGATGGGCAGCTCTTCGTCGGCCGATGGTGGGCGAAGCACGGCCGGCGCGACATCGTGGGTGACGATGGCCAGACGGTCATCGTGCGCGGCGCAACGGTCATCGGGTCCATCAACCTCATCGTGCGCCCGCAATGATGGACGAGGAGACATGGGACACATCACCCGTCGCGCGGGCGATCGACTGTCTCGCGGAGATCGCGATCGCCGCGGAAGAACTGGCCGCGATCGATGAGATGGAGGCGGGTCTCCGCGGGTTCGCCACGGCGGCACAACGCGTTGCTGCGGCTTATCGAGAACAACTGCTGAAGGAGAACGAGGACACCACATGCCCAGGATGAATAGCGACATGGTGTACGCATGGAAGACGCCGAACGCGCGTGTGTGGCCACCCCCGACGCGGAGGATTCCCTGGAAGGGGTTCCTCCAAGAGAAGCACTTCGTGCGCTTCGGGTCGGCGCAGGCGAATGCGCTTCTCTTGCTCGAACTGGCCGCGATGCGGAGGCTGAATGGCTTCGACGTCGAGTGGTACGAAGGGCTGTTCTTGCGGCGGCTGCGCGACCGCCTCTTCGCCGAGCCGGGGTACGACGAACCGTACCAGGACAGCTTCGACCACGTCGCGAACACGTACCAATACGACTGGATCGACCTCGAAGCGGCGATGACGATCGGGAAGCGCCGCTACTACACCCTCCTCATTGCGGTAATGAAGGAGATTGCGACGGAGGAAGGGGCGAGCGGGACGATCGCGAAGGTGGCGTTGAAAGCGTTTCGGTTTCCAGAGTCCGCATGGGAGTAGCCGTGAACGACTTTGACTGGCCTCCCGTCCCGTACACGGAATACCTCCAGAAAGAACTGGATCGACAGACGCGGTACGCGTATCTCAATCCGGGACTGGATCGGCGGTACGACCCGGTGGTGGTCGGGGGCAATGCGATGCATCCCGTCATTCAGCGCGGCGATGTCGTCCTGGTGGACACTGGAGACACGCGCCCCGAGGATGGTCGCGTCGTCGCGGTTAGAGTCACCGGTGGGAGAACCCTCATTGGCTACTGGCATCCGCGGGACGGGAATCCCGTGCTCCAACAGGAACGAACCGACGCGGTGATCGACCTCGCGCAGTATCCGAACTGGTCGATCTACGGCGTCATCACAAAAGTCGTTGGGCGAGACATTCCGCCACGTCCCGCGGCACCGGATGTAGCATTAGAAGCGGAGGAAGCACGCATGGATGTCACGCCAGGGCAGGCACAGTGGATCATCGAACGGCTTCTTGCAGACCGTCGTATTTCTGCAAAGGACGTGAACCAGTATCTCGCAGGTATGCAGGGGGAAATCCGGGACATCGAACGTCGGCTTTCCGACCTTCGCGGGGCTGCTGGAACACCCACTGTGGCCGCACCTGCAGCCCGTACAGCGGTCGCACCGGCAAAAACGCGGAAGCGGCGGGCTGGCGGGAAGAAGGGGCATCCGCGCGGTATCGCGGGAACGCTCGCCGTCCTGCTGCGTTCCATTCCGGCCGCAGAGCATGCGGCGATCGCTGCCATCCGCGCCGATAAGGGCATCAAAGCCGCGATCAAGGCTGCGCAAAGCGCGATAAGAACCTAGCGCGCGAAGCGAGACCCGTTCAATTTCTTGGGATCGTTCTGCTGATTAGGACCTTTTCTCGTTTTATGCGTTGCTCGCCGCTGACACCGGCACTGCGTCGCCTTCGCGAGTGCATGTCGAGATACAGCTCCATCCAGAGCTCGACGCGCAAAGTGTTCAATTTCGCTCAGTGATTGTTTCCTCTTCTACTTGAGCCACAAATTTCTTTAGCAAGGGCGAAGAGTTGTCCTTCTTCCAGATCAGGTTAAACGGGAGACGGACATTCATGTCGACCACTGGGAGCAACACGATGCCTCGGGGACAGTGCCAGCGCGTGGATTCGGTCATCCACGCAATCCCGATCCCGCACTGGACCAGACCTAAATTGGTGTCGCGATCTGTTGCCTCCTCAACAACGCGCGGAGCGCTGAGACCACCGCGCGCACATGCCCGCATCATTCGATCATGCATGACGGGATTGACCCAACGGGGGAACCAGACGAACGGCATGTCCCGCAGGTCCCGCAGTCGGATTCCTTCCTGCTTTGTCAAAGGATGCCCTTTGGGCACCGCGAGTAACATTCTGTCCTGCGCGAATTCCCAATGTACCAGATCCTTGGGCCACGGTGTGAGACTGGCAACAAACCCAGCATCCAGCCGGCCGGACAGGATGGCTTCAACCTGATGAACAGAAAGCAGATGCTCCAGCTCCAGCTCCACGTTGGGCTGCCGGCGCCGGAATTCGCGAAAGGAGTCCACAACGAGTCCATGCCACGATACCGCCGTGGCGATTCCGATTCGAAGGGTCCCCGCTTTGCCGAGGGCGATCCGTTCGGCGCGTCGCTTCGCCTCATCGACATCCTGCAAGATGCGCCGCGCATCGTTCAGAAATACTTTTCCCGCCTCGCTCAGTCGGACTCCTCGGGGCAAACGGTCGAACAGCAGGAAACCCATCTCCGTCTCCAGATCCTGAATCTGCCGTGAGAGGGCCGGCTGAGCGACATGGAGGCGCTCGGCCGCTCGTCCGAAGTGTTGCTCTTCCGCGGCGCCGACGAAATAGCGCAGGTGTCGTAACTCCATTGATACCTCCCAGGCATTGGATCGATCAAAACAAAATGTTGGACGTATCGATGAAGATTACCCCAGACTCGCGGACAGCCATGAAAACGCCTGTTCTGAACGCATGAGAACGCACACTGCCATCTCGCCCGCTGAAGCCGCGGATCGTCTTGCGATCCGAGAGCTCGTCGAAGCCTACGCGCACTGCGCCGATCGTCGTGATGCAAACGGTCAGATGGCACTCTTCACGGAAGACACGCACTTCGTCGTCTACATGAACGCGAAGGATCCGAAGCCTTCCCAGGAGCTGCACTCCCGCGCTGCGCTCGCACCCGTCTTCGACGACCTGAATAAGTACGATGCGACGATGCACTTCGTCGGCCAGAGTACGATCTTCTCATTGACGGACGACCTGGCCACGGGAGAGGCCTACACCATGGCGCATCACCTGACCGTCGACGGCGCCAAGCGAGGACTGATGATCGCCGCGCTCCGCTACGACGACACATTCGCGAAGAAGGACGGCGCATGGCTCTTCGCGGAGCGCAAGCTCTACGTCGATTGGATCGAGGAGCGTGCTCTTTGACGAAGCGCCTGGTGATCGTCGGCGCGACGGGAATGGTCGGTGGATATGCGCTTCGCTACGCGCTCGACCGGCCCGACGTCGGAGCGGTGACAGCCATCGTGCGCAGGAAGCTGGGCATCTCGCACCCGAAGCTGAAGGAGGTACTTCATCCGGATTTCGCGGACTGCTCGGCACTCGCCGAAACGCTCTCGGGTCAGGATGCAGCGGTCTTCTGCCTGGGCACGTATACGGGGGTCGTGCCGGACGCGGAGATGCACACGATCACCGTGGACTACACGATCGAGTTCGCGCGCGTTCTTCACGGCAGCAGCCCCGAGGTCGCCTTCTCATTCCTGAGTGGGAGTGGCGCGGACCAGACGGGACGAAGCCGGATGGCCTTCGCACGCTACAAAGGAGAAGCCGAGAACGCTCTCCTCGCGGTCGGCTTCTCCCACCTCTACATTTTCCGGCCTGCGTACATCTACCCGGTCGAGCCACGAAAGGAACCGAACGTCAGCTACCGAGTGTTGCGTTCCATCTACCCCGCGTTTCGTCTGCTGTTTCCGAATCAAGTAATTCGCGCGGACGATCTGGCTCGCGTCATGGTGGACGCCGCGCTTCATGGAACACCACAGCACACAGGACCGGTTTTCGAGAACCGCGACATCCGCGCGATGGTCGCGTCGCTTCAGAAATGAAAACAGGGACCGTACGGCGTCGGCGGCGAAGCCGGTGGCTCATTGCCGCAGGCGTGACGGTGATCGCCGTCGCCGGCGCGGTTGCGAGCTGGGCCGCTCTCGGCGGCCGGGCGAAGGGTGCCCGGCTCCGGCGGATGCAGAGGTCCCCGGAGTGGCAGGGCTCTCACTTCGAGAACCCACAGCCGATTGTGAATGACACGAAGGCCGCGATCGTTTCTCTCTTTCGGCCCGACCCCAACGTGACGCCTCAGTCGCGGCCGATCATCGTTCCGGTCGATCCAGCGCGCTTCGTCGCGCCTCCGCCCTCCGGGCTGCGGGTAACCTGGCTGGGCCACTCGACCATCCTGCTCGAAATCGACGGCCATCGCTTTCTCATCGATCCTGTGTGGAGCGAGCGCGTCGCGCCGACGACCTTCGTCGGACCCAGGCGCTGGTTCCCTCCACCGCTCGCGCTCCACGACCTGCCGCCGCTCGACGCGGTGGTTCTCTCGCACGACCACTACGATCACCTCGATTACGCGACGATCGTCGCCCTCAAGGACCGCAACCTGACCTTCATCGCTCCGCTCGGCGTCGGAGCCCACCTCGAGCGCTGGGGCGTTCCGGCGGCAAAGATCGTCGAGCTCGACTGGTGGGAATCGCGCGCCTTCGGAGATCTGACGCTCTGGGCGACGCCGGCGCGACATGCCTCCGGACGCGTGCTGCTCGTCGACGACGGGGCGACTTTATGGTCGGGCTACGCCTTCATAGGTGCGCGCCATCGAGTCTACTACTCGGGGGACACCGGGCTCTTTCCGGGCCTGCGAACGATCGGCGATCGCCTTGGCCCATTCGATCTGACAATGATCGAGATCGGCCAGTACGACCAGTCCTGGCCGGACTGGCATCTCGGTCCCGAACAGGCCGTCGAAGCGCATCGACGCGTCCGCGGTTCGGTGATGTTGCCGGTGCACTGGGGTCTCTTCGCCCTCGCGTCGCACGGCTGGACCGAGCCCATCGAGCGTGTGCTTGTCGCTGCCCGCAATGCGGGTGTGGTCGTCATCACTCCGCGCCCGGGACAGAGCGTCGAGCCTACCGTGGAACGGCCGCAGCAGCATTGGTGGCCGGCACTGCCATGGCGCACTGCTGCGCAAAACCCGATCGTCGCGGACCACGCAGAGTAAGCTGTCGGTGCGCACGTCGCTCTGGTGGTCTTGGACGATGGTTACCGACATGAGGCGTGGCCATCACTCGCGGCGGATGCGCGGACGTGATCCGCACGAGGAGCACCGTGTCGCGACACCGCTTGAGCTGCTGTTCGATCTGACGTTTGCGGCTTGCTTCGGGCTCGCGGCCTCCGATCTTGCCTCCGTGCTGGCGGCGGGACACTACCGGGCGGGCCTGATCGGCTTTGGCTTTGCGAGCGTTGCCATTTGCTGGGCCTGGATCAATTTCTCGTGGTTTTCTTCGGCCTATGACACGGACGATTGGGTCTTCCGCGTCGTGACCATGGTGCAGATGATCGGCGTGCTGGTCCTCGCCGCCGGGCTGCCGCGCATGTTCGCTTCCGTCGAGCGCAGCGGTCACATCGACAACTCCGTGATGGTGCTCGGCTACGTCATCATGCGCTTGGCTCTTGTCTTTCAGTGGGTTCGTGCTGCAAAAGGGGACGCTGCGCGGCGCCGCGTCTGCCTCACCTATGCGGCCACGATCTCGGTCGCCCAGGTCGGATGGGTGGTGCAGATCGCGGTTCGATTGTCTTCGCCCGTCGCCATCACCCTCGGCGTCATCCTCATACTCGTTGAAATGATGGGGCCCGTGCTCGCCGAGCGTCAGGCCGGCGGCACTCCCTGGCACGCGTATCACATCGCCGAGCGGTACAGCCTGTTCGCCATCGTCGCTTTGGGTGAGGGGGTCGTCGGTACGGTGGCGGCGCTTTCAGTGGTGGTCGAACGCCAGGGCTGGACACTCAACGCCATGTTGGTGGGGATCGCGGGCATGGGGCTCACCTTCGGCATGTGGTGGGTCTATTTCCTCGAGCCTTCCGCGAAGATTCTCCAGCGGCATCGCGAGCGCGCATTGGGTTGGAGCTTCATGCAGATCCTGATCGTCACGTCCATCGTTGCGACCGGCGCGGGACTTCGTGTCGCGGCAGGCTTCCTCGGTGGCGCGGCCACGCTGTCAGGCGTTGCTGCGGTGCTTGCCGTCGCTGTCCCGGTAGCGATGTATCTCGCACTACTCCACGGACTGCACTGGTATCTGGTTCGCGGTTTCCGACCGATCGACACCTGGTTGCTGGTCGCGGGCAGTGGTCTCGCGGTTCTATCCGTAGTGGCCGCGCTGGCCGGGGCCGGCATGCCTGCATGTCTCCTGATCGTCATGCTCGCCCCGGCACTTACCGTCGTCGCGAATGAAATGCTACGGACACAGGGCGCTCGCGAAGTACGTGCTGTACCCGAAGGAGAATGATGCGGTTCGGTCGTGCATCAGGTTCTTCGAGAGAACCGAGAACTAGTTCGCTGCGATCGTCCGCCTGTATTCGCCGGCGGAAACACCGTGCATCCGCTTGAACGCCCGGTTGAAGGCCGCGTCGGAGTCGTAGCCGACGGAATGCGCGACTTCCAGTAACTTGCGGCCGCGATCGTGCAATAAGCGCGTGGCCTTGTACATGCGCCAGCGAGTCAAGTACTCGAGTGGCGTCTCACCGACCATCTGCTTGAATCGCATGGCAAATCCGGCGCGTGACATGCCGCCCTCCGCGGCGAGTTCTTCCACCGTCCACAAGCGCGCCATATCGCCGTGCATCGCCGTCATCACCCGGCCGATCTGCGGATCACCAACGGCACGGAGCCAGTGCGACGCGCATTCAGTGTGCTTCGACATGTAAAAGCGGATGGCCTGCAGGAAAAAAACATCGGTGAGGCGATTCACGATGACTTGCGAACCCGGCGCGTCGTGCTGCATCTCGTCGGCAAGCAGTCGAATCGTATTCTGCAGCGTCGGCGACTGCGGCTCGTCCCCTTTGATGTGAATCGTCGCAGGGAGTAGATCCACGACCGGTTTACTGAAGGACGAATCGAGGGTGAAGCATCCGGTCAGCATCACCGTGGTTCGTCCGTCGCCGCTGTAGCGATGAGAGGCCGGGACCGTACGGATGAATGCATCCAGATCAACCAGCGCCGACGTGGCCTCGTCGCGAAGCGAATACGCGACTCCGCGCGGAAGAACATAGCAGTCGCCGCCGTCGAGCGAGAGTGGATCACTTCCCTCCGCCTGCAGCCAGCAGTGACCGCGCAAGACCATGCCGAACGAGGCATGACCGGGAGGGAATCGGATCCCCCAGGGGGCGCCGAATTCGAACCGGCCATATGTAACACTCTGGACTTCGAGAGCGGTGAAAACATCAGAGATAGGGTCCATGGCTTCCTTCAAATTATAGACGATCTGCATGTGAAGTTAGCGTTGTGACGATTGTTCGTCTCGATAAGTGGACCTATCGTAGCGATGTGAAAGGAGAAATGCAAATGGAATCACACGCAACCTCTTCGCCAATTTCCATGGCGGCGACCGGCCGCGGGCTCCGCATCGCGCTCTGGTCCGCTCAAATCATCCTGGCAATCGTCTTCGCACTCGCAGGCGGAATGAAAGTTTCGATGCCGGCGGCGGAGCTCACCAAAACGGCGTCCGGCTTTCCACTCGGGTTCCTCCGCTTCATCGGCATTGCGGAGCTGGCGGGATCGATCGGCATCATCCTGCCGGCGCTGACGCGCATCGCGCCGGTCCTGACGCCGCTGGCCTCCTCCGGGTTTGTGATCGTGATGGCGTCCGCAACGGTACTTCACCTCGTTCGCGGCCAGTTTGGAGAGTTGGCGGTTGTGGTCGTGCTCGGCGCGCTCGCTTACTTCGTCGCATGGGGCCGCTTCAAGCGGGCTCCCATCGCTCGACGCGATGCTCGCGGCGTTACCCGCCTGCAGTTCGACGAAGGACGGCAATCATGAGCGCAGCGGAAGTTTCCCTGTTGCTCGCGGCGGCTCGCGACTTGATGAGGTTTCAGCCATGACCAGCGATCGAACGATTCTCATCACCGGAGTGACAGGCAATCAGGGCGGCGCGGTCGCGCACGCGCTGCAGGGCACCGGGTTTCATCTCCGCGGTATGACGCGCAAGCCGAACGGCGAGCGTGCGATGGCATTTGCGCGCAACGGCGTCGAGGTCGTCCAGGGTGATCTCGATGACGAAGCGACGCTGCGCCGCGCGTTGGCCGGCGCGTGGGGCGTCTTCGGCGTGCAGAACACAGGAGAGGCAGGCGTCGAGCGGGAAGAGGCGCAGGGCAAGCGCCTTGCGACGCTGGCGCGCAAGGCCGGCGTCGAACACTACGTCTACACATCCGTGGCATCGGCGGACAAGCGCACGGGCATCCCGCACTTCGACAACAAGTGGCGCATCGAGGAAACCGTGCGCGGCCTCGGCTTCCCCTCGCATGTAATCCTGCGTCCCGTGTTCTTCATGGAGAATCTGCTGGCGCCCTTCAGTCTCCAGGGCTCGACGCTGGCCTGGGCGCTCGGCCCAGACACCAAGCTTCAGATGATTGCGGTGGACGACATCGGCTGGTTCGGCGCGCGCGCATTTACGGACGCCGTCTTGAACGGCCGCGAGATCGATCTCGCCGGCGACGTAAGAACGATGACGGAGGCGGCGCAGATCCTGACGGAGGCGCTGGGTCGGCCGATTGCGTTCGCGCAGACACCAATCGAACAGGTCCGGCAGTACAGCAAGGAGATGGCGCTGATGCTGGAATGGTTCGAGCGCGTCGGCTACAGCGTCGGCATCGCCGGCCTGGAACGCGAGTTCGGCCGCGCACTCACGAAACTCCCCGACTGGGCACGCCGCCATGGGCAGACTCAAGGAGAGCTCGCATGAAAGCTGTCAGGACAACCTGGCTGTGGCGGGAGGACTCGAACCTCCGACCACCGGATTAACAACTCCGCGCTTGTCTCGGGACATACGCGGATATCTCCTTTCCTCAGTATTTTACCTCGGTCTGGACTTGTCTGCACGTGTGCGAAAACGCCCGAATTAGACACGCATTAGACGCGGGATTTGCGCTCCGATGGCGAATCGAAATCTACTGCGCCGTCAGCGCCGCTTCGGCCGCGGGTGCCGTGATGACACACTGAAAACCCTCGCTCTCGACGACATCACCTTCGAGATTGGAGGAGGCTCTCTCCAGGTTCCGAACGCGCACGAGCTTGCGGAGCAACGGAAGGCTCGTCTGGAGGAGTTCTCCGTGAAGCTCCGAGTCGAAGTGCACGTCTACCTCGACATCCCATTTCAGACTGCGCTTCGCCTTCCAGTTGCGTATCGCGGTCACGAGCAGGATCAGAGCGTCTACTCCGGCAGCGTTCGTGTCTTCGTCCGCATTGGCGACATCTGACGTAGGCCATTGCTCTTTCATCAAGAAACCTTGATGTCCCGTTCTTGCCCAGATTTCTTCCGTGACAAAAGGAATGAAGGGATGCAGAAGTCGCAGATAGGTATCGAGAGCGTGGCCGAGTAGAAGGCGCGTTTCGTCGAGCTGCGAAAGGTCCTCGGCCTTCGTGGCCTCGAGATAGAAGTCACAGTAATCGGTCCAAAAAGCGCTGCGCACCATGTCTGCGGCATCACCGAACGAGTAGCGTTCGAATGCTGCCGTGACGTCGCGGACCGTACGATTGAGCCGCGTTTGCATCCAGCGGTTCACCGGGTGCGTGAGCTCCGAAGGTAGTCCGTTGAAGGATGCGTTTGCCTGCGCAAACTTTGAGGCATTCCACAGCTTGTTCACGAAGCGCGACGCCCCTTTGATCTTCTCCTCGCTCATGCGGGCATCGGTGCCGGGGCTGTTGCCGGTGATGAGTGCGAGCCGCAACGGGTCCGCGCCCTTGTCGTGAATGACGTCGAGGGGATCGATGCACAGGTCTGGTTTCGACTTCGACATCTTGTCGCCGTTCTTGTCGAGTACCAATCCGTGCAGATAGACCTTCTCGAACGGAATCTCCCGGGTTACGTAGGTAGTCATCAGGATCATGCGAGCGACCCAGAAGAAGAGGATGTCGTAGCCGGTCTCCATCACGCTTGTGGGATGAAAGCGTTTGTAGTCGGGGCTGCGCTCGAGAATCTGATCGAGTGTGAGCGTCGGATCTTTCGTGAGATCGGAATCGACGAGCGTGCTGAACGTCCACAGCGCGGAGGAGAACCACGTGTCGAGCGTATCGTTATCCTGTTCCCAACCGTCCCCTTCCGGCACGCGAGGCCCGGCGTACGTTTCACTCGTGCCGCGGTACCAGACGGGAACGCGGTGACCCCACCAGATCTGCCGTGAAATGCACCAGTCGTGCAGATTGTCGATCCAGTGGAAGTAGTTCTTCTCTTGATGTTCAGGAATGATGCGAATGCGATGCGAGCGGACGACATCCGCCATGACTTGACGAATACTCATCGTCTTGCCGCCCCAGCGCACGGCCGGTCGGTTGACGTCGATGAACCATTGCTCCTTTGGGAGGTATTCGACGGGTTTGCCGGATCGATAACAGAGTCCGACGTTCTGCTTGTACGCCTTCCTCTCGAGCAGCAGGCCAGCTTCTTCGAGGTCTTTCACGAACGCCTCGCGGCCGGCGTTGATGCTGAGCCCCGCATATGGTCCGGCAGCCTCGGTCAGGCGTCCGTCTTCGCCAATGACGACAATGACTGGAAGCCCGTGCCGCTGCGCCATGTCGAAATCCGTCGGCGCGTGTGCCGGCGTCACACCCACCACACCCGTGCCGAACTCTGGATCGACCGATTCGTCTGCGATGACGCGCACGCGAATCGTCGGTCCTTTCGGCCACGGGATGTCGAGCTCCTGTCCCACGTACTGGGAGTACCGCTCATCATCGGGATGAACGGCAAGGGCGGTGTCGCCGACCTTCGTCTCGGGACGGCTAGTCGCCACTTGAAAAGGCCCGTACTGGATCGTGTAGAGAAAGGCGTCGCGCTCCTCGTGATAGATCTCATCGTCGGACACGGTCGTGCGCAGACCGATGTCCCAGTTGACCAGTCGGTTGCCACGATAAATGAGGCCATCACGAAACATAAGCCCGAAGGTTTCGTTCACGATGCGGTTCAGCCCAGGATCCATCGTGTAACGCTCGCGAGACCAGTCGCAGCTCGACCCCATGGCGCGAATCTGTGACCGAATTGTGGTGCGGGAGCTGGCAACGTAGTCAGCAATCACCTGCAGCAATCCCTCGCGCCCGAGCTCGCGCCGAGGATCCTTCATGCCCTTCTTCTGAAGCTGCTTGATGACCGTGCTCTCAGTGGCGATGGCCGCATGATCGGTGCCCGGCACCCAGAGCGCTTCGTCGCCCACCATGCGCCGCCAGCGGATCATCAGATCCTCGATGGCCAGCATCACCGCGTGGCCGAGGTGAAGCGTGCCCGTTGCGTTCGGCGGGGGCATCGAGATGACGAATCGTTTGCTCGAAGAGTCAACGTTGGCGCGAAACGCACCCGCGGCTTCCCACGCCGCATAGATTTCGCTCTCACGCGTGGCGTGCTCGAAGTGTTGCGGGAACTCGGCCATCAGTTTGCTCCTGGCCTTACGAGCACGAGTGGATTGTCGGAGAGCGCGCCTTCCGATGGCGGGGTAGTACGCAATGTCACCTTCACCCCCAGCACTCGCGAGACGTTCGGCAGATGCTCGACGACGACACCTCGGATCGTGTCGTCGGAGATGGCCACCTCGGCGTGTTTGCCATTTGCTTTCGCCGTGATTGCCGCGAGGCGTGCGACCCATTCGTGCGTGATCGCATCGGAGACAGGACCGATCTCTTCTTCGAATCTCGTGACGATGAATGGAGCGACCGGCGAGAAATCGTCCGCCAGAATGCGGATCACTCGCGCCGTTGCGTCGCCGACTCCGCCGTCGTTGTCTCGGTCTTCGACGATGCGCGCGTAGACCGCGATGGCGTCGACGGCCTGGACGAATGCGCGCGCCGCAACGTCGTAGCGGTGTTTGGGATACGACCCGCGCGCCTCGTGCGCTAGCTGTCGAACTCTGGCGACGACTGCATCATCGGCCGGCTCCGTGCCGCCCGAAGATGTCCGCGACAATAGATACGAAAGGGATGCGTTCATTCGACTCACAGCGTGGCGGGCGGTGCGCGCGTGCGACTCGGTAAGCACGATCGAAGTGCGGTCGTTCGCACGGAGCGCGAGCAAGTACCAGAGGCGGAGAGCATCCGCCCCGAAACGCTGAATGAGCGTGACCGGTTCAACGACATTACCTAGCCGAGGACTCATTCGGCGAATCACTGGCCGGAATGCATAGCGATCTTCATCGAATGCCTCTTCAGGCCAAAGATCCACGTTGTCACGCTCGACAATTTTCACGACGCCATGCACTTCGACGTGACGGAACACCGTTCGGCCGTACACGGCAAGTGCCATGAGTTGCGACGGCACGATCCAACGCGCCAGGAACGCCGAGTCGGCGAAAACGGTCTCGATCGGCTCGGGTGTGGCTTTGGCAGGCCAGCCGGCCGCCTGCAGCGACCACGCGGCGAGGGTGAACCAGGGCGACAGAACCTGTTCGGGATTGGTTGGCAGCTCGTGGCCCCACCAACTCTGCCGGGAAATGCAAATCGGCTTAGAATCCCGTAGTTGCTGTAGCACGTCATTGCGCGATTTCTCGTTCGCGAACGTGACGGAGCCATCCTCGATCGCTGCAGTGAGCGCGCGCGCCTCGTGGCTGAGGTCCATAAATACCTGCTGCGAATACTCGCGCTCCACTGGCGACTGGCATCGTTCACACCGGGGCTCGCCGTCCTCGGAGTCGAGGATCTCGGAGTCGGCGAGGACGGTTGCGCACTGCGGACAGCGGTATCCGGCGTACTCGTCGCGCGTGATGCGGCCACTCTCGTGCAGTTGATTGAAGATGCGATTGACGACCTCAGTGCTCTCCGCGCTCATCGGGTCCAGCCACCGCTTCGCATCGAAGCCGATGCCGGCTTGTGTGAGCTGGTGACGAATGGCTGCCTCATTTCGTGCGTGGTGGTCGTGACATTCGAGAACGAAGTCGGCACGCGTTATCTCGTTCACGTCGTACGGGAGAGCCGCGCGCACTGCATGTTGCAACGCCGCCCCTCCGTGATCGAGTCCGATCACGCGCCGTATCTGCGCCTTGCTCGCGCGCGCTGCGACGTCCATGAGAAGCGCGGAGAGGAACATGCCCAGGTGAGGACGGGCAGCGGTTGATAGCGGCATGGCAGCGATCGCGGGCCCATCGCCGGAGAAATCACCGCGGCGCTCCGCTTCGCGATAAATGCGCGGCTCATCAGCGGCCGGAGTGAATCTGTGCTGCATGTTCTGCCGGTCATCCCCTCGCCGATCTGGTTCGCTCCAGCCGGAGCGGATGAGGTGATCGACGATTCGGCGTCCGCGATGTCCGAGGATCGGATGCAACTCAGACGCAGCGATGTCGGCGAGCCGGTCGGCTGCTTCCGCCGTGGAAATGTGGAGCGCCTTTGCATGGTGCAGAACGCGGAGCGTGTCGGGATAGACGCGCTCGGCCGCAAGGCGGATGTCTTCCTCGAGGTAACCCGACCACTCATCCGCACAATTCATGATTCCCATGCGATTGCAGAGGAAGTCGGGAACATAAAGGATGCCTCGCTCTTCGAGCCGATGCGCGTCGCCCGGCTCGCCGAGCTGATTGTTCGCCGCGCCGCACACGAGTTGGACTTTCAGCCGGGGAATGGACTCGGCCGTGAGTACATCGCCGCGCGCGCAGGGGGAAAAGATGTCGGCGTCCGCGTCGAGGATCGCTTCGTGGTTCTCCAGCACATCGATCTCAGGAAACTGCTGTCGCAAACGTTGCCGATTCTGCGGTGCGAACTCCCCGACGATGAGCTTCGCGCCAGCACGATACAAATGTTCGATCAGGGGCAGCCCGACGTTGCCTGCACCCTGGACGGCGACTCTCAACCCACGCAATTCCTCCGTTCCATGCAGGTGCAGCCACGCCGCCTGGATCGCACGGAACACACCCCAAGCCGTGTGCGCCGAAGGGTTCCCGCTGCCGCCGCGACTGGTGGAAATGCACGTCGTGTAGCGATTCTCCGAGAGCAGTACGTCCATGTCCAGCGTACTCGTGCCCATGTCTTCAGCCGTGTAATAAACCCCATTGAGACTGGCGACGAAGCGGCCGTACGCCTCGAATAGACGTCGCCGCTCATCGGCGAACTTGGCCTCCTGATATCCAACTGCGCTCGGCGCATGCGGTGGCAGCGGAATAATTCCTTTCCCCCCGCCCCATCGTAATCCGGCCAACGCATTCTTTCGGGTCATGCCCTGGGACAGCCGAAGCCCATCGCTGAGAACATCAGCCATCGTGGCATACGGCCAAAGTCTCAACCCACCCTGCGACAGTCCACGACGCGTGTCATGAACGAAAGCGGTGAAGATCGTGTGGATGTCGGGCTCTGTTCCGACGAAAAAACCTTCATGATCGGCGAAGTCATGCGAGAGCTCGAAGAAGGCCTGGATGGGTTGGAGGTGTTTGTGCGAGAGTCGGAACTCGCCGTTCTCGAACAGGACGAAGGCGCGCCGGATGTTCGCTTCAACGAGCGAAGCCTGAAAATCGCGGAGGGACCACAAGCGCACGTGCCGCGCCGCCATATGACGTCGCTGCTCATCGCTAGCCAACCGAGCTTTATGCGCCATTCGGTCTCCCTCGGATAAACTTACGGAACTTACCACACGTGGCACCGCCTTCGCTTCACGTCGCCAAGTGCAGTCAGGCTTAGAGACGGTTGCGTTTACGGCTAGGATGGTTCAACATTGAGCCTTCCAGACATTCCGCCCATGTTTCTGTTTTTGCCTTCACGAAGTGGCTCGATCGATCCTGATCCGATGCGACGGAACTGCATCAGCTCGGTTACGTTCCAGCGACTCCGCAAACGACGGCCCCCTTCTCCGGGTTCTTCTTGCTTAGGACCCGGTCCCGTGATCTAGGAGATTTGCATGGACGAAGAGACGAACGACCCTGGGGTCGGAACAACGAGCGATGAAGACTCGATCGAGATCGAGCAGCTTGCAATCCGGGCCGCTGTTCGCAAACGTCTCCGCGGCGATGCACCCGTTCGCCGCCGTTCGCGCCGTACTCACTCCTCCCGCCACCGCATGTGCTATTCGTCCGGCAATCTTTCGTCCGACATGGCATTCAATCCTTTGATATACGCGGACGAATAGCAAACTCCCGCCATCCGTACTTCCGTTGTATGATCGGGCCTTCCTCGATCATCTAACTGGAGTACATTTGTGACACGTCACTACGACGAGTTTGCGTGGCACTTCCGCCGTCTTGCGCGTGCGTACAAGGACGGACAGATTGTCTTCGTTCTTGGCGCTGGCGTGAGCACCGACTACGGGCAACCCAACTGGGCGGCACTCTTGGCGGATCTGCTTCTCCGGTCCGGACGCGTGCCTCGCCTCGGCCGTAACCGGCCCTATGGCCAGCCTCGGGCGACCAATCGGCGCGCCGAACTCGTTGAACACGCAGCCATCACTGAAATACTCGCTCGCGTGGCGCCAGATCCGCTGCTGCAGGGCGCGATCGCGAAGGTGGCATATCCCGCGCTGCGTTGGAGGCACGCGATCAATGGCGAACTCGGGCTGGACACGGAGCGGTTGGTGCCTCCGAGCGAAAAGGATGATCCGGGGGTCTTATGGACCATTGCAGAAATGCTGGTGAAATCGATTCAGCGCGATCCCAAACGCCATATCTCGGTGCTCTCGTTCAACTACGACCTGCTCCTGGACCGCGCCGTCGAGAGAACCCTGCGGGACCTTCACATGCGCCGGTCGCTCGTGCAAACCATCGACAAGGGAGACGACTTCGAACGCACGTGGCTTGACGCTGGAATCTATATCTACCACCTGCATGGCCATCTGGCTGACGAGCTACCGGAGCCGATTCTAGACGCGGACTCGTACGTCCCTGTTTTACGCGGCGATCACTGGAGCTGGCGGTGCATGGAGCGGGCGCTGGCGAGCACCGGGACTTCTTCACTCTTCATTGGCCTCTCCTTGACGGACCCTAGTCTGCGGTATGTGCTTACTCGCTGGAAAAGCTGGCAGACTCCCATGACTGGCGTCTATCTCGCGCCGCCTCCCCGTCTTCCATCCATCAGCGGTTGTCGCGACCAACGTTCCGTTGCGTTGATGTACCGATCCGTCATGGATCTCTACTCGTCGGTGCTCGACCGTTTACATCTGGTCTGCTACTACCTCAGCTCCTACAAAGAGATTGGGCCGATTCTCAGATTCATTAGAGGGCACAATGACCACTAAGAACACAACGCGTGCGAATGTCAAGTTCAAGTATCCACTGCATAAGACGGCCCTGCATATTGACTATCTCCGGCTTCGGTGCGGACGGGAGGCGCAGTTCTCTGAACGAATCGACAAAGAAAGCCACGTTGGCGCATACATCGCCTTTTCCGAATGGGATGTAGTCCTGTTTATTCCAACCGAAGAGCTATATCCCGAAAATCTTATCGGGATCTACTCGAACCCCACACTGACTTCTGCTATCGCCGGGTCCGCGGGTTACTTCAGCTATGTCTGGGATCACCCAGTGAATCACGGTTGGGAAGCGACGTTGCTCGCTCCGGCTGGGCCGAGTTCGCGCGCTCATATGGCCATGCTGATGTCGCTTCGATTTACCGATCGGTTCCGCTTAAATTTCGGACTGGGCACAGAATTACTCTTCTGCGATTTTCTCCAGCGAACGCTAGAAGAATTTTCTGGCGTCACCGCCGTCGTCGCGCACAGTCTTGGATGGAACGACACAACAATCATGCTGAAGGCTGATGAAGGTCGCGAGGATGAGCTTCTTCAAGTTCTTACGCGAATCCGTTACTGCCGGGAATCACAATGCCTTCGCCAGCCAGCGCCAGCAGAGGACCTCTGTGTCATAGCGGCCACCTACAGTCACCTGCTGGGCGACCTTCACCTCTATGTAAGGGAAAACCTGAGTTTCGGCGCGCTGGCCACGCCCAAATTCGTAACGCGCGCTCGCATGCTCGTCCGCGTCAGCCCAACGGTGGAGAAAGACCTGCGCGAGACACTCAGAAAGACTTTCAAGAAGGTGAAGCTGGTGCCGGCTACCGGTACGGAGTTCGGCCACTACAATTTCTCGGCAGACCTGACCGACGCCTTTCACAAAGGAGGGCCTAACGCGGTGAAGATCATTCAGGGGTTTCGCCGCAAAATTGAGCGGTTTATGCGCAGACACAAGATCGATTCGACGAGTTTTTCAGAAACTACCACCGAAATCACTCTCAATGAGGACATCACGGGTGCGCCGAGCGCGCCACGTCTCGCTGAGCAGTCTCCACTCAGAAAGCGGTATCTGAAGAGAATTCAGAAACTGTCGAAAAACACGCCGACGGAACTGGAGCATCACGCCTCGAAGATGACGCGCCATCGATTGGCGATCCTGCTCGGAACAATCGCAACATATCTCGAAGATCCGGTACGATGTTCAGTCGTCGGGCACATCTGCCGTTTTCTCGACGTCGAATTCGAAGACGTTCTTCAGAAGGCCGACCGTGCGGGACAGGAGGATCTCTGTCATATTCTCGAATATGCGCTTCATCAGGCCACGGACGGCCTGAGTCAATTTCAGCACGACGCGAATTCCCTAGGGCTCAGCGGACGCGGTGGGTATAGCCGCCTGATTCAGGCGGTAGAGCATTATCTCCTGCAGCTCCTCAGCTCATTGGACCTGCCCCTCATTCCACTGCTCACGTTTGGCCTTCGACCCTCTCACGAAGGGGCGACGCAGGACTATTGGATCGACATTCCGTTCAGTACGGCATTTCGTCCTTCGCGGTGGTACATTGTCTTCCACGAGGTTGCTCATATGTGCTGGTCGCACATTTTCGAGTGGCGTCTCGACTCCTTTCAGTCATGGAACGAGATTACGAGCGGCGATGAGGAGATCACGAAATCTCTCGATAAGCCGAAATTGCAACGCAAGGAGTTCATGCAGGCCCGTGAGATTCTAGACGAGCTTTTCCCGAACTATTTGATGCTACATGTGGTCACAACCGGAGATCTCGATCGGCTTGCCGAGTTGATGATTGCTCGTGAGCTACTCACGAGACTCAGACCAGTGCTAATCCGAAGTCTGTTGCAGCGAATGATCTTTCACGTCCTTCTCGAGTTGCACGATGAGGAACGACAGAAGCTCTCGGTTGCCGAGCGGCGTCGCTTTCGTTCAGCGGTGGAGCTCAAAGGGCACGAGAAGGAAAGCATCAAGGTTTCGTATCGGTGGTGGAAGGCTTGGAGCGATCTCGACAGGAAGGTCAATGGCGATGCTCTCCAACGCAAGAGGATCGAACACAGAGTAGCGAGTAGCCTCGAGAGCGCCGCAACTAATCTGCGCAGATTGGTACACAAACTCGTTCGCGACGAAAGATTCGCGCACCGCGACTCTCTGTATGGTGCGGATAACATCGCCGCGCTTATTTCGGATGTTACGTTCAAGGAAGATGCCCAGCGCATTGTGAGGACGACTTTGCGCATCCTTGCGCTGCGCCACGAAGATTATGCTGAGCGGCAGAGGAAATCATTTGACAAACATGACCCGTCAGCCGCTGAATTCGGGTACGTGTTAGCAAAGATAGACACAATGCGCGCCACGGCGTCGGACCGCGTTAGGCAATGGACCAGTTATGGAACAATGATCGAAGATGGATGGGTGTTGGCGAACGGTTCGGGCGAGACCTCGCTTTCGCGGTTGTTGTCCGACGATAAGATTGCGTCCACGCGAAGCAATCTCAAGGGTGCGGTGCTGATGAGCAGCCTCAGTGCTACGCTCTCGCTTTGGCACAATGCGGTAACCCAACTAGCACAGGCTTCGAACGATGGTATCGACTCTGACGCCCTTGTGAAGACTCTAAAGAGACTCAAGGTCGCGGAATCATTCAATTTCTGACACCATTGCGAAGCTAGGCGGGCGCGGCGCGGCAACTACTCAGTAAGTGCGGGTGACCGCGAGAATCTCAGAATGAAATGCGTCATAGGTTTTTGCCGAGAATGCTACCGGTCGCGACGTGTGCGCGCCGTTCTCGCCGACGTGAATTGAGTGTGTCGTCTTGTGTGAGGCAAGTGACCGTAGCCGAAAGGAACGAGCCGTCTCCGTGTTTGTTCCGGGGATCGCGGAAGTCTCGCTCAAGCGCGGTTTTCTTGGTTCCGGGGGTAGGTCGGACCGAGTCAGCGGACGTCGCCGTCATGAAGTGCTCCGTCGCATGAGCGAATCGCATCAAGCCCTTGTGCCCGAAGCACGGGGTCAGTCTCGTGACGCGATAGTCCGGTAGTTATCGAGCGTGTTTTTCGTCCGGCTTGCGCGGTTCTCTCGAGGTACTCGTCACTAACGTCCGAAAAGTTGTCGCTACCGGCAGTAGTGGCGTTCCGGTGGGCAGTGCCGCAGCGGATCTCGTCGCGAATAGATGTGTGTCCCAAACGGACTCGCTTCCTCGGGCGAGGCAGCATGGAGCCTCCCCGCGGGCGCCGCGACTCGGCGTGTCGGCGAGAAGTGAGCGATGGGTTTCGTCGAATCGGAGCTGAAACTGGGAATGCGGCCTTTCATCTTGGGATCTCGCATGCGTTGCCGGCCGAAGGCCCCGGAGGCGATTCGCTCCAGTCCACCTTCGGGAAAGGCACGGCGTAAGAGGGGTTTAATCCAAGGACTTAGATGGCGCGCTGTGAGCGTGCTCTGCGAAAAATGGAGACTCTACTTCATCCCGCACAGGTTCGACGGCGCGTCGTTGGTCCCTGCTAAGTCTCTGAAAGGAAATTGGCTGTGGCGGGAGGACTCGAACCTCCGACCACCGGATTAACAATCCGGCGCTCTACCAACTGAGCTACACCACAGTATCCTTGCTGCGAAGGGGCGGCATGGTCGCCGAGAGAGGCGATGCGTGTCAACCTCCGAATATTGACGCCCTTCGTTCGGTTCACTACACTCGCGAACTTTCCTCCGATGGGCGACGTAGCCAAGTGGTAAGGCAGAGGTCTGCAAAACCTCCATTCGCCGGTTCGATCCCGGCCGTCGCCTCCATTTCCTCGCCCACGTCCCCTTCCTCCCCCACGTCCGTTCCCACCTCCACGTCCCTTCCGACTCCTTCCAACTTTCATTTCGCCTCGACTGTCGTCTCGCACGGCTGGTATCTGCTGGCGCCGTTCCGCTGGGTGCGCGCGGAGCAGACGCTGCACCGGCCGCTGGTTCTGGGCGGCAAGCCGGTCGATCTGGCGATCTCGTTCGCCGAGGGGGAGCTACGGATCGAAGGGGTGACCGACGCAGAGAACATTGACAAAAACATGGCTGAGCTGCGGCGCAAGCTCGGGCGCATGTTTCAGCTCGCGATCGACACCAGCGAGTTCGTCGCGCTCTCGCGAAGCTCGCAATCGCACGCGTGGGTGTCGTCGTCAGGGTTAGGACGCCTGCTCTGCGGTGCGACGTTGTTCGAAGACGTCGTGAAGATCATCGCCACGACGAACACGATGTGGAAGCAGACGGTGCGGATGACGGAGCTGCTGGTTGGGAAGTGCGGCCGCCGCACGAAGTCGGGGCGCGTCGCGTTTCCGGAGTCGGCGGACGTCGCCCGTTTCTCCGCCGAGGAGTTACAGGAAGAGTGCCGGCTCGGGTATCGCGCGAAGTCGATTCACACGCTCGCCAGCGGGATCACTAGCGGCGCGATCGATCTGGACGCGATGAGCGATTCGTCGCAATCGACCGGGGAGTTGTTCGCCAGCTATCGGGAGTTGCCGGGCATCGGTCCGTACGGTGCCGCGCATCTTCTGGCGATGGACGGACGCCACGATTTCATCGCTGTCGATACGGAATTCCGAAGATTCGTTCGCGAGCGCTATCACGGCGGACGCCCTGTTTCCGACCGCACGATGCTGCGGCGCTACGCGAAATGGGGCCGTTGGAAGTACCTGGCCTACTGGTCGGAATTGTGGGAGTCGGTGGCTGCCGGTTTGCAGCCGCCGGACGCAGAGGGTCAATAGCATACGCTCCCGGGCGCCGCTTCGGAATATTGACGTTCTCCGGTGGCGTACTACACTTCTTTGCAGCCGGAACGGACCTTGGACGACAAAATCAAACAGCTTTTGCGCGAGCTCGGGAACGCGATCAACGAGTCGATCTCCAGCTCTGAAGACGTGAACGAGCACATCCAGCGCATTCGCGACGAGGGCTACAACCTCTACGTCGTGCTCGATGCCACGATCGGCCTCAATCGCATCGGCGAGGAAGAAGAGGCGCCAAAGCCAGTGCCTTCGGGCATGCATGTCAAGAGCGATCGCGAAGTGCAGTTCCGCATCGATGTGAACGATCTGGCCCTCCTGCGTGCCCTCGGCATCGATCCCACCCGCAAAGTACGAGGCGCACGGCGCGTAGAACCGCTCGCGGTCAGCAGTGACGAAGAGTGACCGCGTGAACCTTTACGATCTGCCTTCGAAGCAGCTCGAAGAGGCACTCGGCGCGATCGTCTCCCCTCCGTTTCGCATCAAGCAGATCGTGGAGTGGATGCACGTTCACGGTGTCGATACGTTCGACGCCATGACCAACCTGCCGAAGGAGTTGCGTGCCGCGCTCGCTGCGCGATTCACGATCACGTTCCCGCAAGTGATCGAGCGGACCACTCCCGCGGCGGATGGTAGCCAGAAGTATCTCTTCCAACTTGCCGACGGCAATCGCATCGAAGCGGTCTACATGCCGATGGGTGAGCGCACGAGCGTTTGTCTTTCATCGCAGGCCGGCTGCGCGGTCGGTTGCACGTTCTGCGTGACTGGCTTCTTCGGCGCGGGCCGTAACCTGACGCCCGCGGAGATGATCGGGCAGTTCTTCACGATCCAGCACGAGCACGGTGTGCCGATGGAGATGATGAACGTCGTCTTCATGGGGATGGGCGAACCTCTGCTGAACTTCGAGCATCTCGTGACGACGCTCGACATGCTCTACCGCAACATCGCGCCGAAGCGGATCACGGTGTCGACGGCGGGCATCATTCCGGGCATCGACGATCTGGCGAACCTGCCGCGCCGGCCGAATCTGGCGGTCTCGATCAATGCGCCCGACCGGCGTCGCCGCGAAGAGATCATGCCGATCACGAAGAAGTATCCGCTCGAGGACCTGATCGCGTCGCTGAAGCGATACCCGAGCGAAAAGGGACGCGAGACCACGATCGAATACGTGCTGCTGGCCGGCTACAACGACTCGCATCTCGATGCGGTGGCGCTGGCCAAGCTTCTCCACGGATTGCGCGTGAAGGTGAATGCCATCCCGTTTAACGAGGATCCGAATCTCCCCGCCTGGATGAAACGCCCGAAGGAAGGCTCGATCGACCGCTTCGCCGACACGCTCGTCCGCAATGGCGTTGCGGTTACCGTGCGCCGGTCGAAAGGCCGCGAGATCGCTGCCGCATGCGGGCAGCTGCGCGGAAAAGAAGTCGCCAAGAGCCGCGCCACGGGACGATAGGAGTGCGGGCGTCTCGCCCGCGGCGACGAGGCGTCCTCGCCTCGTCGTGGTTTTTTGGGGCGATGGGATTTTGCGGGGTCGGCTGCTTGCGAACGTACTTGCTCGAACGATGTTCGCGATTACCGTTGGGCGAGACGCCCAACGGCCGCAGGCGAGACGCCTGCACTCCCCAGGGGGAACTTCTGGAGGGGGGTGTGGACGGCGCGGTTTGGATTGAGGACGCTGGAGAACAGGGTCACGCAATCGACGGTGAATGGGGCTGACTCGTAATCCTGCATGGTGCCGATGAACAGTTCCGTGCATGCGGGGGGCCACTGATCGCGGATGCGGAAGAGCGTGAGATGCGGCCGGAACTCGGCGCGATCGAGCTCGACGCCGGCATCTTTCACGGCGCCGCGCACGGCGTCGGCAACGGCGCGGAAATCATCCTCAGGCCCGGCGCCCACCCATCCCACCCTTGCGTGGCGGCGGTTTGGGAAAAAGCCGCCGCCGTGAAGACGGCCTTCGAAGCGCGGCACACCTGCAAGTCTCGACTCGACGGCCGGCGTCAGCTTGGACAGCAGAGACTCCGGCTGCTCTCCGAGAAATGCGAAGGTGAGGTGTTGCGCCTCGGGACGAACCCACGACGCCGAGGGCAGCCTGGACTTCACCTTTGCCACGCGGTCGTTAATCGCGCGGAGCTCCGGCTCCGGAAAGGACGTAGCAATGAAGAGGCGCATGGAATGGACGGATGCGGATTGTACCCGTCAATCCGCCTGTCCCGCGAGAAACTCTGGCGTGAAGATCCGGGCGATCTCTTCCTCGCTGAGGATCTTTTTCTCGCGCAGGAGCTGCGGGATCGGTGTGCCGCTCTTCGCCGACTCTTTGGCGATCTCAGCCGCGCGCGCGTAGCCGATGATCGGATTGAGCGCCGTGGCCAGCGACGGCGAGCTGATGTAGTACGCCTCGCACTGCGCGCGGTCTGCCTCGATGCCGCGGATGCACTTCTCGATGAAGAGCGGGAGGTAGTTCTTCAGGATCTCGATCGAGAAGAGGAGCTCGAACGCCATCAGCGGCATCATCACGTTCAGCTCGAGCTGACCAGCCTGCACCGCGTAGTCGATCGTTGTCGCCGAACCGATGATGTGGAAGAGAACCTGGTTCATGCACTCGAGCATCGACGGGTTCACTTTGCCGGGCATGATCGAGGAGCCGGGCTGCACGGACGGCAGCGTGATCTCGGCGAGTCCGGTCTGCGGGCCGGAAGCGAGAAGACGCAGGTCGTTGGTGATGCGCGTCAGCTCCAGAGCCAGGTTGCGCAGCGCGCCGGACACGGCGGAGACGGGAAGTTGCGATTGCATCGCCTCGCGGAGATCGTCGGTCGGTACGAGGTCGAGATTCGTCAGCGCGTTCAGGTTGCGAACAACGACTTGCCGGTAGCCGCGGGGCGCGTTCATTCCGGTGCCGACGGCGGTGCCTCCGATGCCGAGGATGCGCAGTTCGGCGGCGCTGGCCGTGAGCAGTCGCGAGGCGCGGCGGGTGGCCGATGCGTACGCCCGAAACTCCTGGCCGAGCGTGACCGGGACGGCATCTTGCAGATGCGTGCGCCCCGACTTGATGACGTCCGCGAACGCGTTCCCGCGATCGTCGAAAGCGGCAGCGAGCGCATCGAGTTGCGGCGTGAGCTCGCGCATCAGAAGCAGCGTGGCGATTCGGATCGCGGTCGGGAACACATCGTTCGTCGACTGGGCCATGTTGACGTGATCGTTCGGATGAATCGGCTTGTACTCGCCGAGCTTGCCGCCGAGGGAGACGTTGGCGAGGTTCGCAATCACCTCGTTGCAGTTCATGTTGAACGATGTGCCCGCGCCGGCCTGGAAGACATCGACCGGGAAGTGTTTTCGGTTGCCTTCGTCGTCGCCGAGGAGCCGGTCGCAGGCGCGCGCGATGGCATCGGAGAGGGCGGCGTCGAGTGTGCCGAGCTCCCGGTTCGCCAGGGCCGCCGCTCTCTTCAGAAGGATGAACGAGCGGATGAAAACCGGATGCGCGCGCAGTCCGCTGATCGGATAGTTCTCGACGGCACGCTGCGTCTGCGCGCCGTAGAGCGCGTCATCGGGGACCTGGACTTCGCCGAGGGTGTCGCGTTCGGTGCGCATGTCGGTGGGGTGTCGGATTTCGGGGATCGGGTGTCTGAGTCGGGGCGATGCTAACTTCGCGCCCGATCTTACTCATCTAACTTAGGGCGGCGACTCAAAGAGTTGCCACGGGAAAGGCTCCGACACCCGGCGCCCGGGAGACGGCGCCCGATTTCAAACCTTCATCGCTTCGAGCCGCGCCTTCGATTCCTCGAAGACGTTCTTGTGCAGTGATTCGCCGTGCGCGTCCATGGTGACGATGGCCATGAAGTCTTCGACCCACAGATGCCAGATCGCCTCAGGTGAGCCGAGGTCCATCCAGTCGACGCCGTCGACACGCTTGATCGATGCGGCGCACACCTGGGCAGCGCCGCCGATGGCATGCATGTAGACCGCGCCATACTCTTTGCACGCGGCCAGCGTCTTCTCGCCCATCCCACCTTTACCGATGACGCCGCGAATCTTGTAGTCGCGCATCACTTCCCATTCGTAAGGCTCTTCGCGCGATGACGTCGTCGGTCCGGCAGCCTTGCAGACCCACTGATCGCCCTCTTTCACCATCACGGGACCGCAGTGATAGATGATCTGCCCTTCGAGATCGACCGGCGGCTTCGTGCCGGTATGGATGCGGTGGTGAACGGCGTCGCGGCCGGTGTAAAAGCGGCCCGTGATGTTGACGGTGTCGCCGACGTGAAGCGAGCGAATGGTCTGCTCGTCGATGGGAGTGGTGAGTTTTACGAGAGCCATCAGTACAACCACTCCGTGACGTTTCCGCCGAGGTCGAGTTGCGCGCCGCGCCGGCGATAGGCCCAGCACATGTACGCGATCGAGACGAAGAACGACGCCGGGAGCCGGTTGAGTTTGCCGATCTTGCAGGCGAGGAGTGTGGTCTTGCCTCCGAAGCCCATCGGTCCGATGCCGGACTGATTTGCTTTCTCGACGACGCGCTCCTCGAGCTCGGCGAGCACGGGATCGGGATTGATGTCGTCGAGCAGACGGAGAAGCTGCTCTTTCGCAAAGCTGTAGCCTGTGCCGCGGTCTCCGCCGATGCAGACGCCGAGGATGCCTGGTCCGCAGCCCTGGCCCTGAGCCTGTAGAACGCAGTCGAGGATGGCGTTCTCGACGCCTTTGAGATCGCGGCCGCCGAAATCGGGGTGGGGGAGCGAGTATTGGGCGTTCATGTTCTCGCAGCCGCCGCCCTTGAGCATCAGCTTCACTTCAACGTGAGGCTCGCGCCACTGGTGGAAGTGAAAGACTGGCGAGCCGGGACCGGTGTTGTCGCCGGTGTTCTTGCCCGTGACGCTGTCGACGCTGTTCTGCCGCAGATAGCCTTTCTTCGTCGCCTCGCGAACGGCTTCCGTGGCAACCTCTTCGAACGCGAGCTGGTCGTAGCTGGCGGGCGTGTGGACGTAGAAGAGGATGGTGCCGGTGTCCTGGCAGAGTGGCAGGGAGCTGTCGCGCGCCAGGCCGATGTTGCAGCCGATGACGTTCAGAGCAACGTCGGCGTTCGATCCTTCGACCTCATTCTGCCGCGCCCCAGTGACGGCGCGAACGACGTCGTCCGGCAGTTGCGTCGAGGTCCGCCGGACCAGATCGAGGATGGATTCGAAGAGAGTGTCTTGCGCCGATACTTCACGAAGTGGGGAGGTTGCTGTCATACGGGTTTCTCACGCCAAGTTTAGTCGTTCCGCCGGTCAGCCGGTAGAAAGCGCATTCAAGCGGTCACGGTCGCAGCCTCGGAGCGTCGATAGAGAAACAGTGCGACGAGGTAGAAGGCCAGCGCAAGAAGGGTGAGCGCCCGCAGGCCGGTTGCCATCGAGAGGAACTCCAGGCATCCGCCTACGACCGCGCCGAGCAGGTTCGATCCGAGCGAGGCGTTCGGCTCGGTGGATCGGGCAAAGACGGACGAAAAGATGACGCCGGCGAACCCGACGGGAAGAGCGGCGAGAAGCGGCCCGAGGATCGAGCGCGTTGCGAGACCAAGTGTGAGGAGTTGGTCCGGGCGAACGAAATAGTTCACGAGCAGCGAGGCGAAGAGCAGCGCGAAGACAAGCGAGATGTTTGGCGTGCGACCCTTTCGGACGAGGGCGTTGGCAATGAATACGACGACCAGGACGCCTGCGAAGACTGCGGCATTGACCACCCATGTCGATCCGAAGAGCAACGAAAGGTCGGTAACGCTACGCGTTTCGATCAGGAGAAACGCCGCGCCCATGACGAACAACATAGGATCGAACGACTGGCCGCGGAAAAGTCCGGGGCCGAAGACAGCGCGCGTCCCGATCACCGCGATCAGCAGGATGGCAGCGACCATGGCGATGTAGCCGACCGGGATTTCTCCGGGGCTGAGGTAAAGAAACGGCCAGTCGTCGGTTGCCGCTTCGACGTGTGTCGTATCGGGCGCGGGGAGAGTGCGCAGCCCGAAATTCGCCGCGAGCACGCGCGGATCGATTCCTTTGGTGACGATGAAGAAGCGTCCGCGCTGGATCGCGTGAGGGACGATCACCGGATCGACGCCGGTGGCATCGTGCACGATCTTGTCGAGGCGGTCCGAGAGCCATTCGCGCTCGGCGATGGAGAAGCTGACGCTCATCAATCCCGGCGTGCGCACATGGCGCCACGCCGAGCGCATCGCCTCGACCGTGTAAACGTAGTTGTCGAGCCGCAACGAGGACATCGCGGAAAAGACGGCGTGGGAATCGAGTAGACCGAAGTCGACGACGTCGAACTGCCGGTTCGTTTGTTCAAAGTACGCGCGGGCGTCGTTCACGACCGGAATGGTGCGGGGATCGGCATACGGCCGCTCGGGATGAAGGTCCCGTCCGATGTCGATGATGCGAGGATCGATGTCGACGGAGACGACTTCGCGGAAGCCCTGACGCAGTGCGGCGGCGACGTCATTCCCAGTGCCGGCGCCGACGACGAGCGCGCTGTCCCGGCGTGGTGCCAGCAGAAAGGGGAGACGATAGGTTGCCTCGGCGGAGGCTAGGCGCATCCGCACGTCAGGACTCAGCGCAGGATCGTTGAGGTGACGCGGGGAGAAGTCGTGGATGTATTGGTGAAAGTCGCGGTTCACCGACAGACGGATCGGTGCGCCGGTTACGTCGCCGGCCCGGTCGAGATCGATGCGGTAGTACGGCGAGAAGATCGCGCCGCGGATCGATAACGTCGTGAACAGGAGCACCGCGCCGAGGGCAATCCAACTGGTCCAGCGGCGCGATACGAAGGCCAGCGGAATGCCCCCAAACGCGAACCAGACCGGCGGGGGCGTCTGGGCCGAAGAGACGATGGCCATGGCCACGACGCCTGCGAACGAGCCGGCCAGATCGACTGCGTAGGCATCGAGGGCTTCCGAGGCGGCGAAGATCTCGCCGACCCGCGTGCCTGCCAGGAGGAAGACGATGACGACCGCTGCGAACAACGCGACGATCACCGCCATGCTCGATGCAAAGTTCTTCGCGTTTTCCATCCCCCACATGGCCACGCTGCGTCCAGGAAAGCGGGTGTGAAGGATGTGCAGCCTCTCCGAGAATGCCAGCACGCCGGACAAGGCCGCCAGCGCAGGGAGGGTGAGGCCGAACAACGCCGGCCGTTTTCGCCCGAGCGCAACGCCCAGGCCCATGCCGAGGAAAGCGCCGATCAGAAGAACGCTGCCGAGGTAGGCGAAGAGCGTCACCTGTTGCGACATCCAGCGGATGACGGCGAGCTCGAGCGAGAGAATCGAGAACGTGACGAGAAAGAGATCGCGGCGGCTTGTCCCGTTCACCACGCGAGTCTAACAGTGGCCGGAGCTTCACTTACAGCATCGTGAGCACGTCCCTGATCTCGTTGTCAGGGAAACCTCCAAACACGGATGGGTAAGCCGCCCGCAGAAGTGGGGGAACGAGCTGCGGCAATCGGGCGCGGCCAAGCCATGCGCGAATCCATTGGATAGCGTCGCGCCGTATGCAGCACTGCAGGAACAACTGCTCGTACTTCGCGCCGGCGTGCAACGCATAGATCGTGGCCAATTCGCGCCGTCGCCGCTCGCCACCGGTCGCGCTTTTGTGCGCCGCGTGCATCCGGTAGACAGCCATATAGCGATCGTCGGGAACGAAGGCAACGGCTCGGTTCTTCGCGCGCAGAAACCAATCCCAGTCGAGCGCGAAGTGCAACGATTCGTCGAGCGGCCCGGTCTTCACCCACGCCCTCCGAGTCCAGAACGCGCTCGGTTGAATGATGTAGTCGGCGAGTGCGAGGCCCATTTCTTCGTGCAAGCGCCGGACATCGCTTCCGCGGGACTGTTTCCGCGCCTGGATGAGATGCGTGCAGTTGCCAAAGCGAACTTCCAGCCGCTCCGGATCCAGGACCTCGCCGATGTAGTTGAGCGTGCCCGGCAAGTACGTGTCATCCGAGTTGAGCCAGGCGAGGATGCCGCCGGTTGCCCGCGCGAAACCGCGATTGATCGCCGCGGCCTGCCCGTCGTCCTTTTCGCTTACCCACCAGGCTAGTTCGTGCTCGTACTTCCTGATGATCTCGACGCTGCCGTCCGTGCTTCCGCCGTCGATGATGATGTATTCGAGGTTGGGGTAGTCCTGCCCGAGCACGGAGAGGATGGTCTGTTCGAGAAACGCCGCCTGATTCAGGGAGGGGGTCACGACGGTGATCGTCGGATGAGTCATCGCGTGAGCCATCTTCGCGCACGTCCGTCGGATTTCAGTTACCAGTGGATGACGGTCAAGCCTTGTATGAAGTCGAATCCGCGGTCGTTTGTGAGAAGAGGTAACTCATGTTGGAGACAGAGAGCGGCAATCCATAGGTCGTTGTTTTTCGAATGGGTGATTGGACGAGCAATTCCGAGTTGCGCGCGAAGTTGACCGAAGATACGAGCAGTTGCGTAATCGGAGGCGAGGAGCGTGCATTTCGTAATTAGGATTTCGACGAGTTGCAAATGCTGCGCTGGCCGCTGCGTTGAGAACGCGCCAGCGAAGAGCTCGCCGGCCACCGGCAGAGGAAGATAGACGCGGTGCTCGGAGAGAAATTGGGGAGGTGGTGTGCCCGCTCGCAGGACATCGACCGCGGCACTGGAGTCAATCGCAAACCGCTCGATCATTTGTCGATCGGGAACATCTCCTCGACCGCGTGGGCGAACTGCTCCCCTTCTTCTCCGGCGAGGGCACCTCGAACCTCCAGCCAAGGTCTGTCTGGATCGATGTGGTGCACGATCACCGTGACACGCTCGTGATCGTCGAACCCGTCGAGCGGCTCGGAGAGCTTTAAGATCTGCTTTTCAGCATCGAACTCTGCCTTCACAATCTTCATAGCGCCTTCAGTCTACGCTAACCGGCTTTTCGTCCAAGCATGATCTGTGGGTTTGTTTGTGCAGTCTATGGGGTCGTTGGGGCGCGCACTACCCTCTGCCAGGACTATTCGCGCTCTCTTCTTGCACCGGAATGTCCGGTAACTTTTGCCGGTTTTGCGATATGAGTCCGCGAGACTCAACGTGAGGTAATCGTATGAATTTCAACAAACTTACACTCAAAGCTCAGGAAGCTGTGGCTGAGGCGCAGAATCTGTCCCGGGGGGCGGGCAACCCAGAAGTTACCGCCGAACATCTATTGATCGCACTCCTGAGGCAGGAGGGGGGAATCGTCGGGCCGATCCTGACCAAACTCGGGATTCAGCCGGGACAGATTGAGGCCGAGACGGCCGCCGAGATCGCCAAATACTCGCGCGTCGCCGGCGCCTCGGCGGAGCCAATCACCGGGCCGACGCTGCGCAAGGTTTTCGACGCCGCATTCAACGCCGCCACCCAGTTCAACGACGAATACGTTTCGACCGAACACTTCCTCCTTGCGATCGCACAGACGAAAGAGGCAACCGCGTCAAAGATCCTCGCCCGCCATGGTGCCGTGCCCGACGCGCTGTTGAAAGCGCTTCAGTCCGTTCGCGGAACCCAGCGCGTGACCGACCAGAATCCGGAGGACAAGTACCAGGCTCTCGAGCGCTACGCGCGCGACCTCACCCAGCTCGCCCGCCGCGGCAAACTCGATCCCGTCATCGGCCGCGACGAAGAGATTCGCCGCGTGATTCAGGTGCTCTCGCGCAGGACCAAGAACAATCCCGTCCTGATCGGCGAGCCGGGTGTCGGCAAGACCGCGATCGTCGAAGGACTGGCGCGGCGCGTGGTCGAAGGTGACGTTCCGGAAGGTCTCAAGAACAAGCGTGTCGTCGCGCTCGACCTCGGCGCGATGATCGCCGGCGCGAAGTACCGCGGCGAATTCGAAGACCGTCTCAAAGCCGTCATCAAGGAAGTCGAGGAGAGCGAAGGAAACGTCGTTCTCTTCATCGATGAGCTGCACACGCTCATCGGCGCCGGCGCCTCGGAAGGGGCAATGGACGCCTCGAACATGCTCAAGCCCGCGCTGGCTCGCGGCGAGCTGCGCGCGATTGGCGCCACGACTCTCAACGAATATCAGAAGCACATCGAAAAGGACGCCGCTCTCGCGCGGCGCTTCCAGCCGGTCTTCGTCGGCGAGCCGACCGTCGAAGACACCATCGCCATTCTTCGCGGCCTCAAAGAACGCTACGAAGTGCATCACGGCGTGAAGATCCAGGACTCGGCGATCGTGGCCGCGGCCATGTTGTCGCACCGCTACATCACCGACCGGTTCCTACCCGACAAAGCGATCGACCTCGTCGACGAAGCGGCGTCGCGTCTGCGCATCGAACTGACTTCGATGCCGCAGGAGATCGATGAGCTGACGCGGCGCATGACGCAGCTCCAAATCGAGAAGCAGGCACTCTCCCGCGAGACCAATCCCGCTTCGAAACAGCGCCTCGGCGAGATCGAAAGCGAGATCGGCGGGCTGCAGGAAAAAATCAGCACGCTGCGCACGCAGTGGGAAAACGAAAAAGGGGTCATCACGCAGATCACCGATCTGAAGAAGAAGATCGAAGAGACGCGCGAGGCAGCCAACGCCGCCGAGCGACAGGGCGATCTGAGCAAGGCGGCCGAACTGCGCTACGGCGCGCTGCCGCAGTTCAACCGCGATCTCGAGGCAGCCTCGGCGCGTCTCATGGAGATGCAGAAGGGGGGCGCGCTTCTTCGGGAGGAAGTGACCGACGAAGACATCGCCGAGATCGTCTCGAAGTGGACCGGCGTGCCGGTCACGCGAATGATGGAGTCCGAGATTCAGAAGCTCGTGCGGATGGAGGACAACCTCAAGCTCCGCGTCATCGGACAGGAGGAAGCGATCACCGCCGTCTCCAACGCCGTGCGGCGATCGCGCGCGGGGCTCAAGGATCCCAGCCGTCCGATCGGCTCGTTCATCTTCATGGGACCGACCGGCGTCGGCAAGACGGAGTTGGCGCGCGCGCTGGCCGAGTTTCTATTCGACGACGAAAATGCCATGGTGCGCATCGACATGTCGGAGTACATGGAGCGCCACGCCGTCGCCCGCCTGATCGGCGCGCCGCCCGGTTACGTCGGCTACGAGGAAGGTGGCCAGCTCACCGAGGCGATCCGCAGACGTCCGTATGCCGTGCTGCTGTTCGACGAGATCGAGAAAGCGCATCCCGAAGTCTTCAACATCATGTTGCAGATTCTGGATGACGGGCGTCTCACCGACTCGAAGGGCCGCGTCGTCGACTTCAAAAACACGGTCATCATCATGACGTCGAACGTCGGCGCGCAGTTCATCTTCGATTACCAGAAATCGATGCAGACGACGGCGCAGGAGGCGGAGATGGAGCGTCAGGTTCAGGAAGAGCTACACCGCCACTTCCGTCCCGAGTTTCTCAACCGCATCGACGACGTGATCATCTTCCACGCGCTCGACATGCAGCACATCAAGCGGATCATCGAGATCCAGATCCGCAAACTGACGAAGATGATTGCCGACCGCGGGATCACCGTCGAGATCAGCGACCACGCCAAAGAGCAACTCGCGAAAGAGGGCTACGACCCGGCCTTCGGCGCGCGTCCGCTCAAGCGCGCGTTGCAGAAACTGATCATCGATCCGCTGGCGATGAAGCTGCTCGAAGGAAAGTTCAAGCCCGGCGACATCGTCTTCGTCAATGTTGGCGACGACGGAAAGATCGAGCTGTCGCTGGAGCCTGAGCCCGTAGCGGTGAACTAGGTTGACGCCGGCGCCGCACCCTCGCGTCGCCGGCGCAACGCAGCCACGCCCTGGTGCGCCGCGAGAAAGGTCCCGGTCAGAAGTAGCGGATACGCAGGTGACTCGTAGCCAACGGCGAAGACGCCGAACGACGTCACATCGATGATGGAGAGGATCATCAATCGTGCTGCGATCGAGGCGAAGATCCCGCCGAGGAGGATGGCAATCATCCAATCGCCTCGGTGTCCGGCGTTCCATCTCCGCGTCACGACAAAGAGCAGAAGCGCGACGACGAGCACCAGCGGAAAGGTGACCTGATAGAAGCGGCCGATCGCGTTCAGAACGGCGAGCCGAAGGGTGTCGATGGAACTGAGGTCCGGTTCACCCACCGTCTTCTCGTATTGATAAACCCCTATGCGCACGAGCGGGTCGTGTGGCTTGGGCAAATCCGTGCTGAGCGCGATGCGGTCTATTCGTCGTCCGCGCAACGACAGCACGAGCTGCGCGTCCGGCTCCTGCGCATGAATCTCGAAGCCCGCGTTCCGCGCCGGTGGAAAGTCCTTCCAGCTTATTTTCAGATGGTCGTAGAGGTCGGGCGTCGGGAAACGCGTCACGCGCGCGTCAGGAACCGGCGTTCCGTCAGAATGTTCGACGGTAACGTCGAGCGAACCCTCCGCATGAATGATCCATGCGATGAGATGCACCCGGCCGACGCTTCTTGCTCTCGGTGTCAGCGGCGTTCGAGTCGTCTGAGCGAACTCCTGCAGTTCCCGATCCGACCCCTCCGAATACGTCGGTGCGATATGGGAATCGGCAAACCTCGGAAGCCGCATGGCGCCGAAGAACCATCGACGTAGGATGTCTCCCCGCTGACCGGGCAGGAGTGGAGGGAGAAGAGAGGCGTGTGCTTCCCGCGCATCGAGGCGCCCGGAGAGGCGCGCCGCGTCGATCTCGCGGCTGACGCGATTGTAGTAGTTGGCGACAGCGGCTGAGCCTCGCGCGTAGTAGCCCGCGTTCTCCACCGCCTCGCGAAACGCCCACATGAACATTCCGTTCTCGAGGTCCGCGCTGCCCTGCCTCCAGTCCATTCCGAGCTTTCCCTCGAGCAACGGACGGAGCTCCGCGAATGCAGGGCTCACGGCGTAGACGCGCTCGCGAACCTCTTTTGGCGCTGGTGTATGCGGCACCGGAGGATGCGGACGCACGGCACTGAGGCTGCTGTAGGCAAGGACGAACGGACGCCATTTGAATTCGACGTCGGACCAGACGCCGTATCGCATGCCATTAGTGATGACGATGGCCGCATGCACCGCTGCCAGGAAAAGCGCGGGCGGGACCAGCACGAGCACGGCGCGTTTCCAGCGCGCCTGCCGGTCCCCGAAAGCCCATGCCAGGACTCCAGCGGCTCCGAACATAGGAAGCGGCGCGATCCAGACGCTTTCTTCACGGGTGTGCCAGAGCACCGCAAAGGCGACGCCGGCGAGGATGACCCAGGGAAGCACGTCGCGCCGGCGAGCGGCGAGCCGAAGGAGGATGCCTGCCACACCTGCGCAGACCAGGAGGGAAAGCGCAGGATAGACGCCCTCTCGTGAGACGTGATCGGCGATGTCATTGCTGTAGCTCACCGGATTGAACACGAGCACGACGAACAGGGCGGCGCGCGCCGGCGCCGAGCGGACCGATGGCGCAACCGCGCGCCAGACCGCCAGACATGCAAGTGTGTACAGCAACTGTTGCGCAAACAGCAAAGGAATGTGAAGCGACGAGATCGCCGCGATCCACAGCGGATACCCTGGGCCTTTGATCAGCGTCAGATGGTTGTACGGCCCCATCCACTGACCTGCCATGATCGAGCGGGCTCTTTGCAGAAACCAGTAGTCGTCGATCGACGCCCAGCCGATCGCCCTGAGAGTTCGCACCGCGGTCAGCCAAAGGCGCGCAACGGCGATGGTGGCGATCGCGATCGGTTCCCATTTTGGGAGCCTCGTATGGTGCATCGCCCAATGATAGCCGCGCGCAAGTGTGAGAAATGAAGACTAACGCACCGTCATCGCGGCACTGAGAGCACGATCTTTCCCGTTTGATAATCGGTGGTCGTCATCATCGCCCACACTTGCGAGCCGGATGATTCGATCGTGACGTCGACCGGCTCGCCTGCGAGTTGGGGAAACTCGTGACCGAGATCGCCGGCAGCAAAGTAGCCGGTCGGGTCGGCGGCGAAGTGTTTCTCGCCAATCACCCGCTGGTCGCGTGAAGAAACGAGCCGGACGGTGATCGGCGCGCCCGAGCCTTGCCGGACCCAGGCGCGCAGGTTTAAACGAGCGTTCGTCGGTACGCCCGGAATCACGATGCGGTCCTGCTGAAAGGCCTCCTCGGCGACCTTCGGGATCGTGATCTCAGGCCAGTTTCCGGCGTGGACGACCGTCGAGAATTCGAGTTGCCTCACGGCCGCGCGAGGCAACGTCACGAGGATGAACGGCCGCTCTCCTGGCCCCGAGGCGAGGCGCTCGGTGTGGCCGGGATCGAGCGTGAGCTCGCACGGCGCCGGCTTCGTTCCGCACGAACTGACGACAACGCGAGCGCGCTTTGGGCCGGTGTTGCGGATGGTCTGATCGACGCGGAACCACGTGCCGGCCGGCCCGCCCACCGCGCCGACGGTACCGGCAATCGGAAGAAGGATCTCTTCGTCGCCCTCCGTTTCGGTGTCGAGCGCTGCGTTGAGCGGTACGTTGTAGAGCCGGATAGACATGCCGACGCGCGTCATCGGGAACGGATCGAGCCACGTCCATGCCCCCCTCGCGTGCTCGAGGCGATAGACGTGCTCGCCGATAGCGATCCATCCTTTTTCGGGATGCGTGGATATCGCTTCGTGCTGGTGCGGAAATCCGAGCGCGTCGTAGTCGTGGTAGCCGAGGTTGACGGCCATGCGGTCGATGCGGAGTGTGTGCGCGGTGCTGCGAAGACGGAGCAAATCCTGTCCCCAGTCGAGATTGCTGTCGATCAGATAGCGTCCCGGATCGCGTCCAGCCAGCGCATTGAAATAGGGGAAGTAGTCGGGATGAGCGGCGAGCGATGCGACGATGTGCAGGGCGAGGAACACGACGGCCGCGATGCGAATCTCTTTCCGCACGCTGTCGAGCAGCGCAACCGTTCCGATCGCGGCTGCGGCGGTGAGCGGCACGTAGACCGGCAGGACGTAACGCACGCCGAGATCGAGAATGCTGGGCATGGCCACCGCCAGAATCGCCGCGGATCCCGCCAGCGCCTCGGCCATCGCCCACCGCCGCGATCGATTCGTCCACGCCACGCCGATACCGGCCAGTAGCAACGCGAAGAATGCGAGCGTCGTCTTCAGTCCGACAGCGGCGGGGAAGTACCACCAGAATCCGCTCTGGCTGATGTGGCCGAAGAGGTAGGAGTCGAAATCAGCGTGACCGATTTCCAGCAGGCCGCCGACGCCGCGAAAAAACGAGGGCGCAGGCAACGGCATTGATTGCGGCAAATGCGACAGCAGAACGCGGTCGAAGATGCCGAACTGATCCTGGAAATGCTGGATCTCCGACAACCGGCCGACTGTGAAGGCGTATCCCGCCCAGATGACGGCCAGCGTCACAGGCGGAACGATGAGAACCGTGGACAGCGCTCGCAGGCGCTCGCGCCGCCGCTCCCGGTCGCCGAGCAAACGCACGACGTAAATCGCGGCGCAGACGGCGGGGACGTAGCCGATCGAGGAGAACTTCATGAGGATGCTGAACCCGTAACCGGCGCCGAGCAACGCGGCGTGCAGCGCGTCCGGCTTGCGCAGCCAGGCGGAGAAAGCGATCAGCGCGACGGCCAGTCCGGCGGTGGCCGCGGTGTCGAACGTGGCCAGTCCGGAGTAGCCGAGGATAATCGGCTGCATGGTGAAGAGCAGGACGGCAATAAGCGCCTCGCGTTCGCCGAATTCGCGCCGCACCCAGACGAAGAGGGCCCAGCCCGCGAGGATGAAAAAAACCAGATTGCCCACGCGCATCAGCACGAGGTTCCGCTCGTACTTGCCGTGCCCGTACATGACGTTATGAATCTTCTGGAACCGGTTGCCTTCAATCGGCCATCGCATACCGCCCGCCAGAGGCGCTGCCGCCATCGCGATGCGCGGAATCGGCGGGTTCTCCGGCTGCAGTTCGTATTGGTGATATTGCAGGAGCTCGAGTCCGGCGCCGATGTGCGTGGCTTCATCGACGGTGTCGGAGAACGTCCTCCACGTCGAGGCGATTCGTACGCAGCCGATGAGGATCAGCAGAGCGGCCAGCATTGCAGGCCGGAGTTTCGGCAGGGACCGCAGCATCGGCGCGAATATAGCCGGTCTACCTGCGGCTGCGCGCCCGCTGAAACCAATTTCTCACGCGAAGCCGCGAAGGATCGCATCGCAAACATCCAACCGTCGCGTCTTCGCGGCTTCGCGTGAGAAAGTCTTAGCGCCGTGGTGGAAAGGCTCGCTACGGAATCCGATACAACCGAATCGACTTCCCAACGCGCTCATACCTTTCCGGCAGCCACCGCCACCCACCCTCGGCTCCCGAGAGTTGGTACGAGTGGTCGCTGACGGCAACCCATCCGTGCGATTCCGTCCACGGGCTGGCAATCTCGACGGGCGGAAAGCCGAGGGCTACATAATCGGCGGGACCCATCAACGACGTACTGAGCTTCTCGATGTGCTCGCGCCGCACGACGCTGCGAAAGCGCAGGATGTCCTGGCCCCAGTCGATGTTGCTGTCGACTAGATAGCGTGACGGGTCGGAACCGCCGAAAGCGTTGAAGTATGGGAAGTAGTCGGGATGAGCGAAAGCCGAGGCGCCGATATGAGCGACCAGGAGCACGACGGCGATGACCGCAGTCGGTCGCGACGCGCGAATCATCGCCATCACCGTGCACGCCGCGGCGATCGCGAAGGGAACGTAGAACGGGAGCAGGTAGCGGGCGCCGAGGTCGAGGGCGGTCGGCATCGCCACGAGAATCATGGCGATTGCGGCCGCGCTCCACTCCGCGAACGGCCATCGCATTTCGCGGTCGCGCAGCGCGAACCAGAAGCCCGTCAAGAACAAAAGGAGTGCAGCGATCGTCGTCTTCAGCGCGATGGCGAACGGGAAGTACCACCATCGTCCGTTCTTCAGGATCTTGCCGCACAGGTAGGTGAGGTAGCCGCGCTGGTCGTACTTGAGGAGGCCCGCGATGCCGATGAAGAAGTTCGACGCCGGCAGCGGCGTGCGTGGGTTGATCTGCGCAAGAAGGCGCTGCACAAGAGGACTGAAGACGGGAGACCACGGCTGCAGTTCGCCGATCGTCCCGACTCGGAATCCGTATCCCGCCCAGATCACGAGCAACGTTGTCGCCGCAGCCGGAACGAGGGTGGCTGCTGCGCGGCCGAGGCGACTGCGCAGCTCTGCATCGTGAAATAAGCGGACGATGACCAGGGCGGCGCAAGCGACTGCGACGAACGGGATGCAGGAGAACTTGCAGAGAATGCTGAATCCGTAGGCAGCGCCGAACAACAGCGCTGATTTGAGGTTGGGCCCACGGAGCCAGCGCGTGAACGCGAAGAGCGCCACGGCCACACCCGCCGTGCCGGGGACATCGTGCGTGGCCACCGCCGAGTAGCCGAGAACGATCGGCTCCATCGTGAAGAGGAGTAGCGCCAGCAAGGCCGCCTTGTCGCCGATCGCGTCGCGCGCCAGTACGAACAAGACGAAAGCGGCGATGACGAAGAAGACTAGGTTCCCGACACGGGCGCGGACGAGGTTCGCGCGATACTCGCCGTGACCATAAAAGATGCTGTGGATCTGCTCCGGAAAGTTCCCGCTATCGTCGTAACGCATCCCGCCCAGATACGGCGCGATGGCCATCACAAGGCGCGGCAGCGGCGGGTTCTCCCGCTGAAACTGATAGCGGTGGTACTGGTACATCTCCAGCCCAGCGCCGATGTGCGTGGCCTCATCGCTCGTCGCCGAGAAGACCCGGAACGTCGTCGCCATCCGGATCGTGCCGATGGCGATCAGCAGCGCAGCGAGTGCGGCCGGACGGAATCCGAAGCGTTGCATGGCGTTCGGCGATTCTACTGCGCTGCGATTGACCGGAATGCACCACAAAGACACTGAGGACACAGAGTCGAACGCGTCCTCTGCGTCCTCTGCGTCTCTATGGTGCCAACTCGCCTACCAATACCCTCGCCCTTCCCCGAACATCACCTCGTACACCTTGCGCGCCCAGCTTCGTTTGCCGAATTCGACTTTGCCGCTGGCTTCCTGCGTGAGCCACTCTTTGATCGGCAGCGTGAAGCCTGTCTTTCTGCGCTGTTGCACTTCGGCGGGGAGGGACGGGCGGGCGGCGGAGGCGAGGAGTTGCTTGCCGCGCTCGCGGCGGGTGACGAGGGCGGGGGCGACTTTGCGCAGGAGATGGGCATCGACGAGGGGGACGCGCACTTCGAGGGAGTGCGCCATCGAGGCCCAATCCATGTCGCGCAGGAGCTGGTTGCGCAGGTAAAGCGACGATTCGAGTGCGGCCACGCGGGCGAAGCTATTGCCCGGATCGGGCGTGACGGTTTGCTCGATGAGGCGAAGGAGATCGAGGCGGGCCAGACCTTCGCGCGCGATCTCGTCGCCGAGGAGCGAGGGGAGCTCGGAAGCGAGGAAGCGGCCGCGCTTGACGAGATAGGCGCCGGCGTAGGTCCCGCCGTAGCGGACGATCTCGCCCATCTTCGGACTGATGTGGCGGCTGCGTCTCGCCAGCGCTGCGTTGAGGCGCTGCACGCCGTCGCCGAGTCTCGGCACGCGCGACAGGACCGAGGTCAGTGGCATCCAGCGAGGGATGTCGCGAAAGGACGTATAGCCGCCGAACAGCTCATCGCCGCCGGTGCCCGACATCGCGACTTTCAAGCCGAGGTCGTGGGCGGCCTTGCTGATGAAGAAGCTGTTCAGGCCATCGACGCTCGGCTGGTCCATCGCCGCGAAAATCCGCGGCAGCTCGGCGCGAAACTGCGGGAGCGTCAATTCTTGGATGGCGTGGCGCACGCCGTACTGCTGCGCGACCATCGCTGCCAGCGGCGCTTCGTCGTTGACGCGGCCGCGGTACTCCTCGAAGCGAAGCGTCATGGTTTGCAGGTCGCTGGCGCCGCTCTCGCGCGCGAGGGCGACGACGGCGGTGGAGTCGATTCCGGCAGAGAGAAAGGCGCCGACCGGGACGTCGGCAACCATGTGGTAGCGAACGGATTCGAGCACCGCGTCGTGAACGATGCCGCGGCGCTGTTCTTCGCTGAAGGTGCCGCCGCTCTCGACGGCGTTGCGCAGTGTTGACGCGATCGAGAAGTACTGTACCGGCTCATGAACGCCGTTTGCGTCGACGTACGCATACGATCCGGCTGGTAGCGCGCGGATGGCGCGGTACATCGTGAACGGCTCCGGTACGGTGCCGCGCAGAAAGAAGCCGGCCGCTCCGGCGGGGTCGAATTGCCGCGACACCTTTCCGCTCGCCGCAAGCGCGCGCACCTGCGAGGCGATGCGGATCGTTCCGCCGTCGTCCGCGTAGTACAACGGCTTGATGCCGTACGGATCGCGCGCAAGCAGCATGCTCCGGCGCGCGCCGTCCCAGAGAGCGATGGCGAACATGCCGCGCAATTCCTCGAGCATCCGCTCCTGCTTCTCGTCGTAAAGCTGCAGCAGCACCTCGGTGTCGGACTGCGTCGCGAAGCGGCGTCCGCGCGCTTCGAGCTGTGCGCGCAATTCGCGATAGTTGTAGATCTCGCCGTTGAAGACGATCGACAGCGCGCCGAAGTGCATCGGCTGCGCGCCGCCGGGCGAGAGGTCGATGATGGCCAGGCGGCGATGGCCGAAGCCGACGCGGCCATCATCCGAAAACCAGGCATCCCCCGCGTCAGGCCCGCGGCTGTGCATGCACTCGCGCGTGGCGATGACTTCCTCACGATCGACGGCGGGAGCCGCGTCGCGATAGGCGAAGATGGCGTTGATGCCGCACATGGCGGGCGAGTATACGGAGGTCGGGGGTGATTGATCCGCAGATGACGCAGATGTAGCAGATGTGCTGACCGAACGATGTATTCGGCAAGTTTTGCCGAGATACATTCCAGAATCGGTGCTTTAAACTCACAAGTCGCGATTCGGCCATCAAAACATTTGACTCGGTCATCAAAAGATTTGATGGCGCCATCAAAAGATTTGACTCAGCCATCAAAACACTTGATGCCGCCACCAAAAGATTTGACTCGGCCATCAAGACATTTGATGCCGCCATCAAGAGATTTGACTCGGCCATCAAAACATTTGATGCCGCCATCAAAGGATTTGACTCGGTCATCAAAACATTTGATGCCGCCATCAAAAGATTTGACCCAGTCATCAAAAGACTTGACTCCGCCATCAAAACTTTTGACCCAGTCATCAAGAGATTTGACCCAGTCATCAAAACATTTGACTCGGCCATCAAAGGATTTGATGCAGTGATCAAAAGTTATGACTCTGCCATCAAAACATTTGACCCAGTCATTAAAACATTTGACTCGGTCGCATCTCGGTTTGAGGGGGTCGCTTCGGGGGTAGTGGGTCGGAAGTCATTCAAATAATCAACTGCTCCGGCACCCGACTCCCGTTCAGCGACTCCCCGCCGCTCAGCGCGTGCCGCTGACGAGCGTTCCCGCCCCGCGCTCGACCTTGATCGAGACGTTGCTGGCCGGGATTGCATCGCCCGAGGAATGGTGCGGGCGGACCCAGACGACGACGGTGTAGATTCCGGGGCCGTCAGGCAGCGGAACGGCGAAGGTGAACTTGCCGTCGGGGGCGACCTGAAAATCGCCGCGGCTGCCGTCGCTGTACGTCTCACGTACTTCGCGGATGCCGCCATCGATGCGCTGCGTGAAGTTTCCTCTTAGACGCGGCAGATACTGGCGCCGCGTGTCAGGCAACCCGTAGGTGGTGATCGCATTCGCGGTCACGGCGGCCATCGGCTGCGGCAGGCTCTCGTGATGAACGGTGATCGCTTCGACGGTGAAACCGGGAACGGCGCGGCCGCTGCAAAGGACCGGCTCCGCGGCGCTCGCCGTACGGGGAAGCGGGCGCGTCCATTCGACATAACGACGGACGAACTCCTGGGTCAGACGGAATTCGCCGCGCGTCCAGGCCAGACCGATCCCGACGTGCGTCGCGGCCGGATCGAGAATGGTCTTGCGATGGCCATCATGCGGGGCCACCTCAGACATCATCGCGGCCTCGGAGCGCCTCATCATGTCGTAAAGAGCGCGGTCGCTGAAGCTGTAGTTCGCCGACCATGCCGCCGCGTTCTCGCTGACGCCGTCGTTGCCGCCTGCGAACGAGTAACGCATGTACGGAGCCTCGCCGTCGGTGGTGAAGTGGCCGGTCGTGCCGTTGCGGATCTGGGCCTGGCAGTACGAATCCGCGATCACCGACGCCTGCGCGTCGAGTTGCACTGGGCCAAGTCCAAACTTTGCCCGGTCGTGATTGATCATGCGCACGAGCTCGGCGCGCAACGTCATCCGCGTCTCGTCCGTCGCCCCTTCCCCCTGCGCCAGCGTGGCGCCAAAGGTGAACGCGATCGTCAATAGGGCGAGCAAAAGCTTCTTCATCGGAGCGTTTGTGAAACGAAGTGTGCGGGTAGTTTATTCGGTGTGGGGGGTGAGGAGTAGGGGTGAGTAGGGGGTGGGAGTGGGAGGTTGGCGCCGGTGTGGAAAACGGTCCACCACAGGCACTAAGGTCACAGAGGCCCTCCGTGTTCTCTGCGTCTCTGTGGTTGCCTTGCTTCGGCGACCACGCGAATCCCGACCCCCCTACCGCAAAGGCAGCTCGAGCGATATTCGGAACCCGGGGTTCAGATTCTCGGCGTGCACGGTGCCGCCGTGCTCTTCGATTGCTTTACGGGTGATCGCAAGGCCGAGGCCGGTGCCGGAGGACTTGGTGGAGAAGTAGGGGTCGAAGATCTTCGGGAGCAGCTCGGGAGGAACGCCAGGGCCATCGTCGTCGACGGCGATGATCACTTTTGAGTCGACGCCGTAGCTGTTCATCCGGACACGGCCGCCGGGCGCTGCCTGGAACGCGTTCTCGATGAGATTGGCGATCGCGCCGCGCAGCAGGCGGGCGTCGCCTGAGAAATTCTCCGGAGTGGACGGTTGGATCTCCGCGTGAAAGCGGATGCCGCGCTCGCCGCTTTCGGCGTAGCTCGCGGCGATGTCCTCCAGCAGGGTCCGTAAGAGAAGCGGTTTGCGCTGGACGGTTCGCGACGAGGCGTAATCGCTGAATTCCTTCGACGTCTCGCGCAGCGTAACGACCTGGCGAAGAATGTTCTCGACCGCGGTCATCACGATCTTCGCCAGGTTTGGATCGTCATGCTCCGCAACCGCACGCAGATGCTCGGCGGTCAACTGAATCGGCGTCAGCGGATTCTTGATCTCGTGGGCGACCTGCCGGGCCATCTCGCCCCAGGCTTCCAGGCGGTTCGAGCGGAGGATCTCGGTGACGTCCTCGGCGATGAGCATCTCTTCGTCTCCGCCGGGCAGCGGCACGATCGACACCCGAAACGTCCTGGCGTTCCCGTCCACCGTCAGCTCGATCTCTTTCGCCTCGGCGCGTCGATGCCGATGCCCGGTCAGGAACTCGCGAACCTCGTCATGAAAGATCACCTCGTCACCGAAGAGCCTTCGGGCTCCCACATTGGTCGCCGAGACGTTCATCTCGCCGTCGAGCACGACGACCGCTGCGTTGATATTTTCGAGCAGCGTCTGCAGGCGGTCGCGCTCATGGCGCAGATCGTTCTGTTGCCGCCGGATCGACTGCGCCATGTCGCGGAAGGTCGTAACGAGGAGGCCGAGGTCGGGGTCGGAGGGGACGCGGAGATCGAGATCGAAGTCGCCGCGCGCGACGGCTCTCGCGCCGCCGACCAGCGCCTGCACCGGACGCGTGACGCTGCCTGCGGCGACGTAGGCTACGAAGATCGCTGCCAGCACGATGAAGATCAGGAGCATGTAAATCGTCGTGGCCAGATCGTTGACCTGCCCCTCAATCTGACGGCCCTGAACGATCAGCGGCAGCGCCATCGTGTAGTTTTGTCCGTGCACGAGGTTGACTGGCGAGTAGAGCTCGATGAATTGGGCCGGACCGGAGTGGCGTATGGCCAGTTGCTTCCCGCCGACGACGATGTTCGCGTAGACATCGCCGGGCAGGCGCTCCGACTCGACGCGCGCCGAGAACAGATCGCGGCGGCTCGACGCGATCAGCGCGTCGTCGCGATAAAGGTGCAGATCGTGACCGATGACGCGCGCCAGCCAGCTCAGCACGTCGTCGTTGAGAACCTCTTCGGGATGCGATGTCGGCGTCGTCGACGCGAGGTAGTCCTCGATCACCCGCTCCGCGGCTGTGAGCGCGGTCTGTCCGCGGTCGAGGTACTCCGCTTCCAGCCGGTTTGCCAGATAGGCGCGGACAAAAAGCACGAAGACGATCAGCGGCAGAATGACGACCGCGGTCAGGTAAAGGGACGTTCGTGTGCGGAAGTCGAGATTGCGCGGCGCACGCCGGATGACCGATGCGATCACCGGAAGCGACCGCGTCACGATCACGGCGAGAACGAAGGCGATGGCCCAGATGGCGACACCGCCGGCGCGCCGCACCTGCTGCCCCCGAGTCGGCACCTGCAGCGGGAAGGCGTAGAGCGCGTCGTCGGTGCGGCGAACGTAGACCGCCGATCCCGCCCCTTCGTTCTCCTCGATCCAGACGCCGTTGCCACTCTTGAGCGTGGCGAAGTAAGAAGCCGGACTCTGGGGCAGACGAACGGTCGTCGCGCCGTGCGCGTTTCCGTCGCGATCGTAGACGACGATCTCCCGCTGAGGCCGCAGCCCTGTGACCGTGTCGTTGAATGACGGCTCGAAGAAATCGCGATAGACGTCGGCGAAGGTCGTCGCTCCCGGGTCGGCGGGATTCACCACGTGCACGCTCCCCTCAGCGATCGGGATCCCGCCGATGGTGAGGTCGAAGTCGTGATGCAGCAGGACGCGTGTCAGGCTGCCGATCTGCAGCACCTCCCGCCCTGCCTCGGGACGGCGCTCGCTGAATTGCGGCAGTCCGACGCCGAACCGGCTGAGCGGGTGATCGAAGATGTCGTGCACGGCGATGACGGCCGGTACACGCCATTTCGACAGATCGCTGCGCAGCCAGAGCGCGTAGGCGAGATCTTCGAGATTCATCTTCCGGTAGTCATCCGGCAGGATCGCGCTCAGCTCAGTCGTCGCGAACTCGTTGTGCAGCGTGTCTTCGATCATGGCGCGCAACTGGCCGGCCTCGCCGACGACGAGCGGCGCGTAGGTGTCGGCGATGAAGTGACGCGCGCTGGAACGTTCGAAAAGCTGCAGCGGCATGTAGACGATCATCACCATCAGCAACGCGCTTCCAAACGTCCGGAGCGTGAAATTAGTCGTGAGCGCATGCAGCATGAGCGAGATGACCATCGCGCCGGCGATCCAGACAAAGGCGCGCTTGGGCATGTAGGGGAGCGCCGCCGCCGTGGCGATGATCGGGATGACGATGATGCCGATGCCGATGAGTGTGGCCTTGAGCGAAGACTCGTGTCGAGTGATCTGCACGACGGCAAAACCAAAGAGGAGAAGCGCTGCCAGCAACACGCCCTGCGCCGCGGAAACGGGAAGGATGTGGTCGGGCATCGTGGAGATGCGCGAGTTGTCGACGAGGTTGCGAACCAGAGCCATGTATCCGGCCGCAGCCGCGGCGGCGACGATGCTGCGCGCAATCTGCGCCGCGATCGAGGCGCCGCGTTTGCGCGTCAGCGTCATCGCAATCGCCAGGAGCGCTGCGGCCGTGAGCAGCAGATCGAACGGCGAGCGGCTGAATGGTCCGAGGATGCGCGACGCGAATAGATCGAAGCGAAAGACCTGCCACGGGTCATCGTCGACGTGCATCGGCAGGAGGGATGCGCGGGCAGCGATGACGAGAAGGATGGTCGCTATTGTGGGGAGTGGGGAGTGGGGGGTGGGGGGTGGGGGCTTTGACAGCTCCGCTCTTGTCTGTTCCGTTGAAAGTTCGCTTACCGGTTCTCCGACCCCCGACCCCCGACCCCCCACACCCCGCAGTTGATCGCTCTTCGGTTCTCCGACTCCCCACTCCCCACTCCCCACCCCCCACAAAACGGCCAACGCGCTGAGCGCGAGCAGGATCGCGGCGATGCCGTTGCCAAGGGCGCGGACACTTTGGATGACGTCGGGTTTGGCGCGTGGAACGACATCGATCCAGAGGGTCGCCGACGGACGGCGCTCCAGAACGAAACGCAGCGATCCCGGCTCCTGCCGCAGAACGCCCGCGTGAAACATCGTTCCGACAACCCAATCGTCGTCGGGATCGAACAGCGAGCGCGATTTGGGTTGATTGGGGACGCGCTCGAACGCCTGGACGGAGACGGCGGGACTGGGGAGAGGTTGCGAACGGACGATGTAGAGATTCGTGGCATCGAACTCGAAGCTGGTCACGCCCGGCGTGCGAAGATCTTCGCCCCACCAGGCCAGCGCTTCCCCGTTCGGAGCAACGATGCGGATTCCCTGGCGGACGCCCGTCGCTTCGCCGTGGAGCATCGCAAACATCGCGTCACGGGTTGCCGCCGGCTGGGCCTTCAGTTTCCTGGCAACGCGGCTGACGGCGGCATCCAGCTTCGACTCGGTAGCCGCGATCTCGCTCCGAACGCGTTGCACTTCGCGCTCGAGATGCCTCGAGGATCGAGCGCTGAACCCGGCTTCGATTCCCGAGACGATCAGATGAGTCGTGAGCCAGACGCCGCCCGCGAGCAAAAGAAAGACCGCCGCGGCGCGCGCGGCGGTCATCCTGGCTACCCGGGTTGCGTGCCGCATGGTGATGAAGAATCAACGAACCACAGAGGCACAAAGATCACAGAGGTTTCTCTGTGTCTCTGTGGTTGTGCCTTTTGAGAGCAATCACTTCCCTGCCGAGCGGATCGAAACCACCGACCAGAGACCGTCCTTGCTGTGCAGCGTAATGTACAGCTCGCGCGTCTCCGGCTTCCCTCCGTTCTGGATCGTCCACGTACCGGTGATGTGGTACTGCGCTTCGGCGCTTACCTTCTTGGCGTTCTGCTGCTCGAATGCCGAGGGGTGGACCTTGCTGAACAAACCATCGAGGAGATACGCGGCCTGATCGCGGCCGAAGAAACCGTTCTGCTGGATGAGGCCCGGGAACTGGAGCATCACCTGATCTCCCGCGGCCATACCGGCCACGATTGCCTGCGGATCGCCGCTGCTGAATCCGCGCGTCAAGTTCGAGAGTGCCACGTCGAGATCCCGGTACTGGGCCGACGCGACGAGCGGTACGAACAGAAGCAGCAACGCCATCTTTGTCGAGAGTCTCATCGTGTTCTCCAATGCCTGCTGTAACGGCCTGTGGTAAGGCATTATTCTAACAGATTCAATAAGTTAGCTGCACCCGTCAAGGGTCAACATGTCCTCGCCGCGGGACACGATGCCGCGCTCTGATGCGGTGTTGCGAAAGTCGTCCGGCAGCGGCGCTTCGACCCGAAGTGGCTCATTCGTCAGTGGATGCGTCATCGAAAGCTCCCTGGCATGCAGCATCGGCCGGACGTCGTTGCGCTGCCCGTACAGCCAGTCGCCGATGAGCGGATGTCCGATCGCGGCGAGATGGACCCGGATCTGGTGCGTGCGGCCGGTGAGGAGGTCGACGGCGACGAGCGAGCCGGTTTTCGTGGCGCGAAGCGGCGTGACGATGGTGATGGCGCGCTTGCCGCCGTCGCCGGCACCGAATGAGATCGGTCCGATGCGAATGAGCGGGGCATCGATCGTCTGCCGTTCGGCGAGCTCGCCTTCGCAAAGTGCGAGATAGCGTTTGCGGATGCGTTTCCCTTCAAACTGCCGCGTGAGATTGGCGTTGATCGAAGCGAGCTTGGAGAAGAACATCACGCCGCTCGTTCCGCGGTCGAGCCGCTGCATGAGAAAGATGGTGCCGGCGTACACCGCCGCAATCTCGAGAAGGACCGGCTCCTCCGCGTCATACCCGCGCTGTACGACGATGCCGGCAGGTTTGTTGACGAAGAGGAGAGCGTCGTCTTCGTAGAGTATGTCGAGCATGCATCAGTACAGCAGGAACTCCTCGCGCGTCTTCGCGAACTCGCGCAACGGCTCCTTCCACTCTGCGACCCAATCATCGATGTTGCCGCCACTCTCGACCAGCTCGCGGTAGCGTGCGCTGCCGGCGAGGAGGTCGATGGCGAGGCGATCGGACACGAACTCGTACGTCTCTCGCCGCCAGTCGAACTTCTCGGGATCGATGTCGCGGGCGACTTTCACGCACCAGAGGCCCGTGCGGTAGGGCTCGAAGATGGCGCGGTTCGTCACATGAAGCTCGACTCCGCCGCAGACTTTGCCGGCGTGCTTCTGGAACGTCGGCATGAAGTAGTGCGGACGGAAGCGGATTCCGGGCAGGCCGATTGCGTTGAGCTTCTCCGCTAGTTGGAACGGTTCGAGCCACGGTGCACCGAATAGCTCGAACGGATGCGTCGTGCCGCGCCCTTCGCTCAGGTTGGTCCCTTCGATCAGACACATGCCGGGATAGACGGTAGCCGTGCCGACGGTCGGCATGTTTGGCGACGGGATCACCCAGGGCAATCCGGTCTCGTCCCACCACATCGAGCGTTGCCATCCCTTCATCGGAACGACGACGAGGTCGCAATCGAGCTTGAAGACCTTGTTGAAGTAGCAAGCCAGCTCACCTGCGGTCATGCCATGCCGTGTTGGCAGCGGGAACATGCCGACGAAGCTGGAGTACTTGTCTTCGCGGATGTTGCCTTCGAGATGAACGCCGTCGACCGGATTGGGACGATCGAGCACGATGACCTGCACACCGGCTTTCCCCGCTTCCCGCATGCAGAGGGCCATCGTGTAGATGAAGGTGTAGTAGCGCGAGCCGATGTCCTGCAGATCGATGACGAGCGCGTCCAATCCGTGCAACAGTTCCTGCCGCGGCGCGAGGTCGCTCTCGCTTGCTCCGTAAAGCGAGTAGACGGTGAGACCGGTCATCGGATCGACGGAGTGACCGACGTGTGCCATGTCCTGGGCCTCGCCCCAGATGCCGTGCTCGGGACCGAAGAGCGTGGTGAGTTGCCAGTCGCTGCCGCGATGCAATAGATCGACGACATGGCGAAGATCGCCAGTGACGCCGCTCTGATTGGTGACGAGGCCGATCTTCTTGCCGGCGATGAGCCGTGGATCTTCGAGAAGTACTTCCAGTCCGGGTTGGACAGTCATTGATGTTCCGTTTTCCCTTCGAGTAATTGCAGCGCGTGCGGAATGAGATGCAGGATCGCCTGCAGGTTCTCCCTCGCGCCGCTCTCACTTCCCGGTAGGTTCACGATGAGTGCCGACCCGCGCGTGGCCGCCTGCGCGCGCGACAGCGGCGCCATCGCTGTCTTTGTCAGCGAAGTTGCGCGCATCAGCTCGCCGAACCCCGGAATCACTTTCTCGCACACCCACATCGTCGCCTCGGGAGTGACATCGCGCGCCGCGATTCCTGTGCCGCCGGTGGTGACGACGAGCCGGATCCCATCACCTGTCGCGGCCTCGATCGCACCAGCAATGGTTTCGATTTCATCCGACACGACGACGATCGAATCGACCTCGTAGCCGCTCGCGGTCAGCAAGTCACGGACGGCCGGTCCGGAGCGATCGACACGTTCACCGCGCGACGCAGCATCGGAGCAGGTGATGACGCGGGCACGAATCATTCGCGCGGATTCTATGCGCGCACTGGGTGTCACGCGAAGGCGCGAAGACGCGAAGAGGGAGGAATGGGGAATTGGCAAAAAGACACCCACCGATACACCTTCGCGTCTTCGCGCCTTCGCGTGAGTGGCTGCGGGCATAATCACTTCCATGCTTCGCACGGACTTCGCTTACGACCTTCCTCCATCGCTGATCGCGCAGGAGCCCCGCGAACGTGGCCGTTCACGGATTATGGTTGTGTCGCCGGAGGTTGGTGCCGAGCCGCGCATCGAGCACGATTCGTTCGCGAACTTTCCCGAGCGCCTCTCGTCTGGCGAAGTTCTGGTCATCAACGACACGCGTGTGATTCCGGCGCGGCTTTTTGCGCGGCCAAAAACGGGGATGACGCGAGCGATCGAGATCCTGCTGACGCGAAGGGTTGCCCAGAATGTATGGGAGGCATGGTGCAAACCTGCCAAGCGCGTAAAGGTTGGCGATGAGTTGATCTTCAGTGACACCCTGCGCGCTCGCGTCCTCGCGAAAAACGAGGGCACCGTCACGATCGCGTTCGAGAGTGACGGCAATGTCGATGAAGAGATCGAGCGCATCGGCATCCCACCGCTCCCGCCCTACATCGCACGCGAAACGCCGCGCGACGACGACCGCAGTGCCTATCAGACCGTCTACGCGGCCGAGCGCGGCGCCATCGCTGCGCCTACTGCCGGGCTGCACTTCACGCCCGAAATTCTCGAACGCATCGCCGCTCGCGGCGTCGAGATCGTCCGCATCACGCTGCACGTCGGCATTGGTACGTTCAAGCCGGTAAAGGTCGACGACATCGCGGAGCACGTGATGGATGAGGAGCGCTACGAGATCAGCAACGATGCCGCATCGCGTCTGAATGCAGCGCTCGACGAGCATCGCACCATCGTCGCCGTCGGCACCACCTCGGTGCGCACACTCGAGAGCGCGATCCGTGCCGGCGATGGGCAGTTTGTTGCCGGCCGCGCGGCCACATCGATCTTCATCACGCCCGGCTTCGACTTCCGCGCCGTTGACAAATTGTTGACTAACTTTCATCTGCCGGAGTCGACGCTGCTGATGCTAGTCTCCGCCTTCGCCGGCATCGAGACGATCCGCCGCGCGTATGCCGAGGCGATCTCCAATCAATACTTTTTTTACAGCTACGGCGACTGCATGTTTCTGAACGGCCGCGGGAGTTGGTAAGGAGAATCATGAAGCGAGTTCTGGCCGTGCTGCTGACCGTCGTTTTCGTCGCAATCCCTTCCATCGCGGCGCAGACGCCTCCGCCCCCGCCGGTAACCGACAAGAAAGCCGAGCCGAAAAAGCCGGAAAAGGCCGAGCAGGAGCCGCGCCCCGTCGCGCAGGAGCAGCAGAAACAGGATTCGCAGAAGAAGGATGCGCCCGCGCCGCCCGTGGCAACGCAGCCATCGCCAAATCCGATCGCGGTCGAAGGCGCTGCCGAGAAAAAAGAAGACAAAAAGTGGGACGTCAACAATCCGCCGGGGCCGCAGTACGACGTTCCGATTGATGTGACCGAGGGGACGTGGCTGTCGCTCGATGTGAGTCCGGACGGCAACGAGATCGCCTTCGATCTCCTCGGCGACATCTACACGATTCCCTTAACAGGCCCGACGCCCGGCGGCGAAGCAAAATCGCTTACCAGCGGCATCGCCTGGGACATGCAGCCGCGTTACTCGCCGAACGGAAAGTGGATCGCGTACACGAGCGACCGCGCCGGCGGCGACAACATCTGGATCATGAACCGCGACGGTTCCAAGCCGCAGCAGGTGACGAAAGAGACGTTTCGCCTACTGAATGAGCCATCGTGGTCGCCCGACTCCGAATACCTTGTCGCGCGCAAGCACTTCACCTCCGACCGTTCCCTCGGCGCAGGCGAGATGTGGATCTACCACCGCAGCGGCGGCGAGGGCCTCCAGCTTACGAAGAAGCGCACCGAGCAGAAGGACAGCGGCGAGCCCGTCTTTTCGCCCGATGGCCGCTACGTCTATTACAGCGACGATACGACGCCGGGCGGCATCTACCAGTACAACAAAGATCCGAACACGCAGATCTACGTCATCCAGCGCCTCGACAGACAGACCGGTGAGATCGAGCCGTACGTCACCGGCCCAGGCGGTTCTGTCCGGCCGACGCCATCGCCTGATGGCAAGTCGCTCGCGTTCATTCGGCGTGTTCGATACAAGTCGACGATCTTCATCCTCGATCTCGAATCGGGCAAAGAGGCGCCTCTGTACGATGGCCTCGATCGCGACATGCAGGAGACGTGGTCCATTCACGGCCTCTATCCGACGATGGCGTGGACGCCCGACAACAAATCGATCGTCTTCTGGGCCGGTGGTCACATCAACCGCATCGACGTTGCCTCGAAGCAGGTCACGAACATCCCGTTTCACGTCCACGGCAGCCGGCGCATCGAGGAGGCACTTCGCTTCCCGGTCGACGTCGCCGGTGCGACCTATCCGATCAAGATGCTTCGCTGGGCAACGGTTTCTCCGAACGGCAAACAGGTCGTCTACGGCGCGCTCGGCTATCTCTACATCCGCGATCTTCCGACTGGCACGCCGCATCGCCTGACGAAGCAGACCGACCACTTCGAGTTCTATCCCGCCTGGTCACGCGACGGGAAATCGATCGTCTACACGACCTGGAACGATCAGACGCTGGGGACGATTCGTATCGCCTCGGGGCTCGGTGGCGAAGGGCGCGTGATCACGGACAAGCCCGGCCATTACATCGAGCCGGCCTTCTCGCCCGACGGATCGAAAGTCGTTTATCGCACGACCAGCGATGGCTATCTGCGCTCGCCGCTCTGGTCGCGCGAGCCCGGCATCTACGTCGTGCCGTCGGCTGGCGGCAAGTCGTCGCTCGTCACGAAGAAAGGCGCGGTACCTCAGTTCGGTGCGTCCAACGACCGCGTCTTCTTCATGACCTTCGAGGATGAGGACAAGCGCGGCCTGCACTCGATCGGCATCGATCGCACCGACGAGCGGTCGCATCTGATGTCCGCGTCCGCGACTGAGTACGCGCTCTCGCCTGACGAGAAATGGGTGGCCTTCCGCGAGAAGTTCAACGCCTTCATCGCGCCGTTCGTGCGGACGGGCAAATCGGTCGACATCGGACCGGAAACGAAGTCGATTCCTGTTGCGAAAGTGACGAAAGAAGCGGGCGAGTATCTGCACTGGTCCGGCGACGGCTCGCGTCTCTACTGGTCGCTCGGCCCGGAGCTTTTCTCTCGCGATTTGAAAGATTCATTCGCGTTCATCGCCGGTGCGTCTGAGAAGCTGCCTGATGCGCCGGCGACCGGCATCAACATCAGTTTCTCGCAGCCATCCAACGTCCCCTCGGGACGACTCGCGCTCACCGGAGCGCGCATCATCACGATGCACGGCGATGACGTGATTGCTGACGGCACGATCGTCATCGACGGCAATCGGATCGCTGCGATCGGACCACGCGCGAGCGTGACGATTCCATCCGATGCGAAGGTGATCGACGCCGCGGGCAAGACGATCATGCCCGGCATCATCGACGTTCACTGGCATGGCTCGATGGGCGCCGACGAGATCATTCCCCAACAGAGCTGGATCAACTATGCAGCGCTCGCGTTCGGCGTGACGACGCTGCACGATCCGTCGAACAACTCGTCGGAAATCTTCACCGCGGCGGAGATGCAGCGCGCCGGCGAAATCGTCGGACCGCGCATCTTCTCGACCGGGACGATCCTCTACGGAGCGAAGGGCTCGTTCAAAGCCGATATCGCGAACCTCGACGACGCGCTCTTCCATCTTCGCCGGATGAAGGCGATCGGTGCGATCAGCGTCAAGAGCTACAACCAACCACGTCGCGATCAACGGCAGCAGATCATCGAGGCGGCACGGCAGACCGGGATGATGGTGGTGCCCGAGGGTGGGTCGCTGTTCGAGCACAACATGACGATGGTGGTCGACGGACACACCGGCGTCGAGCACTCCATCCCCGTGGCAAAGGCGTACGACGACGTCACGCAACTCTGGTCGAAGTCACACAGCGGCTATACCCCGACGCTGATCGTCGGCTACGGCGGACTGTGGGGCGAGAACTACTGGTACGCGAATACGAATGTTTGGGAAGACAAGCGGCTGCTCACGTTTGTGCCCCGCCGAATCATCGACTCGCGCTCGCGCCGCCGCACGCTCGCACCCGACGACGAGTGGAACCACTTCAGCAACGCCGCTCTCGCAAAAAAACTCAACGACGTCGGCGTCTCCGTCCAGCTCGGCGCCCACGGTCAGCGGGAAGGCCTCGGCGCGCACTGGGAGCTCTGGATGTTCGTGCAAGGCGGGATGACGCCGCTCCAGGCCATCCGCGCGGCCACGCTGAGCGGCGCGCACTACATCGGGATGGACAAAGACATCGGTTCGCTCGAAGCGGGCAAGCTCGCCGACCTTCTCGTGCTCGACGCCAACCCGCTGGAGAACATCCGCAACTCCGAGTCGATCCGTTACACGATCGCGAACGGCAGACTCTTCGATGCGATGACGATGAATGAGTCCGGCAACCATCCGCGCGTCCGCCAGCCGTTCTACTTCGAGCTGCCCGGAAGCGACGCATGGGGAGGGGCAATAACGGCGGCAAGCGACGATCAGGATTAGCTGAGCGCTGACTACAGCGCCGAATGAGATCGAGTAGCCATGTTCTCCGGCAACCGAGCAGAAGTTCTTAGCCTCTGGATCGTGGTGATCGGAGTTGTTTCGGTGTCGCTCGGTCTTGTCGGCCTTTGGTCACCACAATTCACCAGCGTGCTCGGCAATCCTATCTATGGATCTCTCTTTGTCTTGTGTGTTGGTCTCGCTTTCGTCGTCCGTGGCGTCGTGATGTATCGCCGCGCGTATCGCGCCAGGCAGGAGGCGGACACTGGAGAGGATTGACTGCGGGTTTGTGGCGCCAGGACCTCACGTCCCTCACCAGTACCCAGTCGTCACTTCCGCATCCCCGCGTACCACCGCCTGACACGCCAATCGCTCATCGCTCGCAAATCCGCGCTGCGATGCGACGCGTATCTCGATCGTCGTAGGCGGGCTTAGGTTTTCAGCGCCGGAAAGAACCCGCACGCGGCAGCGCGCGCAGATGCCGACGCTGCCGCAGGAGTTGCCGAGTGGGGCATCGGCACGGCGGGCGGCATCGAGAATGGTCTCGTCCGGTTTCGCCTCAGCGGCGGTACCCAGGGGGCTGAAAGTCACGCGCACTGGACAATCTTCGCACCGGTCGTTCACAAAGAGTTCGCGCCGATCGTAGAAACTTTCGGCGGCTACGAGCGTCATATAGCTTTGAGTACTAACGGAGGAACGAATGAGCACGGCGACCAAGATCACGGACGAGACGAAACTGGCAGAGGCAATCGTGGGGATTCTCGATGCGGACGCTGTTCGCGTTTGCTCGGACGACCGCGAGTCGATCCGGTTTTCCATTCGCTCGGCTGGGATGAAGCTGCGCTCGATCGTCCTTCGCCGCTGGGCACTGCGCCGCCTGCTCAACGATCCGGCCGGCCCGGTGAAGGTCGAGTACCTCCAACGCGAGCTGCGCCGTTCCGCGGGACAGCGGATCGAGTACACCTATCCGAGGAAGGCGGTGGTACGGCGCGATCTGCCGGCATCTTTCCCGTCGCCATTGGCTCACGCGCGCTGACGGAACGACGGTAGATCGCTGGATTTTCTGACGAAGCGGGCGTAGCATGGCGGCATGGCCGCTGATCTGGATGCTCTCGACGTCAAGATCCTGACGCATCTTCTTCGCGACGGCCGTGCTCCGGCCCAGCAGGTCGCTGACAGCGTCGGCCTTTCGCGTCCGGCAGTTGCGGACCGGATTGCCCGCCTCGAGCGCGACGGCGTCATCCGCGGACACACGGTCGTCGTCGAGCCCGCCGCGCTCGGCCACTTCGTCACGGCCTTCATCGCCGCACGCGGCCAGAGGCTCGATGCGCGACGAAAGAAAGCGTTCGATGTCATTCTCGAGAGCGACGAGATCGTCGAGGCGCACACCGTCGCCGGCGACGATTGCTTTTTCATCAAGGTCCGCACTGACTCCATTCAATCGCTGAATACGCTCGTCTCGAGGCTGACCGCGCCTCCGTTGTCGCTGGCGACGCGCACGACCATCGTCATGCAGACGCACTGCGAAAAGGTGGGCGGCATCACGCTGGGAGAGCGATGAAACAGAGCCGCACGCTTGCCTACGCCGCGTTTGCGGTGGTCTGCATCGTCTGGGGGACGACGTATCTCGCGATCCGCGTGGCCGTCACGACGATCCCGCCGTTTCTGCTGACGGGCGCGCGCTATCTGTTCGGCGGTGTGGTGCTCTTCATCGTGGCGAAGATTCATGGCGACGCCATTCCGCGCAGCCGGCGCGTGCTCGCCGAGGTGGCATTGTGCGGCGTGTTGATGGTGGCGATCGGAAACCTGTCAGTGGTCTGGGCTGAACAGTGGGTGCCGAGCGGATTCGCGGCGCTCTTCGTCGGCACGGCTCCGTTCTGGGTCGCGCTGATCGAGCTGATGCGGCGAACTGGAGAGCGTGTGGAGCTGCGCCGCGGTATCGGGATGCTGATCGGATTCATCGGCGTCGCGCTGCTCGTCACGCCGCACGGTGCGGGAAAGGCATTCGATGCACGCTTCGTGATCGGCGCGCTGGTCATCCAGGGAGGCTGCATCGCCTGGCAGTACGGTACCGTGCGCGGCAAATACGCGCTCGCCAGCATGCCGCCGCTGATGTCTTCGGCGTTGCAGATGCTGTTCGGAGGTGTTGTGGTTTCCATGGCTGGCCTTCTCCTCGGCGAACTTCCGCACTTTCACGTCACGCCGAAAACCTTGGGTGCGCTCGCCTATCTCGCGATCTTCGGATCGGTGCTGGCATACACTTCGTACGTTTACGCTGCGCGCCATCTCCGTACGACCACGCTCTCGCTCTACGCCTACGTCAACCCGCTCGTAGCCGTGATCCTTGGCTGGTTCTTCCTGCGCGAGCAATTGACATGGGTGTCGATCGCGGCGATGGTGATCATTCTCACCGGCGTGGCGCTGGTGCAGAGCTCGCGCGGCGGTCCAAAGAGAGCGACGCTGATGAACGTTCCGCTGCCGAAGAAGGCGGCGTAGACTCGTGTCGTGCTACGTCCTCGATTCGCAGTCGTTCTGGCAGCCGCGGCGCTCATCGCCGCACTCACGCTAACGATGCACGGCGCGCCGCCGAAGCTCGGGCCTCATCCGGTTGTCGTCGAGCTCTTCACATCGCAGGGATGCTCGTCCTGCCCGCCCGCGGATGCGTTGATTCGCGAGATCGCCCACGATCCAGCGCTACGAGGCCGCGTCATCCCGCTCGCGTTTCATGTCGACTATTGGGACCAACTCGGCTGGCGCGATCCCTTTTCGTCCGCCGAGTGGTCGCAGCGCCAAGCGCGCTACTCCGCCGCGATGCGGCTTTCGTCGAGCTACACGCCGCAAGCGGTCGTCGGCGGCAGGCGCGAGTTGGTCGGATCGAATCGTTCGGGGCTCAACGCCGCGCTCGAGAACCTGTCGAACGCGAAACCTGCCGGCGAGATCGGCCTGACAGTCCGTCGTGATGCCAACGCGCTCATCGCCACGATCCATGCGACCGTCCCTGCTCGCGACGACCTCTTTCTCGCCTTGACCGAGGACGATGTCACGACGAAGGTTCCGCACGGAGAAAATGCCGGACGAACGCTCACGAACGACGCGATCGTGCGTAGGCTGGTCCGCGTCGCGCCGGGACAAACCTCGGTGACAATTCCGATTGATTCGACATGGCGCAATTTGAGCGCTGTCTCGTTTGCGCAGGATCGGAACACGCTGGCCATCGAGGCAGCGTCTGCAGCGCGCGTTCAGCAATAGCGTGCTCGACGTTGCGAAGAATGAGGCGCGAATTCGGCTCCACCCTGACCGCACTCGGGCGAGGACGCCCGACTGCCCGCGGTCGAGACGACCGCACTCCTTGCGACGTTCATCTCTTTCAGCGCCGAGGAGTGCGGGCGTCTCGCCCGCGGCCATCGAGGCGTCCCGCCTCGGTGGTCGAATCCGCCACGTCTATCGAAACGAACCTTGGGATCAGGTGTGCTCACCCCGACGTCTTTACTTCAGAGGGCGAGTCGCTGCCTGTCTGGAAGTTTGATCAGCTTTGTCGCGTCCCATCACGGCTGCGACGGCCGCCTTCGCGAGCCGTGCCTCGCGGCGAGTGATCCGGTAGGACGAGAGAGTCTCCGAGGCGGTGGCTCTCTCAAGTCTCACTTTATTCTGCGGCTTGCGGGCTTTGCTAGGCATTTTGCGTAGCCGATGACGACCAGACGAATTGTCTACCTCACGTAGTGGCACGTGTACCCATTCGGATACCGCTGCAAGTAGTCCTGGTGGTAGTCCTCGGCTTCATAGAAATTCGTGAACGGGACGATCTCGGTCACGATCGGACGGGGCCAGTTTGGTTGCGCGCGCTCCTTCGCGGACTCGGCGGCGATGCGCTGGGCATCGTCGTGGTAAAAAATCGCGGAACGGTATTGCGTGCCGGCGTCATTGCCCTGGCGATTGACCGTGGTCGGGTCGTGCAGGCGGAAGAAGAAGTCGAGGATCTCGCCGAAGGTGATCTTCGAGGGATCGAAAACGATCTGCAGCGACTCCGCGTGGCCGGTCTTGCCTTCCTTCACGTCCTCGTAGCGCGGGTTGTCGAGCGTGCCACCGGCGTAACCGACAGTCGTGTCGATCACGCCGGGCAGTTTGCGAACGAGCTCTTCGACGCCCCAGAAGCAGCCGCCGGCGAGCGTTGCGGTCTCGGTCATTTCTTTGTCGCCGCCTTTCCGAATAGTGGGAGGTACTCGCCGTAGCCCTCGGCTTCGAGCTTGTCGACCGGGATGAAGCGCAGTGACGCGGAGTTCATGCAGTAGCGCAGTCCGGTCGGCGCCGGTCCGTCGTCGAATACGTGGCCGAGGTGCGAGTCGGCGTGCTTGGAGCGGACTTCGGTGCGGGACATGAAAAACTTCCGATCGGTCTTCGTCACGACGTTCTTCGGCTCGAGCGGACGAGTGAAGCTGGGCCAGCCGGTGCCGGACTCGAACTTGTCGAGCGAGCTGAAGAGAGGCTCGCCGCTGACGATATCGACGTAGATGCCGGCGGCGTGATTCTCAGCGTACGCGTTGCGAAATGGTGGCTCGGTTCCTTCATGCTGGGTCACTTCATACTGCTCGGGCGTGAGGCGTTTTTTCAGTTCGGCGTCGGAGGGCTTTTGATAGTTCTCCATCTTGTCTCCTCTGGTGTGGACGTGGGGACTGGCGGGGGCGGCGGTGACTGGGTGCTGCATCATGCCGTTGACGAGGACGGTAGCGATGACGGTCCCTGCCGCGATCGGCAGCCACTTCTTCCATATCGTGCTCATGGGATGCTCCTTGTGCAGAGTACGAAACCGAAGTGGGTGGCGGATTCGTTCCCGACGTAGGTCGGACTCTCCAGTCCGACAGCACATGATGTCGGACTAGAGAGTCCGACCTACGTCAATCGCGCCGAAAATGCGCGCCGCGCGAAACAGGATTCCGCAGCGCCGCGCTCGACACGATCATCGCCATCTGCTGGCCGTGGAAGAGCTCGACGATCGCCGTGCTGATCGTTGACTCGTGGTAGTACTTCGTCAGGCGGCTGCCGAGCTCGCGCATGTCGGCGACGCTCCGTTTCAAGCGCTCGTACGTGCGCACGATGCCAACGTAGTTCCACATCGTGTGCTGGATGGTGGTCCAGTCCTGGAGGATCAGCGCGGGGTCTTCCATGTTCTGGCTGCCGGGTGGCCGCCAGTCCGGGATCGATTGCAAAAGGGCGTCAGGCATCGCTCCGATGCCGGGTGTGCGCGACGAATACGACAGGCGCACCGCTGGCGCGTCGCCGAGCCGGGCGCGGCGGGGAATCGGGCCGGTAGCGGCCTCCACTGGCGTTGTGGACGCCTCGTATTTGTTGCGAATCGAAGCAGCGGCGAAGTAGCCCCAAGTCAGGCCTTCGAGGAGCGACGTCGATGCCAGACGATTGCCGCCATGCAGGCCGGTACACGAGGTCTCGCCGATCGCGTAGAGCCGCTCCAGCGTCGACTCCCCGACGTTGTTCGCGAGGATGCCGCCGCAGAAGTAGTGGGCTGCCGGAACGACGGGAATCGGATCGCGCTCGATATCGACGCCGATGTCCGCGCAGGCCTTGCGGATATTCGGGAAGCGCTCGGCGATCGGTTCGTGTCCGTGGTAGAAGTTGGCGAGGTCGAGATAGACGAATTCGTCCTTGTTCGTCGTCAACTCTTCCACGATGGCGCGCGCCACGACGTCGCGGGGAGCGAGATCCTTCAGTACCGGCGAGTACTTCTCCATGAAGTACTCACCCTTCTGATTGCGCAGTCTCGCCCCCTCGCCGCGCAACGCTTCGGAGATGAGGTAGTGGTTGGCCTTCTTGTCGGCCAGCGCGGTGGGGTGGAACTGCACGTACTCGGCGTTCATGATTCGGGCGCCGGCGCGTTGGGCCATGACAACGCCGTCGCCGATGGCACTGCGGGTGTTGGTCGTGTGCAGGTAGATCTGCCCGATGCCGCCCGTCGCCAGAATCGTGAAGTCGCTGAAGATCGTGAAGACCTCGTTCGTCCGGTTGTCGAGCAGGTACGCGCCGGCACATTCGTTGGTGAGGCCGTAACGGACTTGGATGTCGGTCGGGTGATGCTGCGTCGTCAGCAGATCGATGGCCGTCATTTCGGTAACGAGCGTGATGTTCGGCTCGCTGCGGACGCGGTTGAGGAGCGACGTTTCGATGGCGCGGCCTGTGGCGTCGCCCGCGTGGATGATGCGCGGCAACGAGTGCGCCCCTTCCTGCGTCAGATCGAGCTCGCCCTCTTCACTGACGGAGAACGGGACGTGCATCTCATCGAGCAGCAGTTCCTTGACGACGCGCGGTCCCTCCTCGGCAAGGAAGCGCACGGCTTCCTCATTCGAGAGTCCGGCACCCGCGGCGATGACGTCTGCGATCAGCTTCGCCGGTGAGTCGCCCTCACCCTCGTAGATGATCCCACCCTGAGCCCAGAACGTATTGCAGTCCTTCGGATCGGCGGCTTTCGTGACAAGCAAGACACGGATGCCGGCCTTGGCCAGGCAGAACGACGCCGTCAATCCGGCGATCCCGGTGCCGACGACGAGGGCAGGATAGTGATCGCGGTTCTTGAGCGCATGCACGCGGCGCATTGTAGTGGTCAATGAGCGGCTGCGCCGCGTTGTCGGTTGTCAGTTATCGGTTGGTCCTGCGTTGCGGCACTGCTTGCGAATTCAACGGACAACGGACAATCGACAACGTCTTCACGCCTCTCAAGCAATCTCCCACCGTTTCGTCAGTTGCCTTGCCGCGACGAAGAACACGATTCCCCATCCGATCAGAACAGCGGCCGGCAAAACGATCGAGGTCAGAGGTAGCTCACGCCAGAAGACGTTCGTGAAGCCGTCGATTGCCCATGAATTGAAGAGCACCAGCCCCGCTTTCTGCAATCCGGCGGGCATGAGGAAGCGCGGGAACATCGAGCCTCCGATTGCTGACAACGACAGCACGACGAGCGTCGACATCGCGCCGAGCTGCGCCCGCGTGCGGCAGATCGAGGCGAGAAGAAGGCCGAACGCCGACGTTGCCAGCGCCGTCGAGAGAGCCATGATGAGAAAGCCGCCGAGGTGCTGGAAAAGTTGCAGCCGGAACACGAGCGCTCCCCAGAGAAACATCACGCACATCTGCGTGAAACCGAGCATCCAGAGGTAGGCCAGCTTGCCGAGGAGGAGTTGGGTCAGGGTGAGGCGTGTGGTGAGAATGCGGTCGAGCGTGCCGCTCTCATTCTCTTCGAGCAGCGCGCCGCCCGCGTTCGATGCCGTGAAGAGCATGAACATGACTCCGATGCCCGAGGCGTAGAGAGCGGCAATCACGTTCGCCTTGTTCTGGCCGATGATGTCGGTGGTCTCGATGCGGATGATCGATTGCGTACGTGGCGTCGCCGCAGGCGTCCGCGCGCTGAGAGCCTGATAGCCCTTCATGTTCTGATCGAGGGTCGCCTTCTGCTGCGCCGTCAGGCCGCCGCTCCATCGATCGACTTCGCTGACGCCGGCGTTCATCATCATCTCCGGCATCGACATCATCATCGTCTTCTGCAGCAGTCCTCCGACGACCTGGTCCGCGATAGGATCCGCCGAGTCGGAGAGCAGGCGAAATGCCGGGCCGTTGTTGGGCGCGTCAAAACGAATCTGCGTCGTTCCGAGGCCTTTCGGGATGATCAGCGCCACAGGCGCATCTCCCGCTCGCACGGTCGCTTCCGCCGACTGCGCATCGAACGGAGTGGTGCTCTTCTTCGGCGTCAGGACGACATCGAGCGCCGATTCGCGACGCAGCGCTTCGATGAGCCGGCGCGACGTATCGCTGCGATCGAGATCGGCGATCAGTACGGTTGTCTTCGGCGTTTTCGACTTCTGCGCGCCGAAGATTCCAGCGAAGATCGAGAAGAAGACGATCGGCACGACGAAACTGAGGATGAGCGCCGAGCGGTCGCGGCGGAGATTGAGCCATCCGGCTCGAACGACAGAGGCGATCATTCGCGTAAACCCCTTCCGGTAAGGTGAAGAAAGACTTTCTCGAGCGAAGGCGACTTCATCGTCAGGTCGTGAATCTGGCTTCCGTGAGATTCCGCTTCGCGCATGACGCGTGGCATTTCCGCGGCGTCGTCAATGAGGTGCGTGACCTGCGTGCCGTCGGCAAACGAGACCACGACCTCGCGTTTGGTGCCGATCGTGTCGCGCACCAGCTCATCTTTCGTGCCGGTGGCGATCACGCGGCCGGCATCCATGACCGCGATGCGGTCACAAAGCCGCTCCGCCTCTTCCATGTAGTGCGTCGTGTAAATGAGCGACACCCCCTCGGCGCGCAGAGCTTCGATCATCTGATAGATGCGCTCACGCGACTGCGGGTCGACGCCAACCGTCGGTTCGTCGAGAAGGAGGATGCGCGGCCGGTGCAGCGCGCCGGCAGCCATGTTGAGGCGCCGCTTCATGCCACCGGAAAGGGTCTTCACCGGTTCGTTGGCGCGATCGGTCAACGCCGCCCACTCGAGCGATCGCTCCATCGCCTCGGCCAGCGCGCTCCCGCGGAGCCCGAGGTAGCGGCCGAAGACCGAGAGGTTCTCGCGTGATGTGAGATTCGGATAGAGCGCGATCTCCTGCGGGACGACGCCGGCCTCGGCGCGAGCATTGGTGTCGCCTGCTGCCGCGGGCTTGCCGAAGATCGACACCACGCCGCTGTCGGGACGGACGCGGCCCATGATCGTGCGGACGAGCGTCGATTTGCCGGCGCCGTTCGGGCCGAGGAGACCAAGAACTTCGGCGTCGCGAAGCTCGAGCGAAATGCCGTCGAGCGCGCGGCGGGATGCGAACGTCTTCACGACGCTCTCGATTTGTAGTGGGTACATGCTGGCAATCTACTCGCGGACTGTGGGTTTGTCCCCTGTCGAAAGTCATGAGTCCTGCATGACGAATGTAAGGATAATCGGCACATGCGAACCGCAGTCGTCATCGCTCTTCTGGCTTGCAGCGCCCTTGGGCAGCAGTCTTCCGCGCCGCCTGCGGCGATCAGCGCAGCTCCTGCCGACACATCGATTCACAGCACGCTGCTGCTGCCGAGCGACACGACGCGAGTAATGCCGGTTGTGTTGCTGATCTCCGGCTCGGGGCCGACCGACCGCGACGGCAACTTGGCGACGCTGCCAGGCAAGAACAACTCGCTGCGCATGCTGGCGGAAGGGCTGGCGATGAACGGCATCGCCTCGCTTCGATACGACAAGCGCGGTATCGGCGAGAGCGCGAAGGCAATGGTGGCGGAGGTTGACCTCCGCTTCGAGACCTATATCGATGATGCGACAGCGTTCTGCGAACAACTGCGGGCGGATAAGCGCTTTTCGTCAGTCGTCATCGCCGGCCACAGCGAGGGCTCCCTGATCGGAATGGTCGCCGCAAGAAAGTGCGGCGCCTCAGCTTTCATCTCCATCGCCGGAGCCGGGCGGCCCGCGGCGGAAATCCTCCGCACCCAGCTGGCCGGGAAACTTCCTCCCGCGCTGGCGACACAGAGCGATGCGATCCTCAAGGATCTCGAAGCGGGAAAGATCACGGAGAAGCCGCCGGTCGAGCTCTTCGCGATCTACCGGCCGAGCGTGCAGCCCTACATGATTTCGTGGTTTCGCTACGACCCGGCGAAATCGATCGCGGCGCTCAGCGTGCCGGTAATGATCATTCAGGGAACAACCGACATCCAGGTCAGCGTCGACGACGCCAAGCGCCTCGCCGCAGCGAACCCTCGCGCGAAGCTCCTGATCGTCGAAGGGATGAACCACGTCCTCAAGAGCGTTTCGTCCGACAAGACGAAACAGGCGGCGTCCTACAGCGATCCAACGCTGATGCTCGCGCCTGACCTGCTGATGAACATCGTCGATTTTGTGCGGAAGGCGGGGAAGTAGGAGAATTGGGGGATGGCACGACCCGAGACCGAAGAAGCTTGGGCCCGATACTTTGCGCATCAGCTTAGCGATAGCGAAAGGGCCGAGTCGCGCACTCGCATGCTGGCTGACTTGCGGCAGGCGAAAGAAGAGGGCGTTTTTCGCGACCTCCAGAAGTTGCGAGGAAAGATCAAATGGTCCATCTCGCTCGACGAGCTTCGTGAGGATCGCGATTGATCGCGATCGGCCTGATCGTCGAAGGGATGAACCACGTACTCGATAACGTTTCGCCCGACAGGAATTGGGAATATGAGCGAGCTCAAAACAGAAGAACCTGCGACACCGGTTTCCGATGATGGTGAGGATCACTGGGCGCATTACCGATCCATTCAGCTCACACCGGAACAGAAGGCGGCTGGACGCGCTCGCATGCAGAAGGAGATCGACAAGGCTCGTGCTGCAGGCGTGTAAGAAGGACTCTTGAAGTGGCAGGGCAAGGTTCACTGGGACATCGATATCGACGAATTGCGTGAGGACCGCGAATTTGGTTGACGGGCCTTGCTTGCGGATTCGGGCGTAATGCCTCGGAAGTGAGAGGATTAGCGCATGACAGTAACGAAGACGGAGGAGCCCGCGAAGCCGCTCCCGGATGGTAAGGAAGATCCCTGGGCGCGCTACGATCGCATGAAGCTACCGCCCGAGCGCGTTGCCGAGCTTCGCGCCGAATTGCAGCGGCGGATCGATAAGGCTCGCGCGGAAGGCGTCTACGAAGGACTCATGAAGTGGGAGGGGAAAGTCCATTGGGAAATCGACATCGACGCTTCGCGTAAGGATCGAGATTGATCGCGATCGACACGAGCTCACTGAGACGGTGGTCGCGACGCGAGCCAGGAGCGGACGTTCAGCGTGCGCGAGAAGCGATTCTCAGTGGCGACGCCGCTCTTCCTCCGATCGTTCTTTCCGAGGCGCTCAGTAGTCCCGCTGTGGAAGCTGGATTTGTGGCGTTTGTCCTGAGTCTGCCCCTTCTCCCGATCGACGATGGCTACTGGAAGCGTGCCGGCGAACTGCGAAGAAGTGTTTTGGAGACCGGACTCAAAGCAAATATTGCGGACGCGCTGATCGCGCAGAACTGCATCGACAACAATGCGGCCCTCATCACCCACGACGCCGATTTCCGGCACTTCCTCCGCGCCGGACTCAAGCTCGCGTAGCCTCCGCGCGCTTCTGCATCCACACCATCACGCCGTAGAGCACGGCGACGACGACTGCGAAGCCGATGATCCACATCGATTTCGATGACAGAGCATTGCGAAGCGCGTCGGGATCTTTCATCAGCGACGGTTGATCGCCGAGTACGCGCATGCCAAACCAGGCAAGAGCGCCGTTGAAGAGGCCGGCGCCGAGGATGGTCATCAGCGAGAAGCGTCCTAACGGCATCCGGAAGAGGCCGGCCGGAATGGAGATGAGATGCCGGATTCCGGGCAGCAGCCGGGCCACGAAGATTCCGCCGGATCCGTACGCCTCGAACCATCGATCCGCAGCATCGATTCTTGATGGCGACATGAACACGAATCGGCCGTAGCGAGTGACAAGAGGCCGCCCGAGTTTGTATGCGATCCAGTAGCTTGCGGCCGATCCGGCCCATGAGCCGGCGGTCGCTGCGATGATGACGAGCGCGATGTTGAACCGTCCCTGCGACGCCCAATACGCGGCGGGAGGGATGACGACCTCGGCCGGGATCGGCAGCGCGGTCGACTCGAACGCCATCATGATGAAGATGCCGAGGTAGCCCCAGTCGAGGACGAATTGCATCCAGATGGAGAAGAAGTGATGGAACCATTGCATGGGCGCGAATGCTAACCGAAAGGCCGGTGTTACGATCGGCTCATGCAGCCGAGTGACTATGACGTCATCATCTTGGGTGGGGCTTTCAGTGGTGCCTCGACCGCGATCCTGCTGCGGCGCGACCATCCGCAACTGCGCGTTCTCATCGTCGAGAAGGCCGAGGCATTCGACGCGAAGGTCGGCGAAGCGACGACGGAAATGTCGGCGATGTTCCTCACGCGCCGGCTGGCCATGTGGCACCACCTCGAGTCGGAGCAACTGCCGAAGGAAGGGCTGCGCTACTGGTTCACGAACGACAAGGTGACCGGCCACGGCAACGCGTCGGAAGCGGGCGGATATCTGCGTAGCGCGGTGCCAGCGTTTCAGCTTCGTCGCGATGCGCTCGATGAGTATCTGCTCGCAACCGCCGTGCGCGAAGGCGCCGAGCTGCTGCGGCCGGCCAAAGTCGTCGACGTTGATCTCCAGGATTTCAACAATACGATCACAGTCATGCTGCGCGAAGATGCAGCAAGACCGCCCGCTTCTGTGGCGCCTTGGGAAGCTGCGGATTCTTCACAGGAAAGGAGCAACGACGACGGCGCAGAACCATCACGCCGCACGTTGACCTGCCGCTGGCTTCTCGATGCCACCGGACGCGTGAACTTTCTCGGACGCCGCCTCGGCCTGATCGAGCGCAACGACGAGCATCCGGTTGCCGCGATCTGGTGCCGCTGGAACGGCCTTCGCCACATCGACGACATTGCTGCGCGCGAGGGCACGTTGGCCACCCGCAACATCAGCTCGCGGCGTCTGGCTACAAACCACTACACCGGCTTCGGTTACTGGATCTGGGTCATTCCCCTCGGCAACGGCGAGACTTCCATCGGAATCGTCTTCGACAAACGGCTGATCGACCTTCATCACAGCAAAGATCGCGCGGCCGATTTCATCGCTTTCCTGAACGCGATTCCATCACTTGCGGAATTGCTCGTCGAAGCCACCCCGCGCCTCGAAGACCTCCGCTTTTATTCGCATCTGCCGTACGTCGCGAAGCAGTACATGGGGAATGGTTGGGCGCTCCTCGGCGATGCGGCGTCATTCCTCGATCCGTACTATTCGCCCGGCCTCGACCACGCGTCGTTTACTGCCGAAGCGACGGCGGAGATCATCGGTCTCCACGCGAAAGGCGAGAACATCGCAGCCCGGATCACCGAGCACAATGAAGCGTTCACACGCTCGTACACGCGCTTCTTCCGCTCGATCTTCAAAGACAAGTACTACTACATGGGCGAGGTGGACCTTCTCGGTGCCGCGATGATTCTCGACACCGCGCACTACTACATCTTCGTCGTCATTCCGGCGTATCGCTTCGCGAAGAAGTTTCAGTGGATGCCCGTTCTCGGTCCGAAGCCGGCGTTTTTCAGCTACCACTTCATCAAGTTCTACCATCGCCGTTTCAAGGCGATCGCGCTGGCGCGGCGCGCGGCCGGTGAAGAGGGTGTACGCAACAACGGCCGCCGCATCAAGGCCTACTTCGATCTCAATCTCTCTCCTTTCCACATGTTTCTGCGCGGTGTGAAGTTGTGGGCGTTCGCCGAGGCGGACAACGTGCGGCTGCAAGTGCGGCGGCTTTTTGGCCGGCGCGCGGCAACGACCGCATCGCGGGCTGAGGGCGCGGCAGCACAGGGATGAGCCGCCGCGTCGCGATCGTGTTCGAACGGGAGTTCGGTGACCGCCTCGGCGAGTTGGCGATGCGGATGCCTGTCTGGATTGTCGAGAGCAACACAAACCGGCCCGCGGTAGCCGCCGCCTGGAACCGCGCCAGTGAGTGGCCTCACATCAGCGTTACCGTGTTTCGTCCACCCGACGATCTGCGCTTGCTCCTCTCGCAGATCGGCCACCCGCAACGTGTCGATGTGATTGGAATGCCCCTCACGGACGAAGCACATGAGATTCTGATCGCCGCGGGCTTCACGACGATTGCCGAGACGGGCGACGGCTTCCGGGCGAAGTGACGTCGTCGTCTACAACTCTGCCAGCGCTGCGCGCTTGACCTTCCCGCGCTCATCGAGCGGAATCGATTCGATCAGTTTGATGATGCGCGGCACTTTGTGCGCCGAAAGATGATCGCGGCACCACGCGCGGATCTGCTCGCGCGTCACGTCGGGACTTGCGACCACCGCGGCGGCAACGACCTCGCCGCGCGCACCCGCCGGCTCACCGTAGACTTTCGCCTGGCGGACGCCGTCGATCTGCAGCAATACCTGCTCGACCTCGCGCGGGTTCACTTTCTTGCTTGCTGTGTTGATGAGGTCACTGGCGCGGCCGGTGATCGCAATCTCGCCGCCGTCGCACAGCTCGATCAGATCGTCGGCCAGGAAGCGTCCGTTCTCGAATCGCTCGAAGGTGTCCGCATCGTGCAGGTAGCCCAGCGAGACATTGGATCCGCGCACCGTGAGCCGGCCGCGCGCGGACGAGAGCTGCACATTCTCCATCGCCTGACCGACTGTGCCGCGCTCAACGGACGCCCCTTCGCGGTCGTACGTGATGCCGCCGCATTCGCTGCAGCCGTAAAACGTATGGATCGGCGTGCCAAACCGTCCGCGGAACTTGCGCGATACGACCGCGGGCAACGGAGCGCCGGCGGAAAGAAACGTCCGAACCGTCGAGAACTCACCTGCTGCCGCCGTGGCCAGATGATCGAATACCATCGGAATCAGCGGCGCCACTGTGCACGCGAATTGGTTGCAGAGATTCATGACCGACTGCGGCAGGTAGTCGTTCGAAATGACGACCGGTGTGCCCTGTACCAGCAGCGGCGTGACCAGATTCGAGAATCCGTACGAGTGCGACATCGGAATCGCGCCGAGGTTGATGTCGCCCTCGCGGATGTTCATCGTCACGCAGATGTTCAGGCAGTCGGCAAGCAGGTTCGCGTCCGAAGCAACGATGCCCTTCGGCAGCCCGGTCGATCCCGAGGTCAGCTTAATGAGGCGGGCGTTTTCAGGAATGGCAGCGCGTTGTGCAGATCGCGTGGAGATCAGCACCTCGTCACCGCTTCGATAGACGAGGCCGCGCGCGGAGAAGTGTCCGAGAATTCTGGCAACTTCGGTTTCGGTGGCGTCGCGGTCGATCAGGATCGCAACGAGGTTCTGCTTCAGGATCGCTCCGAATCCAGCCACCAGGTCGACGGAATTGGGCAACTGAATCGCCACGACGTCGCGCTCCTGGAACCCGGCGCCCGCGAAGCGCGCTGCAATCTCATCGACGCGTTCCGCGAGTTGCGCACGCGTGGTGATCCGGCCCGTGGCACCGTCGATCAAGGCGACGGTCTCAGGCGCTGCAGCCGCAAGAGCGTGGAAACGTTCGAGCATGTGCGTGGGGGAGGGAGGATAGAGTCGCCCTCGGTGAACGTCAACCGGCGCTGTGCTCGGATCCCGAGAGCGCTGTGGCAACCGGCAGGATCTTCTTGTCCCGGCAATGTGTGAGAATGTCGTCAGCCCATGAACGACCTAAAACGTAAAATCAAGGAGCTGCTGATCGAGCGGCTCAAATTCGAAGATATGACCCCGGACGACATCAAAGACGATGAGCCCCTCTTCGCAGGCGGCCTCGGGCTCGATTCGATCGACGCGCTCGAGATCGTGGTGATGCTCGAAAGCGAGTTCGGCATCAAGGTGAAGAACGAATCCGCTGCCCGGGACAACTTTCAGTCCGTCGCCGCCCTGGCCCAATTCGTCGAGCAACGGCTGGCGGAGCAGCAGGCGCAGGCGTGAGCTGGCTGGCCAGCCTCCCGCATCAGATTCCGTTTCGCGCTGCTTCCGCGGCGACGCGCAGCGGCGATCAAACGATCGAAGGGGTCTACGTCTGCACGGTCAACGATGCGATGCCGGCGGGTGTGATGGCGGTCGAAGCGATGGCACAGTTGGGGGGCGGTCTGGCGTTTGCCGATTCGAGCTCCCACGCCTTTCTCACCGGCATCGACGGCTGTGAAATCGATCGTTTCATCGAGACAGGGGATGTGATCCGTTTCGTTGTTACGCTTGACGCGCATTTCCGCGGCACGTTCCGATTTTCAGGCCGGGGTCTCGTCGATGGAGTGGAAGTGATTCGGAGTAAGTTTTATCTTGCGAGCCAGGATGCGCAGAGCTGATACCTCAACCCGCCTTGCCGTGACCGGCATCGGCATCATCTGTTCGATCGGCCGCAATCAGGACGAAGTGTGGCGATCGATCATCGAATCGCGCTCCGGGATCGGCGGGCTGACGAAATTTCCAGGCGACACGTTTCCGACGGATATCGCAGCCGAGGTTGATGACGATCTCGATGAAGCGCTGGCGATCGATGGGCGCGAGGCGAAAAGGATGTCGCGCAGCGACCTGCTCGCTGTCATCGCCGCGAGCGAGGCAATGGCACAATCCGACCGCGGTGCCCGCGCGCCGTTACCGCGCGACCGTGCCATCGTCTCGACCGGAACATCGACCGGCGGCCTGCTCGAAGGGGAGGACTTTTACTTCGACCGGCTCGTACACGGACGCCGGCGCGTGGCGGCATCGCGCGTCCTGCAGCAGCCGACGTCCGGACCATCTGATGCAGTCGCACGCGCATTGAACCTTGGCGGCGGCGTGCTGTCGAATGCGACCGCGTGTGCCTCCGCCGGTGCCGCGATCGGCGTGGCGGCGGATCTGCTGCGATCGCGGCACGTTGATGTCGCCGTCGCCGGCGGAAGCGACGCGCTCTGCCGGCTCACCTACAGCGGTTTCAATGTCCTGCAGGCTGTCGATGAGAAGCCGTGCAAACCGTTCGCAGCGGAGCGCAAGGGGATCACGCTCGGCGAAGGGGCCGCATATCTCGTGATCGAGCGATGGGATGACGCCGTGGCGCGCGGTGCGTCGATTCTCGCGGAGCTTTGCGGTTATGGCGCGACATGCGATGCGCACCACCCGACGGCGCCGCATGAAGAGGGTCGTGGGGCCGAGGCGGCGATGCGTGGCGCGATCGTGGAGGCGGGCGACGATCCGCGCATCGATTACATCAACGCCCACGGCACGGGCACGCTGCTCAACGACTCGGCAGAGACAAAAGCCATCATTGCCGCCGTAGGCGAGAGCGTGCCGGTCTCGTCGAGCAAGTCGTACTTCGGTCACACGCTGGGAGCCGCCGGTGGTATCGAGGCCGTGATCACCGTTCTCACTTTGCAGCACCAGCTCGCGCCGCCGACGCTGCGTCTCGACATGCCCGCCGCGGATTGCACGCTCGACTACATCCCGCACACGCCGCGGCCAATGCCGATGACGAATGTACTGTCCAATACATTCGGCTTCGGTGGCTCGAACGTCTCACTGCTTTTTCGCAGGGCGTAGTGCTATAACGCCTCGCCGCATGAATCGCGTTGCCATCACCGGCATCGGGATCGTTGCGCCGGGGGCGGTTGGTATCGAGCCTTTCCGCGCGATGCTCGATGCGGGAACGACTGCTGTCCAGCCGATCGACCGCTTCGACACGGAAGGCCTGGCTGCGCATACCGCTGCTCTCGTGCGCGATTTCAAGGCGCGTGACTACATCCCGGCGATGAAAATGCGGCGGATGAATACGCTGTCGCGCTACGGCGTGGCTGCCGCGCGCATGGCAATCGACGACAGCGCCACGAAGCCTGCCACCGAATCTGGTGTCGCGATCGGAACCGCATTCGGCCCGGTGCAAACGTCTGTCGATTACATGCAGGAGTATGTGTCCCGAGGGCCGGCGCTGGCGCCGCCACAACTCTTTGCGGAGTCGGTCGCCAATGCGCCCGGTTCGCACATCGCCATCGAATTCGACCTGCGCGGCTTCAATATCACGATGACCCAGCGGGAGTCGTCGCTGCTGGCCGCCGCGATGTACGGCTGTGGCCAGATCGTGAAAGGAACGGTTCCTTCTGCGATCATTGGCGGCGTGGAAGAAGTCAACGAGATGGTCTTCTCGGTGCTGGACCGGTTGGGGACGCTCTGCCACGCGGAAGGCGAACTGAGCGAGGCGATGCGGCCCTTCGACCGGCGGCGCAACGGGATGGCGATCGGCGAAGGAAGCGCCATGTTCGTTGCCGAAGGTTTGCCATCGCGCGAGCCGTACGGCTGGCTTTCCGGATTCGGGATCGCGCGCGACACGACCGCGACGGTCTCCGACTGGGGAACGGGCCACGAGCAGGTCGCAGGGGCGATGCGCTCCGCAATCGATGACGCGGACCTGCACCTTTCGGACATCGACGCCATCTACGCCTCGGCGAACGGCACGATCCGGAGCGACCGGCTTGAGCTGCGCGCGATCGAGAGAGCGTTCGGTGGCGTTTGTCCGCCAGTCGTCGCGATAAAAGGCTATTTCGGTGAATATGCTGCCGGCGGTGGCTTCCAGCTTGCTGGGGCGCTGCTGGCGATGCGCGATCAGAGACTTCATGCGTCGCACGGTTTCGAGGAGGCCGATCCGGAAATGCATTTCATGATGGTTCGCGAGGCGCGAGCAACGCCGCTTCGCCACATCCTCGTCAATTCGCTATCGGCCGGTGGCGGGGTCGTCTGCACTGTCGTCTCGCGGGAGGCCGCGTGAGCACGAAGATGCTGATCGTGATCCCCGCGCTCAACGCGGAACGAAGCGTTGGAGCCGTGGTGCGCGAATCGAAGCTCGTGAACGATGATGTGCTGGTCATCGACGACGGCTCGTCCGATCGAACCGGCGAGATGGCCCGCGATGCCGGAGCGCGCGTCATCCGGCACGACGTCAACAAGGGAAAGGGTGCAGCGCTGAAAACAGGCTTCGCCTACGCGCTGGAAAATGACTTCGAGGTCGTCGTCACGCTCGACGCGGATGGACAGCATCTTCCCCACGAGATTCCCAAGTTCATGACTGCGTACGAAGAGACCGGAGGCGACCTGATCATCGGCGGCCGCGCGCATCTCTTCCCGCAAATGCTTCCGCGCCGACGCTTTGCCAATCGCTTCTCGGCGCGCTCGATCGCGTTTGCCTCGAAAACCGGTGTCACGGACTCGCAGAGCGGGTTCCGCCTCTACTCCGCGCACTTGCTGCGGAACGTCCGGTTGCGTACGAATGGCTTCGACCTCGAGAGTGAAGTGATCGTCTACGCCGGTTGCCGCAGATTCAAAGTCGTCACGATTCCGATCGAGCTCGGCTTCGTCGACGGCCTGTCGACCAGCCACTACAAGCCGCTCGCCGACACGTTGCGAATCGCCTGGACCGTGATGCGCGCGCGTTATCTTTGGCGGCCGTGATTGCCTGCGCGGAGTCGCTGGTCGGGGGTCGGGTGTCGGAGGACGTAGGTTGCGATTGTCCAGCTTTCGCGTCGCGATCTCGCGGTGCCCCTAACGCCTGGGCACCGCGAGACCTTCGCACCTATGAGACCGCGATCAGTGCTTCGGCGCCGCTGCCGGCGCGTCAGGCGTTGCCGGCAGATCGCCTTTCGCCAGCGGTTTGCGGGGCATCATCTCAGGCCGGTTCGCTGCCTCCCACACGAACGTCGCCATCACCACCGCCGCCTGCTCGAGATCATCGCGCTGCAGGCGGTCGTAAACGTCGTAGTTCGTGTGGTGCGTTCGCTCGCCGTACTCGACCTCGTCCTGAATGAACTGGAAGCCGGGAAGACCGACGCCATCGAATGAGAGGTGATCGGTGCCGCCGGTGTTACGCGAGGTAATCGCCGTGACGCCAAGGTCTTTGAGAGGCTCGATCCAGGATGAAAAGATCGGCGCGACGGCGTAGTTTTCCTGCGTGTAGACGCCGCGGATCTTGCCAGTCCCATTATCCAGGTTGAAGTAGGCCGAGAGTTTTGCGTGCTCCGGTTTGATCGTCAGCGGACCGGCGTTGCGACGCAACGTCGAGGGGATATCGCGCTCAGCCGCGGACGGCTCCGGACGCGAAGCGAAATGCTCGGCGACGTAGGCGTGCGAGCCGAGGAGACCTTCCTCCTCGCCGCTCCAAAGAGCGATGCGGATCGTCCGTTTCGGGGCGATGCCGATCGCTTTCAAAATGCGCACGGCCTCCATGGCCACCACGGTCCCGGCGCCGTTGTCGGTAGCTCCCGTGCCGCCGTGCCATGAGTCGAGGTGGCCGCCCAGCATGACGATCTCGCCTTTCTTGTCGGTTCCGGGAATCTCCGCGACCGTGTTGTAAGCGTTCTTGTCCTGATCGTAGTAGGTGGTCTTGACGTTGACCTCGAGAGTCACGCTCTTCCCGAGATCGGTGAGGCGAGCCAGACGGTTGTAATGCTCGGTCGACATCACGATCGACGGGACTGGATACTGCTCACCATCCTTCTGCGTGCCGGCGCCCTGGACGTGGAATGTGCCGAAGTCCGCTGGATCCGAATCGATCATCAGGAGCGGCTTTTCTTCCGCGAGGAACTTGGTCAGGGCTTTGCGGAATGCGTTGCGTTTCGCTGCCTCTTCGCGCGTGAAACGGGGGCGGCCCGGCAATTCGTAGCTGCTCTCGTCGCTCAGCGTTTTCTCGGTGTGACGCGAATACTGAAGCTTCTCGTGGGGCTTGAGCTCGCGGACATCGCCGTTGAGGACGATCTTGCCCGCAAGCTTGCCGCGATATTTCTCGATGTCTTCGAGGGTCTCGATCTTCACCTTGACAGGTTTGCCGGTGATGAGACCGTTCGTGCCGGGCGTCCAGGCGCGCGGCAATGCCCAGAGCTGGGCGACGTCGGGGGACGTCATGCGCACCGTGCACTCCTCGTACGACCAGCCGCGTCCGAAGGGACCCCAGCTCTCGAGGTGCGCGTTGGAGAGGCCGAACTCGGTGAGCTTGTCGCGCGTCCATTCGTTGGCGTGCTTCATGTTGGGCGAGCCGGTGAGGCGCGGGCCGACGAAGTCCATCAACTCTTCGGCGGTATCCATGATTTTCGAATTGCGGAACCCTTCCTGCCGGATGCGGTTCTGCATCGTCAGGTCGGGCGTGTCGGCAGCGAATAAAGAGGTCGCGAGAAGAGCGATCAGCGCAAGCAGTTTTTTCATGGCCGCGCAGTTTAGCGGAATCGGTGAGGTGTCGCGGCGCTGGGTTCAAACATGTGAGCGGCTCCTTCGCTGCCGATTTCCTCGCCGAGGCCTCGATGAGGCGGTAACATCTCTGGGAGAATGAACGAGGAGCCTTGCGTTGCGAATCAAAGGCTTCATGTGGCTTGAACAATACGTAGAGAAGCTGGCTTGGAAACACGGTTCAACGCCCGAGGAAGTGGAAGCGCTGTTTGCTTCGAATCCCCACTTCCGCTTTGTCGAGAAGGGACAGGTGGCGGGTGAGAATATGTATGCTGCTCTGGGACGATCCGATGAGGGCCGCTATCTCATCGTATTCTTCATCCACAAGTTGGACGGTCGTGCGCTGATCATCTCGGCGCGCGACATGGACGATTCTGAGAAGAGACTCTATGGCCGAAGAAAATAAGTCGTCATTGTCGGGTAGCCGGTCGTATCAGGAGCTCAGCGAGTACTGGGACACGCACAGTCTTGCAGACCACTGGAAAGAGACGTCGGCCGTCGAATTTGAAGTCGACGTGAAGTCCTCGACGCTCTATTTTCCGGTGGATCGTTTTCTGGCTGAAAGGCTCAGAGAAGTGGCGTCTGCTCACGGAGTTTCGGCGGAGACTCTCCTGAATCTCTGGCTGCAGGAACGGGTTACCGACGAGACGCGCAAGGCCGGCTGACGGTTTACTTGACCGGCAGCCGCAAAACGTCAGAGATCCAACTCCCCCCAATCGATCGACGTCGGCACGTTCGACTTGGCGAAGATCGTGGCCAGCATCTCTGCTGGGCGGTAGACGCGGACGTCGCCGAACTCGCTGGGGCGGCGCGTTTTCATCGTGAAGAGAGCGCGTTGTGACGCGTAATCGAAGTTCGCGTGGAAGTCGTCGTCCTTTTTCTGATCGAACATCGACCGCAGGACGTTGAGCTGATTGGCGAGATGGTCGGCGGGATCGACCGTCGATGACGACTTCTGCTGCCGCGCGGCTTTCTTGCGAACGGGTTCCATACCGATGGCCATCGAGCGGAGGTCTTCGAGCTCCTGATCGACGCGGCTGCTCTTCGGCGCTTTCTTCCCCTCGGGTGGCAGGAGCATGGCCGGGATCTTGTTGCAGTTGGCGCGGTGGATAGCTTCACTGCGTGTGATCCAGCCGAGGTTGGTGACGCCGCATCGCGCGGAAACGTTCGATGTTAGATTCTCGATGAACGGCTTCACGGCTGTCTGGAACGAATCATCGACGCCATTGAAGAGATTGAGGACGTAGTGGACGCGGAACTCGTCGAGCGTCTGTTGCACCGTGCGCGTGATGGGATGGTCGCCGAGGTTTCCGGCGAGATCGTCGGCGAACGCGTCGAGGTTTCCGATCGCCGAGTCGTAGACGTCTTCGACCTGATCGATGAGATCGTTGATCAGCTTCCAGAAGTCGAGCTTTCCGTTGACGGTTGAAAAGAATGGCGATTCACGGCTGAAGATCAGGCGCAGCTTCCGGAAGAGGATCGCTTTGACGATGTCGGACGCTGCCAGCGTGGCGCTCGGGAGATGCGGCGTGAAGATGAGCACTCCGGAGTTCGAAAACGGCAAGAAGTCGATGACGTTGGCGTCGAGCCCCGCGCGCATATCGAGGATGACGTAGTCGGCATCGAGCCCGTTGATGGCTTCGATCAGCCGGTCTTTGTTCGCTGCTCCGAAATTCGTGATCTCGTCGATCAGATGGAGCGGTCCGGCCACGAAGCCGAAGTTGCGGAAGACGCCTTTGGGATCGAGATTCCCATCGAGGTGCGTCACGCAGGAATTGAGCGGTTCGCCCTTTCGGAAGAAATGGTAGAGGTCTTTGTCGATCGGGACGTCGATCGCATTGCGGATCGCCGAGGTGCCCGTGTCCAGGTCGACGAGGATCGTGCGGCCGTGACGCGAGAGGGCAAGCGAGAAGTTGATGGCGAAGGTTGTCTTGCCAACTCCGCCCTTGCCGGAGGAGATCGGAATGATCCGTTTGATGGCCACTCTCGTTGGGAACTTCGCGGCGGAGTGTAGCATCGGGGTTGCTTCCCTGCTTTGCTGCTAAAATCCCGGCGCAAGTGCTCCCTACATCGTTCTACAGGAAGTTCTCGCTCTTCGCGGAGCTGGACGACCGTGAGCTGGCGTCGATCGCCGCGGTGGCGAAAACGCGCCGCTACGCGAAGGACGATGCTGTGTTTCACGCCGACGAGATCGGTGACGTCTTCTATCTCATCCGCGAAGGGCAGGTGAAAGTGACGATGATCTCTCCCGAGGGGAAAGAGATCATCCTCTCGATCCTCGGCGTCGGCGATTTCTTCGGTGAGATGGCGTTGTTCGACAACGAACCGCGCTCGGCGACTGTGATCGCCACCGAGCCGCTGGAGATCGTCTCGATCTGGCGCTCCGACTTTCTTCACATCCTCAGCGAGAACTTCTCGATCGCGCAGAAAGTGCTGGCGGAGCTCTCCAAGCGCCTTCGGGATGCTTCGAATCGGATCGAGTCGCTGGCGACGATGGATGTCTACGGCCGCCTGGCTCGCTTCTTTCTCGATCTGGCCCGCCAGAACGGCAAGTCACTCGACAACGACTACATCGCCGTGACCCGGCCCACCCACCAGGCGATCGCAAACATGATCGGTACATCGCGCGAGACGGTGTCGCGGCTGATCCACGATCTGATGAAGCAAAACCTCCTTCTGTCCGAGGGGAAGACGATCTATCTCCGCAAAACAGCGCTCGATCAGTTCCGCGCGGAGCTGTGATTCGCGGTTCGCGAAGTCTCGCGTAACGCCCTCAAGTGCCTGCATCACAACCGCGAGTGCGCGAGACTAGCCTTCCGCGAGACCGCGTAACCGCGTACCCTCCGCTACCGCAATGCTCACCGTTCCCAACGGGCTCACGCTTCTCCGGCTCTTCGCGGTGCCGGTTTTTCTCTACGCTTCGTTCCGAGGCGAGTACCGGCTGGCGTTTTTTATTTTTGCGGGGGCGGCGTTTACCGACTTTCTCGATGGCGTGATCGCCCGGCGGTTCAATCAGCGCTCGCGCATCGGTGCGATCCTCGATCCGGCTGCGGACAAAACGATGATGGTCGGTGGCTATCTTTTCTACACGCTACGCAACGGTTTGCCGTGCGGGATTCCGGGATGGCTCACGTTCACGGTGCTCATCCGCGACTTTGTGATCATCCTGTTCGCCTACCTTCTCTACACGCGCATTCACGTGAAGCGTTTTCCGCCGTCGTGGGCGGGGAAGACGTCGACGATGCTGCAGGCGGGTACTCTGGCCGTGACGATCGCGATCAACGCGTTCGGCCCGGCGCTTCTCCCGTTTCTTCAGGTCCTCTTCCGCATCGCCATGCTCGCGACACTCTTCTCCGCGTGGGACTACCTGCGAAAAGGGAAGGGGATGATCGCGTCCGCGAATCCTTGACCGCTTCCGGCCGCTCTCCTAGAATGCGCGGCTCGCCCCGAGAAATAGATGATGGGCGCGCGAAGTTAGCAGGGGTCCTAAGCCTCCATAGCTCAATTGGTAGAGCAGCAGACTCTTAATCTGTTGGTTCTAGGTTCGAGTCCTAGTGGGGGCACCAAATCAAGTACGATGCAGAGGACTGAGTCTCGCGCTCGGTCCTTTTTTGCATCCGGGCGAAAGTGGCGGAACTGGCAGACGCGCTGGACTTAGGATCCAGTGGCCCAAAGCCGTGCGGGTTCGAGTCCCGCCTTTCGCACCAATCCAGCCGAAAATTCATCCGAGGGTTGCCAGCGAATGCTTCTCAATTACGAAGACGTTTCCCCAGTCAAGAAGATCGTCGAGGTCGAGATTCCGGCGGGCCTCATCTCCGCAGAGTCGCAGCGCGTGACGTCGGAGTTCAGCCGTCAGGTGAAAATCCCCGGCTTCCGTCCCGGCAAAGTGCCCCTCGGCGTCATCCGTTCGCGCTTTGCCAAAGAGATCCAGGAGCAGGTCATGGAGCGGCTCCTCCCGCAAACGTTCAGCGAAGCCATCGCGGACAAGGGTCTCGATGTCGTCGGCGACCCGCGTCTCCAGCACGTCGATCCGGTCATCGAAGGAGCGCCGGTCAAATACAAGGCCGAGTTCGAGGTCAAGCCGCAATTCGAGTTGAAGCAGTATCGCGGCCTGGTCATTGACGACCCGAAGGTCGAGGTCGCCGATTCCGATGTCGACGACATGATCGAGAAGTTTCGCGAGCAGGCCAGCGTCTATCGTCCCGAGACCGAGCGCGGACTCGAAGAGAACGATTTCGCGATGATCGAGATGACGACGTCCGGCGAAGGCATCGATGCCGAAACGCGCGGAGGCCATTTCCGGCTCGGCGAAGATACGCCGTTGCCGGAGTTGCACGAAGCGCTGCGCGGCAAGCGGACGGGCGAGTCGGCCACGTTCGAGAAAACGTATCCCGACGATGCACAGAATGAGAGCTTTCGCGGCAAGAACATCCACCACGAGGTCACGCTCAAGGAAATCCGCGTCCAGGAAAAGCCCGAGATCACGGACGAATTCGCCCAGAGTACCGGCGGATGGGAAAATGTCGCGCAGATGCGCGAGGCCATCGCCGCCGACATCCGCAAACATCGCGAGCTTGAAGTGCGCCGGCTGAAGCAGACGCAGCTCTCCGAGCTCCTTCTCGCCGCCCATGAGCTGGAAGTCCCGGACACGCTGGCCGAGGAAGAGGTGGGCCGGTCGCTGCAGAACTACGCGCGCTTCCTGGTTTCGCAAGGCGTCGACGTCCAGAAAGCGGAGATCGACTGGCGCAAGATGCGCGACGAGTTTCTTCCTGAGGCCGTGAAGCGCGTCAAACGCTCACTCATCCTCGAGCAGATTGCGAAGAAAGAGAATCTGATCGTCAGCGACGTTGAAGCGGACGCGCACATCCGCCGTGCCGCGAAAGAGGCCGACCGCGACTTCGCAGAGGTCAAGCATCAGCTGCGGCATGACGGCGGCTACGAGAAGTTGCGGACGTCGATGAGCCAGGATAAAGCGCTCGATCTCGTTCTGGACGAGGCGATGCTGCGCAGCGCCTGATCCCATGCTCTCGCGTGATGCGCGACTCCTTTTCGCCGCGCGCATCGTGCGGCTTTTCGCGTACGGCTTCGTCGCCGTCGTTCTGGTGCTTTACCTCTCGTCGATCGGTCTCGACGACCATCGGATCGGGTTGCTTCTGTCGCTCACCCTCGCTGGCGATGTCATCGTCTCCCTCTACCTGACGACGCGGGCCGACTCTCTGGGCCGGCGGCGAACGCTGCTGGCCGGCGCCGTGCTGATGATCGGCGCCGCGGTCGTATTTGCGCTGACACGCGATTTCACGCTGCTCGTGCTGGCTGCCACCGTCGGCGTGATCAGCCCGAGCGGTAACGAAGTGGGGCCCTTTCTGGCTGTCGAGCAGGTTGCACTAGCGCATGTGGCGCAGGGGCGCGACCGCGTCTCGCTGTTCGCCTGGTACAACCTTGCCGGCTCGTTCGCGACCGCGGCGGGTTCGCTGGCGGGCGGCTTCCTGGCCGGTCTTCTGATGAAAAGGGGGTTCGGCGCCGCGGCCAGCTATCGAAGCGCCGTCATCGCCTACGCGGGGCTGGGAGCGGTCCTCGTCATCATCTTTGTATGTGTTTCTCGTGCGATCGAAGAGAAGCGCGCCGCACCGTCGGTGCGCACGCTCTTTCACGTCGAGCGTTCCCGAGGGATCGTGATGAGGCTGTCGTCACTCTTCGCGCTCGATTCGTTCGCTGGCGGACTGGTCGTGCAGAGCATCGTCGCCTATTGGTTCTATCGCCGATTCGGCCTCAGCCCGGCAGCGCTTGGATCGTTGTTTTTCGGTGCAAACGTAGCCGCGGGTATCTCGGCATTGACCGCGGCGCGGATCGCCAGACGATTCGGGCTGCTGAACACGATGGTCTTCACGCATTTGCCGTCGAACGTTCTTTTGCTTCTGATCCCATTGATGCCAACGCTCCCGCTTGCCATCGCCGTGTTGCTGCTCCGTTTCTCGATTTCACAGATGGATGTGCCGACGCGGCAGGCGTTCGTCATCGCTGCGGTCGATCCCGGTGAGCGGACGGCCGCGGCAGGGATCACGGGGGTGGCTCGAACCACGGGAGCAGCGCTGGCGCCGGTTGTGGCGATGCCGCTGATCGCCAGTCTCAGCCACGCCTGGGTTCCCTTCGTGGCCGCAGGAGTGCTGAAGATCGTTTATGACCTCGTGCTGCTGTGGAGTTGCCGCGGGATCAAGCTGGAGGGTTAGCCGCATCTCCCGCAAGGCAGGTAAGTAACGTCAACGTGATCAGCAAGTTAAGGGAAGTTCGGTCGGGGTCAACGTCCTGGTCCCCCAACCACATTCACCTGGTCAGTC